>ENA-UOWO01003942-UOWO01003942.1-activated-sludge-metagenome-genome-assembly--contig:-NODE-3942-length-16741-cov-4.335790_pt1 | contig 16741 bp, 17 predicted proteins | sample MGYA00238148_ERZ761564 | MGnify/ENA primary metagenome ERZ761564 (study PRJEB28885, sample SAMN05720194) | activated sludge metagenome | isolation source: Anaerobic digester | place: USA...
GAGATAACGTAGCGTGACTGGAGTTCAGACGTGTGCTCTTCCGATCTTGATCATCCGTTATTGAAGGCTCAGTTTTTCAGCAGTGTTGTTAACCCGGAAACGTTTGAAAGGGATATCGCGCCGTCACGGACGTTTTGCCTTGAGGAAGAAGCTTCCGAATTGCAGGCGAGCGGGCTGGGCAAGGGCGCCAATTACGATAACACTCTTGTCGTGGGAGAGCGGGGCGTGATTCAGAACACGATGCGATTCCCGGATGAATTTGCCCGGCATAAAGTGCTGGACTTGATCGGCGATTTGTATTTGCTTGGGAAGCCGATTAAAGGCCATGTTTTTGCCATGCGCAGCGGGCACACACTGAATATAGAGCTGCTGAAGAAAATCCACCGGCAGTATGGACGGTTGGCGTCGCCTCCGGCAGACCTTTCGCTTTATGCGGCGGATGCCACGGCCGAGCTGGACATCCGGGCGATCATGAATATCCTGCCGCACCGGTATCCTTTCCTGTTGGTGGATCGTATTATCGAACTGGAAACAGGAAAGAGGGCGGTTGGGTTAAAAAATGTGACGATTAACGACAATTTTTTCTCTGGGCATTTCCCGACCAGGCCTTTGATGCCCGGCGTGTTGATGATCGAAGCCATGGCTCAGGTGGGCGGGATTTTGATGATGACGAATAAGGCGCACAGCGGGAAGGTGGCGCTGTTTATGGCTACGGATAAGGTCAAATTCCGTAAGCTCGTTAATCCCGGGGACCAGTTGCGGATGGAAGTGGAGGTGATCCGGGATCGTTCCCGCACGGCGGTGTTGAAGGGGATTTCGAAGGTCGGCAGCGAAGTAGCCGCGGAAGCGGAGATGGTTTTTTCTTTCCTGGACGCCAAGTTTCTAAATGAAGGGGCTTTTTAAATTTATAACAGGTATATATGACAATGGACCATACAAAAATACATAAAACGGCGGTCATCCATCCTGATGCCAACATCGGGGACGATGTTTCTGTCGGGCCGTACGCGGTTATCGGCCCGCAGGTGTCTGTGGGCGAGGGTTCGGTGATAGAATCGCATTGTATCCTGGCCGGCCGGACAACCATCGGGCCGCGTTGCCGGATTTATTCCGGAGCGGTGGTGGGGAACCCGCCTCAGGATAAAAAATTCAAGGAGACCGATGAGGTGTATCTCGTCTTGGGCCAGGGGAATGTCATCCGGGAGTACGTGACCATTAATCCCGGCACGATTGAAGGGGGAGGGAAGACGGTCATCGGGAATAACAACCTTTTTATGGCTTACTCCCACGTGGCGCATGACTGCATAATAGGCAATAATTGCGTGATGGCCAACGCCGGAACCCTGGCCGGGCATGTGACCCTGGAAGATAACGTTATGGTGGGTGGGCTAAGCGCGGTTCACCAGTTTGTCCGCTTGGGGCGTCTTGCTATCATCGGCGGGTGCTCCAAGGTCGTTCAGGATATTCCGCCTTTTTCTATGTGTGACGGCCATCCAGCTCGGGTGTTTAGCCTGAACCTCGTGGGGCTGCGGCGGGCGAACATTTCCACGGCCGTGGTGCCGGTCTTAAAAAAGGCTTTTAAATATCTGTTTCATTCCGGGCTGACAAAGACCCACGCGATTGAATGCATTGAGAAAGAGCTCCCGGCCTCCCCGGAATTAGAACACCTAATCTTTTTCGTCAAGACAACCAAACGCGGGCTTTGCAGTTAGGCACGGGCCTGTTCAATCCGTTTATTCAATGAGCATTTAATTTACACGACCAAAAAGGGAGTGTAAACCAGAAATGCGAATTGATCCTGAGCGAGAGAGCCAAGCGAAGGATGCCAGTTTCATACCCCGCAGCTTGCTGTGGTTAATTGAGTCCAGAGCTTGCTCTGGGGTTTAGACCCTTGATTTTTCATGACTGAATCTATGGATACGATAGGGCTCATTGCCGGAAACGGCCGGTTCCCGTTTTTGTTCGCGCGGGCGGCGAAAGACCAGAATATCCGGGTGGTCGCCGCGGGCATTAAGGGAGACACGGCTTGGCATTTGAAGTTTTTTGTCTCCAAGTTGCGGTGGTTTCGAGTTGGTCAGTTAACGGCCGTGTTTCAGTATTTTCTTTCTTGCGGTGTCCGGCACGTCATTATGGCCGGTCAGGTGCATCCCAAAAATTTGTTTGATGATAACATCAGGTTGGATGGGGAATTTAAAGACCTGTTCCAGGCCGTTAAAGACCGGAAAGCCGATACAATTTTTTCCGCCATCGCTGAGAAGTTGCACCAGCATGGCTTGGAACTGTTAGATTCAACTTTTCTGCTTAAAAAATATTTGGCTCCGCAAGGGACCCTGACTCACCGGGGCCCGACCCTCCTGGAGCTGGATGATATTGTTTTCGGGAAACACATCGCCAAATCCATGGGCGGACTCGATATCGGCCAGACGGTTGTGATTAAAGATAAAGCCATCGTGGCCATTGAAGCGATGGAGGGAACGGACCGTTGCGTCGTCCGGGGTGGCGGAATTGCTCAACAAGGTGCGGTTGTCGTCAAGATGAGCAAGCCCGAGCAGGATTTTCGTTTTGATGTGCCGGTGGTCGGGCCAAGGACGATCAAACATATGACCCGTGTCCGGGCCGGGTGCCTGGCGATTGAAGCCGGCAAGACGATCATCATTGACCCGCTGAAAACGATTTCTCTGGCGAACAAAGCGTCTATCTGTATTATTGCTACTCCCTGAAAGCCTGTCTATTCGAGCCTTTTGATTGACACCCCTTGTGATTTTCTATATAATCTTCCTGTTATTTATAAGAAAGGGCGGCGAAATATATGGAAGTTGATGAAATAAAGAAAGTTAGAATTGAAAAGCTTCATAAAATGGAAGCTTTGAACGTTTTGCCGTACGGTGGACGGTTCCCCGAAACCCAGATGATTCAGTCTGTGCTGGATCCGTTTGTTGAACAGAGAGAGGTGACTCTGGCTGGGCGCGTGATGGCGAACCGTAAGCACGGGAAGGTGATGTTCATGGACCTCATGGATAAGACAGGCCAGATACAGCTTTTTGTCAAGGCGGACAATGTCGGCCCGGAACTCTTTGAAGTGGTGAAGCTGGTTGATATCGGGGATATGGTCGGGGTTTCAGGCGTTTTGTTCCTGACCCAGACCGGGGAAAAAAGCGTGCGGCTTAAAAATTTAACGGTTTTGACGAAATCGATCATGTGCCTGCCGGAGAAATAGCATGGCCTTAAAGACACGGAAATCCGCTATCGGCAGAGATACGTGGATCTCATTGTAAACCAGGATGCCCGGAAGGTCTTTATCCAGCGCAGTTTTATCGTGAAATTCATCCGTTCTTATCTGGATCAACGGGGATTCTTGGAAGTAGAAACGCCGATGCTGCAGCCTCTCGCGGGTGGGGCGCGTGGCCGGCCTTTTAGAAGCAAGCACAACACGTATGACATGGATGTGTACCTGCGGATCGCCCCGGAACTGTATTTAAAACGGCTCCTCGTCGGAGGGCTGGAGCGTGTTTATGAAATCAACCGCAACTTCCGCAATGAGGGGATTTCGACCCGCCATAATCCGGAATTCACGATGCTGGAAGTGTACCAGGCGTACGCCGATTATTCCGACATGATGCGTTTAATGGAAGACATGGTTGCCGGTTTGGTTAAGGAACTTTTCGGTACGTTGCGGGTGACCTATCAGGGCCGGGAGATTGATTTTACCCCTCCGTGGGAACGCCGCTCTTTCGCCGGGATCGTTAAGGAAAAATTTGGTATTGATCCCCAGGATGACGCGGCAACGATGCTTTCCAAGGTGAAGGCGATTAAAGGGGACAAGCTTAAAATTCAGGTCTTAACGCGCTCGGCGGTCATGAAAATTGTCGAGGACATTTTGGAAGAAGATGCGACGATGAACCCGGTGTTTTTCACGGATTATTTCACCTTCTTATGCCCGCTCGCCAAAACGGATCCACGGCAGCCCGGCATTTCGCAGCGGTTCGAATGTTTTATCGCCGGGATGGAAGTCGGCAACGCCTACTCGGAATTGAACGATCCTTTGGAACAGAAGAAACGGCTTTTGGCGGACCTGGATGATGATGTGGAAACGGGGTTGCGGACGATCGACGAAGATTTTGTCCAGGCCCTGGAATACGGTATGCCGCCGGCCGGCGGCCTCGGCATCGGCGTGGACCGGCTGGTGATGCTCTTAACCGATGCGCCTTCGATCCGGGATGTCATTTTGTTCCCGCTTTTAAAGCCAGCGTCCCCCACGGAGGCCGAAGGCCTTTTGGAATCGGAAGCCCGGGACGTCCCGGGCTGACAATCTTCTTGCGCCTAAGCCATGAATAGAAGGACACGCCAATGAATTATGAAAGCTGGATCAGTTACCGGTATTTGTCGCGCCGTAAAGGTGGGTTTCTCTCTTTTCTTACCTTTATTTCCATCGCCGGGGTTGCCCTGGGCGTCATGGCTCTGATTGTGGTCACCGGGGTGATGACGGGATTCGCGAATAATCTGAGGGAAAAGATCATCGGCTCGTCCCCGCATATCGCGGTGGAGAAAGAAACCGGAATTCAGAATTATGGTGAGGTGGCTGGCCAGCTTGTCCAAATGGAAGGCGTGACCGGGGTTTCTCCGTATGTCCAGGGCAATGTTTTCCTGGACCTGGAAGGGAATGCGTTAGGATTGGTGATCCGGGGCATTGCGCCCGAAACCGAAGGCCGGGTGACGAAGGTGAAAGAGTTCCTCAAGGAAGGCGACCTCGCCCAACTCGATGAGGAAGGGGTTTTTATCGGACGGGAATTGGCCCGTTACGCCGGGTACTCGGTCGGCGACGAAGTCACGATCATTGCCCCGGGTTCTGGAATCGCCGGGAAAGGGTGGAAATACCGGTTGACGATCCGTGGTATTTTTGACACGGGGATGGTGGATTTTGACATGAACCTGGCGCTTGTCCATATTCAGAAAGCCCGGACCGTTTTCAATCTTTCGGAGCAGAAGGTCAGCGGCCTCGGCGTTAAACTTGCCGATCCCCATATGGCGAAGGACGTTCAAAAAAAAATTTATGACACTCTGGGGTATAGCTTTTTGGTTAAGACGTGGATTGATGTTAACCGGAATCTTTTTGACGCGCTTTTTCTGGAAAAGTGGGGGCTTTTTATTGTCCTGACCATGATGGTGTTGGTGGCGTCTTTTAATATTATCAGCACGCTCATCGTCACGGTCATGAGCAAAATTCACGATATCGGGATTTTACAATCGATCGGAGTGCCTAAACAGGCTATCCGGAGTATTTTTACAAAGATGGGGATGTATATCGGCAGCACAGGAACGTTTGTGGGGCTGGCCGGAGGGTTCGCAGTCAGTTATATTTTAAAAACGTACATTAAAGTTCCGGCGGAGATTTATTCCATTGATCATGTGCCGGTGGAAATTCAGCTGTTTGATATTTTCGCCATTGTCGCCGCCGCCCTGGTGATCAGTTTTTGCGCTTCCGTTTATCCCGCGTCTAGGGCCGCACGGTTGCAGCCGGTGGAAGCGCTGAGGTATGAATAGGAATTTAAAATAACGTGTACACGGTGGGTAAAAGAAAGGCCGTTATCCTTCCATGGTTATTGATGCGTTTCAATTGATGAAGAGTTACGTCCAGCCGGCCAGCCGGCTGGACGTCCTTAAAGGGGTGACGTTCCAGGTGAAGGAGGGGGAATTTTTAGCCGTGGTCGGCCCTTCCGGGGCCGGGAAGTCGACCTTGCTTCATATCATCGGCGGGCTGGACAAGCCGAGCTCCGGGACCGTCAGCGTTGACGGGGAGGATATTTACCGCTTGGGGGATAAAGCGCGGGCGAAGATCCGCAGCCGGAAGATCGGCTTTATTTTTCAATTTTATCATCTTTTGCCGGAATTCTCCGCACTGGAAAATGTGCTTCTGCCGGCCATGGTTTGCGGGCGGAATACGGATATGTCTTTTCTGAAAGCCCGCGCCGGGGAGCTGCTCGGCAAGGTGGGGCTGTCGCACCGCCTGGAACACCGGCCCGGCGAGCTTTCGGGAGGGGAACAGCAGCGGGTGGCGATCGCCCGATCGCTCATGAACGAGCCCAAAATTCTCCTGTGCGATGAACCGACCGGCAACCTCGATTCGGCAAGCGGCGCGGAAATTATCAATCTTTTGGCGGAGCTGAACCGGGATAAAAAGCTAACGCTGATTATCGTAACGCACGATTCCGGGATCGCCCGGCGGGCCCAGAAAATCGTCATGATGAAGGATGGAAGATTTATGGACGGACCGGGCCGGGCGGATGATCATAATAACAACAATGACGGTTTAAAAGATGAGGTGAGATGCGTATGAAAATTTATCTTAATGGAACGTATGTCAGCAAAGAGGACGCGAAGATATCCGTGTTTGACCATGGATTTTTGTACGGGGACGGCGCGTTTGAAGGAATCCGGTCCTATAACCGGCGGGTTTTCCGCCTTCAGGCCCATATGGACCGTCTCTATGAAACGGCCCACACGCTCATGATTGAGATCCCGATGACGAAAGAACAGATGATTCAGGCCGTTGTTGATACCTTGAACCAAAACAACCTGGACGATGCCTATATTCGGGTGATTGTGACCCGGGGCGTGGGCGACCTGGGGCTGGACCCCCGGAAATGCCACGGGAAGCCCGGGGTGATTATCATTGCGGATAAAATCACCTTGTATCCGGAGGAACTGTATCGCAACGGGATGGCCATTATGACCGTTCCGACGGTAAGAAATCATTCGGAAGCTTTAAATCCGCAGTTGAAGTCCCTGAATTATTTAAACAATATCCTCGCTAAGATTGAAGCCAATAATGCCGGTTTTAACGAGGCGATTATGATGGATACGCAGGGGTATGTGGCGGAGTGCACGGGGGATAATATTTTTATCATAAAGAATGGCGTGTTATTAACCCCCCTCACGGGCCGTTTGAAAGGGATTACCCGAGATATGGTCCTGGAACTGGCTGAGAGTAACGACGTCAAAACCCGCGAAACCTTCCTGACGCGCCATGAAATTTATAACGCGGATGAATGTTTCCTGAGCGGAACGGCAGCGGAGATTATCCCGGTTGTCAAAGTCGACGGGCGGTTGATCGCGGACGGCAAGCCGGGCCGTTTTACGCAAAAACTTATCCAGCAGTTTAAAAAGGTGACCGCTTCGGATGGCGTGCCATATTGAAGCGGATGGCCGGTCTGTCCTGAAAAGGGCGAGCCCTTCTCAGACGGGATTATGAATTGAGGATTGTTTATGATTTGTGACTTGTGTGGGAAAAAAAAGGCAACCGTTCATCTAACGGAAATTGTTGATGAGCAGCTGCTGGAGATGCACCTGTGCGAGGAATGCGCCCGGGAGAAAAGCGTGCAGATGGAGCAGCAGTTCGGCCTTTCTGATTTACTGGCGGGCCTGGCGGATTTTGGAAAACAGGTGAAGGATTATGATAAAGTGAAGGCCGTCTGCCCGTCCTGTCAGCTTACGTATGAAGATTTTAAAAAATTGGGGCGGCTGGGGTGCAGCGAATGTTATACCGCTTTCCAGGATCAATTGGGCGGGCTGCTGAAGAGGATTCACGGTTCTAACCGGCATCACGGGAAAACCCCTGGGATTCTCTCGGTTCAGGCGCTGCCTAAAACCGATTCGCTTCTTGACCTTAAGCAACAATTGCAGCAGGCCATTGAGCAGGAGCGGTTTGAACAGGCTGCTGAGTTGCGGGACAGGATCCGGGAGCTGGAGGACAAAAAGAAGGAAGAAAAGGCATGAAACTTGATGACTTGATTTATCATACTGGCCAATGGCTCAAGGGGACCGGGCCGTACTCCAACATTGTGATGTCGTCGCGCATCCGCCTGGCGCGGAATCTTTTTTCCGTGCCGTTCCCGAACAAGGCTTCCAAGAAAGACCTCCTGCATGTGCTGGCGACCGTTCAGGACGCTAAGGACAAGATCGATTATTTCAAGGACGCCACCCTGTTTCAGATGAACGAGTTGGACAGCATTGACCGTCAGTTTTTGATTGAACGGCACCTGATGAGTCATGAACATTCGTCTAACCCCGAGGGCAAGGCGCTGATCGTTTCTCAGGAAGAGATCCTGTCGGTCATGATTAACGAGGAGGATCATTTGCGGATTCAGGTGATGCAGTCGGGCTTAAACCTGCACGAAACCTGGAAGATCATCGACATGATTGACGACAAACTCGCCGATATCCTGCAGTACGCGTTTCTGAATCATTGGGGGTATCTGACGGCCTGCCCGACCAACACCGGAACCGCGATGCGCGGTTCGGTCATGCTGCACCTTCCGGCGTTGGTGATGACCAAGCAGATTAACAAGGTCTTGACGGCCATCGCCAAGCTGAGTTTCGCGTCCCGCGGGTTCTACGGGGAAGGGACCCAGGCCCGGGGCAATTTTTATCAGATCTCTAACCAGGTGTCTCTCGGGCACAGCGAAGAAGATATTATTCAGAATATTAACGGCCTGATCCGACAGGTGATCGAGCAGGAGGAACAGGCGCGGCAAGCTTTAATTCTGCAGAATAAACCGATGCTGGAAGACAAAATTTTCCGGTCTCTGGGGGTCATCAAAAACGCGCACATCATTTCCAGCCAGGAAACCATCGAGTTGTTGTCGATGGTCCGGTTGGGGATTGACCTGGGGCTGGTTAAGAATATTGACCGTTGCACGGTCAATGAGCTTTTGATTTTGATCCAGCCGGCGCACCTTCAAAAACTCGAAGGGAAGAAATTGTCGGCCACGGCCCGGGATATTCGCAGAGCGAGTTTAATGAGAGAAAAGTTAGGAGGAGCGTAGATGTTTAATAGATTTACCGAAAGGGCGAGGAAAGTGATCGTGTACGCCAAGGAAGAGGCCCGGCGTTTTAATCATGATTATATCGGAACGGAGCATTTGCTTTTGGGGTTGATCCGGGAAGGGGAAGGGGTGGCGGCGGCGGTCCTGCAGAAATTGGGCTTGGATTTGGAAACGATCCGCATTGAGGTTGAGAAACTGGTCCAGCCCGGGCCGCAAACCCAGGTCCTCGGGGACATTCCGTTTACCCCGCGGTCCAAAAAGGCTTTGGAGCTTTCAGCGGAAGAAGCGCGGGCGCTGGGGCACAACTATATCGGAACGGAACACCTGTTGCTGGGGCTGGTGAAAGAGGGGGAGGGCATGGCCTACCGGGTCCTTTTGAACCTGGGGCTGGATTTGAGTAAGTTGCGCAATGAAATCATGGAACTGCTGGGCTCCGGGATCCCGGGGTTCAGCGTGCAGGAACAGGGCAAGGGGGGTAAAACTCCGGCGATTGACGCTTATGGCCGGAATTTGAACCGGTTGGCCAAGGAAGGAAAGCTGGATCCGGTGATCGGCCGCGCGGAGGAGATTGAGCGGATTGTCCAGATTTTAAGCCGCCGGACCAAGAATAACCCGGTCCTCCTGGGGGAGGCGGGGGTCGGCAAAACCGCCATCGTGGAGGGGCTCGCACAGCTGATCGTTGCCGGCGATGTCCCGGAAGTGCTGCGGGATAAAAACATCGTGGTCCTGGACTTGGCGCTCATGATCGCCGGGACGAAATATCGCGGGCAGTTTGAGGAGCGGATCAAGGCGATCATGGACGAAATCAAGCGTTCCGGGAAAATTATCCTTTTCGTGGATGAATTGCACACGCTGGTCGGGGCCGGAGCCGCGGAAGGCGCTATTGACGCGGCTAATATTCTTAAACCAGCGCTGGCGCGGGGAGAAATTCAGTGCATCGGGGCCACGACGTTGGATGAATACCGTAAACATATTGAAAAAGACGCGGCCCTGGAGCGCCGTTTCCAGACGATCATTGTCAACCCTCCGTCTGTGGATGAGGCGATCCAGATTTTAAAAGGCCTGCGGGATAAATATGAAGCCCATCATAGGGTTAAGTTTTCCGATGAAGCCTTGGAAGCCGCGGTGCGGTTGTCTGACCGCTATATCTCCGGACGGGCGCTCCCGGACAAGGCGGTTGATATTTTGGATGAAGCGGGGGCGCGGGCGCGGCTGCACGCCATGGAAGTCCCTCCTGAAATCAAGGAGTTAGAAGCCCAGATTGAACAATTGCGCAAGGAGAAGGAAGCCCATATTAAGAGTCAGGATTTTGAGAAAGCCGCCCACATGCGGGATCAGGAACGGGGCGTGCGCGAGAATTTGGACCGGGTTCGCGCGGAGTGGTCGCAGAAGCGGGATAATGTGACGATCACGCTGGGAGAGGAAGAGATTGCCGTCGTCATTTCCCAGTGGACGAAAATCCCGTTGGTCCGCCTCGAACAGAAGGAAACCGAAAAGCTGCTCACCATGGACAAGCAGCTCAAGAAAACGGTTGTGGGCCAGGAAGAAGCTATTGGTGTTATTTCGCGCGCGGTGCGCCGCTCGCGGGCGGGAATCAAGAACCCTCGCCGGCCCATCGGGTCGTTTGTGTTCCTGGGGCCCACGGGAGTCGGGAAGACGCATCTGGCCAGGGCGTTAACAGAATACATGTTCGGCGACGCCGACGCCCTGATCCAGATTGACATGTCGGAGTATATGGACAAGTTTAACGTGTCCCGCCTTATCGGCGCGCCTCCGGGGTATGTGGGGTACGAGGAGGGGGGGCAACTGACCGAAAAGGTCCGGCGCAAGCCTTATTCCGTCGTGCTTTTGGATGAGATTGAAAAAGCGCATCCGGATGTTTTTAATATCCTCCTTCAGGTGTTTGAGGAAGGCCGGTTAACGGACAGCCTGGGCCGGAAAGTGGATTTCCGCAACACGATTATTATTATGACGTCTAACGTCGGCGCAGACATCCTGCGGACCAAAGGCGCGCTGGGTTTCGGCGCCCAGACCGCGGACGCGTCTTATGAAGACATGAAGGGCCGTCTTCTCGAAGAAGTCAAAAGGGTTTTTAAACCGGAATTCCTGAACCGTATTGACGACATCATCGTTTTCAGGCAATTAACGAAAGAGAATCTCGAAGAAATTGTTGAGATAGAAATCCGGGAGGTTGCGAAACGGCTGCATGATCAGGGGATCGCCATCGAGTTAGTCAGGGAGGCGAAAGACTTCCTGATTGAAAAAGGGTTTGATCCGGTGTTCGGGGCCAGGCCTTTAAAACGGACGATCCAACGGTATTTGGAAGACCCGCTTGCGGAAGAAATTATCTCTGGGCAATATAAAGAGGGCAGTAAAATTCAGGTTTCTCGTAATAACGACTATCTGCGCTTTGAGTCTTCATCATAACCGTGCGCGTTTAGCTGGGGCAGGAGGTGCCTATGGGCGGCCCGGGATTTTTGTGTGTTTGATCTTCAGGAGATGCTTCCCCGGCAAGCTTGTCATAGCATCCCTTTACTCCTGAGTTTTTGTGCTTTTATCCTTGGCAAGCCGGGGATCGCCGCTGGGGAACCGGTCTTAATGCGCGGCGAGCTGGATTTCATTCAAAAGACAGCAACAGTCAGGTTCATTTCCGGGACAGAGCATCACGCGGTGTTCCAGGTCAGGCCAGTTTCCGACTCTTCCATTCAAATCCTTGCGGAACTGGATAATTGGCCGGTGAGGCTTTTTAATATTTCAACTGTTCTCGAGGCGTCCTTAAACATGGTCCCGGACGGAGAGGCTGGCCCGGGGTATTCCGGGCAACTCCGCAGCCGCAACGTGTTGTTTAATAAAAAGCCGTTGGACGATATTTCCGCCCGGTTCGTATTTAAAAATCAAGCGGTTTTTATTGAAAGGCTTTCTTGGGGGAATTGTGTTATGAGCGGGACCTGGGAATGGGCCCGCCCGCACCGTTTCCGGTTGAGCGCCGAGTTTGCGGATGTCCCATTATACGATCTTGTGAGCTTGTTTATGGACGTCCCGCGGGATGTGGTTGAGGGGGCGTCGGCGGGGAAGATCCGCCTGAGCGGAAACGACCCTGATGTCAAGTTGCAGGCGGAGGTGTTTTTAACAAACGGCTGTATCGGGGATTTGGAATACCGGCAGCTGCGGCTTAAGGGAGAAGGCGTTTTTCCAAAGTTCCGGATTACCGATTCGTTCGTTTCTCAAGCGGACGGTTTGACCTTTAAGGTTGCCGGCCTGTTAAACTTGGCCCGCTTGGATAAAATTCCCCAACAGTTGCGGAGCCTTCGAAGAAAGCCGGTGGTCAGGTCTTCGGGCATGGAAACCGAATGGACCTTGAAGCGCATTGAGTCGGACGACAAATCCGGGACAACGGAACTTAAGTACCTTTATCGCCGGAAAGAGAACATTAACACCATGTCGGACGAAGATGTGGATATGATTGGCGTTGAACAGAAACTGAAATTTTAGCCGGTGCGTGGCGACGGGTGACGGGGCCATCATCGGGAGGAGCGGCGCGTTCATGAAGGCCAAAACTTTCTTTGTCTGCCAGGATTGTGGAGCCCAGTCTCCTCGGTGGGTCGGGAAATGTCCGGCCTGCCAGAGTTGGAATTCGTATGTTGAAGAAACGGCCGCGCCCCCCGCGGCAGAAGGCCGCAGCCGGGGGGCTTTGACCGAGGCGCCGGTGCTTCTTAAAGAAGTGAAGGCCGGGGAGGACCCTCGATGGCTGACCGGGATCCCGGAGTTCGACAGGGTCTTGGGAGGAGGGGTTGTGCCCGGATCTGTCACATTAATCGGAGGAGATCCGGGGATCGGCAAATCCACGTTAACGCTGCAAGTCGTGTGTCATCTGGGGCACAACGGTTTTAACGTGTTGTATGTTTCCGGTGAGGAATCCGTTAAACAGACCAAGATGCGGGCTGACCGCCTGAAGCGGCCGCTTCCCGATTCGGTGTATATCGTTAATCAGGTCGACCTGGATCATATCAAGGAACATATCAAGCAACTGAAACCCCAGGTGATCGTGATAGATTCGATCCAGGTCGTTTATACCCCGGAACTCGGATCCAGCCCCGGGACCGTGGCGCAGGTCCGGGAATGCGCCTCGATTTTAACGCACATGGCCAAGGCCCTGGGCATCGCTTTGTTTATTATCGGGCATGTCACCAAGGAAGGCATGATCGCCGGCCCGCGGGTTTTGGAGCACATTGTGGACACCGTCCTCTATTTCGAGGGGGAGCGTTACACGACGTATCGGGTTTTACGGACGGTCAAGAACCGCTTCGGATCGACCAATGAGCTCGGCGTGTTCGAAATGACGGTGGAAGGCCTTAAAGAAGTCCTCAACCCTTCTGAAATCTTTTTGGCGGAGCGCCCGTCCCACGCCTCGGGATCTGTGGTTGTCCCGGTTTTGGAAGGGACGCGCCCTTTTTTGGTGGAAGTCCAGGGATTGGTCAGCCGCTCGAATTTCGGCATGGCCCGCCATAAAACCCAGGGGTTTGACACAAACCGCCTGGCTTTGTTGACAGCGGTCTTGGATAAAAGGCTGGGATTGAATTTGCAGGATAAGGATATTTTCCTTAATATTGTTGGCGGGTTTAAAATTATGGATCCGGCCGCGGATCTGGGGGTTACCCTGGCGGTCGCTTCAGCCTTGACCGATAAACGCGTCCCTTCGGACACGGTGGTGATGGGGGAAGTTGGATTATCGGCGGAAGTCCGCAGTGTGTCCCAGGTGGCTTTGCGGCTGAAAGAGGCGGAAAAACTTGGCTTCAAAAATTGTGTGCTTCCCGGGCCTAATACACCCGTTGGACCGCCAGTGACGGGCGCGCGTATCAAAACGGTCCCGGTCGCTCATGTCCGGGAAGCGTTGGACATACTAATCTCGTAACGGACTTCACGCTTGCCCGGAGGAGGGTCTTATGACGCTGTTGTTTATTCGGACGTTTTTTTTGATCATCAGTACGCTGGTGGGGTTCTATGTGGGGGCCGTATCCCTGTATCCTTTTTTGGGAGTCTGCTTCGGTTTCGGGACAGGGCTGGCTCTGATTTTATTGGAAGTCAGCCTCCGCCGGGTTTCTGTGAGGGGATTGTCCAGTATGGTGTTCGGCTTGCTTTTGGGCGTGTTTATGGCCAAACTCGTGTCCGACATCCTTTCTTTGCTGCCGCTCGGGGATTTTGTCCAGTCGGTTTCACGGGTCGTGTTCACGCTTGTTTTTTCGTATTTGGGCGCGGTGATGGCCCTCCGGGGGAAAGACGAGTTCAACCTGATCATCCCGTATGTCCGGTTTAAAAGGCAGGATATGGAGGAACGGATTGTGCTTTTGGACACCAGCGCGATTATCGACGGGAGGATCAGAGATATCTATAAAACTAATTTTTTTGCCGGCCGGATCGTGGTGCCGCGGTTTGTCCTGCAGGAACTTCAGCGGGTTGCGGATTCCGACGACCCCCTGAAGCGGCAAAAGGGCCGCCGGGGCCTGGAATTTTTGAGAAACATCCAGAAGGACGCCGCCTTTGACCTGCGCATTCATGAGGAAGAATTCCCGCACGAGGAAGACGTGGACGCCAAGCTCGTGCGGTTAGCCAAGATGATTGACGCCCGGATCTGCACGACCGATTTTAACTTGAGCCGCGCTGCGGTTATCCAAGGCGTTCAAACCCTGAATCTGCATGAGCTGGTGAATGCGTTAAAGCCGATGTTTTTCGTCGGGGATGAGCTGCCGGTCCGTTTGGTCCGGGAGGGCAAAGAGCCGGACCAGGCGGTGGCGTATACCGAAGAGGGCGTGATGGTCGTCGTGGGCGACGCCAGGAACCTGATCGGGAAAACGGTCATGATCCAGGTGTCGTCTGTTTTGCAGACGCAGAGCGGCCGGATGGTTTTTGCAAAGCTTGTCAACAGAGCGGAAGGGAAACAAAAGAGCGCATGAAGACTCAGGTGATCCTCGCTGCCGCCGGAGACGGCGTGCGTTTGAAAACCGATACCCTGAAGCCCTTTGTCCGTATTCAGGACAAACCGATGCTGTTATATTCGCTGGAGGTCTTCGCCCATTCAGCGCTGATTGACAGCGTTATTATCTTGACCCGGGCCGACTGGGTGGAGCGCTGCCGTGACCTTATCCGGGAAACAGGCATTCAGAAAGTGGCTGACGTTCTTCCCGGTGGGAAAACCCGCTGTGAGTCCGTCCGTAAGGGCTTGGCTGCTCTGGATGAGGACACGAAATATGTCGTGATTCACGACGCCGCCCGCCCCCTGCTCACTCAAAGGTTAGTTGAAGAATCTTTGCGGGTTTGCTATGATGAGCAGGCTGTGATCCTGGGCGTGCCGGTCAAGCCGACCATCAAGAAGGTCCGGGCGAAAGACAACACGGTGGAAGCGACCCTGGACCGCGGCCAGTTATGGGAGGCCCAGACCCCGCAGGTTTTTCGCAAGGATCTCATCCAGGCGGCTCACGCCAGGGCCGATGATTTGTGTGCGACGGACGACGCGTTTCTGGTGGAGCGCTGCGGGCATAAGGTTAAAGTGATCCGGGGGGACTACGCGAATATCAAAATCACGTCTCCGGAAGACCTGATTTTGGCGGAATTGTTGCTGGGCCCGGCCCAGAGGGCTTCAGGAACGGCGGGAAGGGGAAAGAAATGATGAAACAGAAAGTAGGATTGGGATACGATGTCCACCGTTTTGTAGAGGGCAGAAAGCTGTTCCTGGGGGGGGTGGAGATCCCGCATTCCAAAGGCCTCGATGGCCATTCCGACGCGGACGTCCTGCTGCACGCGATCTGTGACGCCCTTTTGGGCGCTTTGGGGGCGGGGGATATCGGGGAACATTTCCCTAATACGGACAGCCGGTATAAGGACATCGCCAGCGTTCAGCTCTTGGAGGCCGTCTACGCGCTAGTCCGGCAGGATGGGTTCCGGGTTAATAATATCGATGCAGTGATCATCGCCGAGGAGCCTCATTTGAAAGCTTATAAAGATGCCATGCGCGCCAAGATCGCTGAAGTTCTTGATATGGCGCCCGGAGACGTGAATATAAAAGCGACAACACAAGAGGGGATGGGGTTTGTGGGCCGTAAAGAAGGGGTGGCGGCGTATGCCGCCGCGCTTTTAATCCGCCCCTGAGACAACCGGTATTTTTAGGTTAGAGGTGAGTGTCATGATATTTTTAGTGATCCTGTTGTTCTTTTGCGTAATCTTCCTCCTGGTCTCCACTTTTTTCTCTGACGAGGTCAAAGCCAGCAAGGAACGCGACCCGGCGGCAAAAAGCACGCTGGAGATCCTGTTGCTTTATCCGGGGTTGCACGCGATCATTTTTTACCGCGTGTCGCACTGGTTATGGAACAAACGCGTCCCGATTCTGCCCCGGCTGCTGTCGCAGGTGGCCCGGAGCTTGACGGGGATCGAGATCCATCCCGGAGCCCAAATCGGCAAAGGGCTTTTCATCGACCACGGGATGGGGGTCGTGATCGGGGAGACAACGATCGTCGGGAATAATGTGACATTGTATCAGGGCGTGACCCTGGGCGGGACAGGCAAGGAGACCGGCAAGCGCCATCCGACCCTGGGGGATGATATCGTTATCGGAGCGGGGGCCAAGGTGCTGGGGAACATTGAGATCGGGTCCAGCGCCTATATCGGCGCCAATGCCGTGGTGGTCAAAGACGTGCCCCCCAACACCACGATTGTCGGCGTCCCGGGCCGGATCACCAAACAGGACGGCAAAAAGATTGACCGGTCGCTTGACCACATTCATATCCTGGACCCGGTCATGCAGCAGATTAACGAGTTGGAGAAAAGATTGGACGCGCTGGAAAGCAGCCGGCCGTTACCGGAATCCGAAGAACACGCGGAGGAATGATATCCCGTGCCGCCGTCAGGACGGGACGTTTGCCCCTGAG
>ENA-UOWO01003943-UOWO01003943.1-activated-sludge-metagenome-genome-assembly--contig:-NODE-3943-length-16740-cov-32.267486_pt1 | contig 16740 bp, 14 predicted proteins | sample MGYA00238148_ERZ761564 | MGnify/ENA primary metagenome ERZ761564 (study PRJEB28885, sample SAMN05720194) | activated sludge metagenome | isolation source: Anaerobic digester | place: USA...
GGCGCCTGGCCACCGGTGGCGACTACGACCTGGTGCTGCTGGACGTGATGCTGCCGGGCGTCGACGGCTTCGGCGTGCTGCAGGCCATCCGCGCCGATGAACGGCCCGGCAAGCGCAGCCTGCCGGTGCTGATGCTCACCGCCCGCGACCGGGTCGAAGACCGGGTGCGCGGCCTGGAGCAGGGTGCCGACGACTACCTCGTCAAGCCCTTCGCCTTCAGCGAACTGCTGGCGCGCGTCGGCGCGCTGCTGCGCCGCGGCCAGCAGGCCGGCACCCCGCAAGCCACCGAGCTGCACCTGGCCGACCTGCGGCTGGACCTGCTGAGCCGCCGCGCCGAGCGCGGCAGCGAGCGGCTGGACCTGACCGCCAAGGAATTCAAGCTGCTGGCGCTGCTGCTGCGCCGGCGCGGGCAGATCCTGTCGCGCACCACGCTGGCCGAGCAGGTGTGGGACATGAACTTCGACTCCGACACCAACATCGTCGAGGTGGCCGTGCGGCGCCTGCGCGCCAAGCTGGACGACCCCTTCCCCCACAAGCTGCTGCACACGGTGCGCGGCATGGGCTATGTGCTGGAAGACCGCGCGCCGTGACCAGCTGCCCCACGGCGCTGTGCAGCCATTCGATCGCCACCCGGCTGTCGAAGAAGCTGGCAATCTTCACCGCCGTCGTGATCGGCCTGGTGTCGGCCATCAGCTGGTTCTCGATGGCCACCATGGTCAAGCAGCGCAATGCGCAGGAGCAGGCCGGGCACTGCGACCAGCTCGTCGACATCCTGACGCTGGAAGCCCGCAGCGGCGGTGAGCCGGCCGTGCTGAATCGACTGATCGCCGACGCGCCGATGCGCTCGAACGCCCGCCTGGAGGTGTGGCGCGCCGACGGCACGCCGCTGTATGCCGACGCGCCGTCGCAGCGGCTGGCGCAGTCCAGCCATCAGTCGTCGCACAGCTTCGAGGTGCCCACGCCCGGGCTGCAAGGCGGCCTGCTGCGGGCGCGCTACACCGTCGACTTCACCCGCAGCGCGCAGCTGGGCACGCGCTGGGCGCTGATCCTGCTGGGCATGTCGCTGTCGGCCGGCGTGGTGGTGGCCCTGGGTGCGGGCTGGTTCGTGCGGCGCAGCCTGGCGCCGGTGAATGCGCTGGCGCAGCAGACGCGCGCCATTTCGCCCCAGCTGCTGCACCAGCGCCTGGCTCTGGCCGACCCGGCCGAGGAACTGTCGCCCTGGATCGAGCAGTTCAACGCGCTGATGGACCGGCTGCAACAGGCCTATGGCCAGCTGGAGGCCTTCAATGCCGACGTGGCGCACGAGCTGCGCACGCCGCTGGCCACGCTGATCGGCGAGACCGAGGTGACGCTGTCACGTGAGCGCAGCCCCGAGGCGCTGCGCGAGACGCTGCAGAGCAACCTGGAGGAGATGCAGCGCCTGTCGGCCCTGGTCAACGACATGCTGTTCCTGTCGCAGGCCGACCGCGGCGTGACGGCGCGGCGCGGCGCGCCGGTCAGCCTGGCCAACCTGGCGGCGCAGGTGAGCGAATTCCACGAAGCCACGCTGGAAGACGCCGGCCTGGCGCTGCGCATCGAGGGCGATGCCACGCTGCCGGTCGATGAACCGCTGGTCAAGCGCGCGCTGTCCAACCTGCTGGGCAACGCCACCCGCTTTGCCGAGCGGGGCAGCACGGTGGTGATCGCCATCGCCCCGGCGCCTGAGGCGCAGCAGGTGCAGCTGGTGGTGCAGAACCGCGGCGAGGCGATTGCGCCCGACCACCTGCCGCGGCTGTTCGACCGCTTCTTCCGCGTCGACAGCGCGCGCTGCTGCGAAGACGGCCAGCACCACGGCCTGGGCCTGGCCATCGTGGCCGCCATCGCCCGCATGCATGCCGGCCGCACCCTGGCCGAGAGCACCAGCGGCACCACCAAGGTCGGCTTCACGCTGGCGACTTAGGCTTGCGGGCGGCAGAAATCCAGCCCCGCGCCGGGGTGGCCCAATTCCTGGCGTTTCGTGTTCTGCGCCCGGATCACTGGGGGCCGGGCGCGTCGATGTAGATCGCCCGGAAATCGTTGACGTTGGTCAACGTCGGACCCGTGATGACGGCGTCACCCAGCGCCCCGAAGAAGCCATGCCCGTCGTTGTCGGCAAGGCTGTCCTGGGGCCGGATGCCCCGCTGCCAGGCGCGCGCCAGGCTGTCGGGCCCGAGCACCGCACCGGCGATCTCCTCCTGACCATCGACACCGTCGGTGTCACCCGCCAGTGCGTGGACGCGCGGGTGTCCGTCCAGGGCGATGCCCAGCGACAGCAGGAATTCGACGTTGCGGCCTCCACGCCCCTTGCCGGTCACCGTCACGGTCGATTCGCCGCCAGACAGCAGGACACAGGGTGCGTCGACAGGCTGCCCGCGATCGGCCACCTGCAGCGCGATGCCGCCCAGCACCTTGCCGACATCTCGGGCTTCCCCTTCGATGGCGTCCCCCAGCACGTAGGCCCGGACACCCGCGCCTTGCGCCACCGCTGCGGCGGCCTCCAACGCCATCTGCGGCGTGGCGATCATGTGGGTCTGCACGCGGGCAATGCGCGGGTCGTCAGGCTTGACGGACTCGCCGCGGCCAGTCTGCAGCACGCTCAGCACCTCGGCGGGCAGATCGATGCCGTGGCGTCGCACGATGGCCAGCGCGTCCGCGCAGGTCGTGGGGTCGGCCACGGTGGGGCCTGATGCAATGTCCATCGGGTTGTCGCCCGGCACATCGGAGATCAGCAGGTTCACGACCCGCGCCGGGTGGCAGGCGGCGGCCAATCGCCCGCCCTTGATGGCCGAGAGATGGCGTCGCACGCAGTTCATCTCGCGGATGGTGGCGCCCGACTTCAGCAGCGCGCGGTTGACGGCCTGCTTGTGCGCGAGTGTCAGGCCCGGCAGCGGCAACGGCAGCAGCGACGATCCCCCGCCCGAGATGAGGCACAGCACCACATCGTCGGCATGCAAGCCGTGCACCATGGACAGCATGCGCTCGGCCGCGGCCAGGCCTGCAGCGTCGGGCACCGGGTGCGCCGCTTCGACGATCTCGATGTGCTGGCACGCCACCCCGTGGCCGTACCGTGTCACGACCAGGCCGCGCAGCTGGGACGGGTCGCCGGTCCAGTGGTCCTCGACAGCGCGGGCCATCGCCGCCGATGCCTTGCCGGCGCCGATGACGATGAGCCGACCGCGACCGAGATCCTCCGCGCGCGGCAGGTGAGCCGGGACGCAGCGTGACGGCTGCGCCGAGGCGATCGCCGTGGCAAACAGCAGCTTCAGCAGGTCCCTGGGCTGGACCGGCCCGTTGGGCTTGGGGCAATGCATGGCCGGGCTCCGGATCGGGTGACGGGCTCAGGCAGTGGCCTGGCCGATCTCGAAGTTCGACAGCTTCTCCAGCGCGCGCACCATGCCGGAATGGTCCCAGGCCGCGCCGCCATGCGACACGCAGGCACTGAACAGCTGCTGCGCGTTGGCGGTCGCGGGGAGCGCCAGGCCAAGAGCCTTGGCCGCGCCCAGCGCCAGGTTGAGATCCTTCTGGTGCAGCGCAATGCGGAAACCAGGGTCGAAGCTGCGCTTGATCATGCGATCGCCCAGGATGTCCAGGATGCGCGACGTGGCCAGCCCCCCCATCAGCGCGAAACGCACCTGCGCCGGATCGGCGCCAGCCTTGGCAGCAAACAGCAGGCCCTCGGCCACGGCCTGGATCGTCAAGGCCACCACGATCTGATTCGCCACCTTGCAGGTCTGGCCGTCACCGCTGCCACCCACCAGCGTGATGTTCTTGCCCATCAAACCGAACACCGGCTTGAGGCGCTCGAACACCTCGGGCTTGCCACCCACCATGATCGACAGGGTGGCGTTCCTGGCGCCCACGTCACCGCCCGACACGGGCGCATCCAGGTAGTCGCAGCCCAGCGCTTCGATCTTCCTGGCGAACTGCTTGGTGTCCACCGGTGAGATGGACGACATGTCGACCACCACCTTGCCCGCTGTCAAACCTTGGGCCACACCCGTCTCGCCGAACAGCACCTCGGCCACGTCCGGCGTGTCGGGGACCATCGTGATGATGATGTCGGCCCGTTGCGCCACGCCCTTGGCGTCCAGGCACTGGGTCGCTGTGCTGTGCGCGATCTCCTCCGGCATCTTGCCCCGTGTGAAGACGAACAACTGGTGGCCCGCCTTCATCAGGTGGCAGACCATGGGCGTGCCCATGATGCCCAGGCCGATGAAGCCGATCCGGAGGGGATGGTTGGTCATGACGATGTCCTTGTGATGTCTTGCAGGCAGGGCTGGCGGCGCGCCAGATCAGCGCACCAGCGACTGGCGCCAGCCCAGCCCGGCCTCGGTGGTCGTGGCAGGCTTGTATTCGCAGCCGATCCAGCCCTGGTAGCCGATGCGGTCCAGATGCGCGAACAGGAAGGGGTAGTGGATCTCGCCGGTGCCGGGTTCGTTGCGCCCCGGGTTGTCGGCCAGCTGGATGTGCCCGATGCGCGGGAGGTACTTCTCGATCGTGGCAGCCAGCTCACCCTCCATGCGCTGTGCGTGGTAGATGTCGTACTGGATGAAGGCGTTGTCTGCGCCCACCTCCGCCAACAGATCGGCGGCTTGCACTGTGCGGTTCAGGTAGAAGCCCGGGATGTCATGCGTGTTGATCGGCTCGATCAGCAGGCGCAGTCCTGCCTTCTTCAGCGCGTCAGCGGCGTAGCGCAGGTTGTCAACCACCGTCCGGCGCAGCACGTCGTCGGCAACGCCGGCGGGCGCCTTGCCAACCAGACAGTTGAGCTGCCGCACGCCCAGTGCACCGGCATGGCGGATCGCCGTTTCGACGCCTTCGCGGAATTCATTCACCCGGTCGGGGTGGCAGGCGATGCCACGCTCGCCAGCGTCCCAGTTCCCGGCAGGCAGGTTGTGCAGAACCAGCGCCAGGCCGTTGGCGTCCAGACGACGCTTGATGTCGCCCGGATGGAAGGCGTACGGAAACAGGAACTCGACGGCCTTGAAGCCTGCCTTGGCGGCATGGTCGAAGCGGTCCAGAAACGCATGCTCGGTGAAGAGCATCGTCAGGTTGGCAGCAAACTTGGGCATGGCGTTCCTGCGTTCAGTCGAGCATCGACACGGCGGTGGGCACGTCGGCCTTGCCACCCGCGAGTTCTTCGAACTCGACCACGTTGTCGATCTCCGTACCCATGGCGATGTTGGTCACGCGCTCGAGGATGATCTCGATGACCACCGGCACCCTGAACTCGGCCATCCAGGCCTCGGCCTGCTGGATGGCCGGTGCAATCTCTTCCTGCCTGTGCACGCGGATCGCCTTGCAACCGAGGCCCTCGACCACCTTGATGTGGTCCACCCCATAGCCCTGGGCCGTCACATCACCCGGATCCGCGTTGATGTTCTCGAAGCCCAACTGCACGCAGTAGTCCATCGTGAAGCCACGCTGACTCTGGCGGATCAGACCCAGGTAGCTGTTGTTGACCACCATGTGGATGTAGGGCAGCTTGAACTGCGCACCCACGGCCAGCTCTTCGATCATGAACTGGAAGTCGTAGTCGCCCGACAGCGCGACGATCTTGCGGTTCGGATCAGCCGCCCTCACACCCAAAGCGGCGGGTACCGTCCAGCCGAGCGGGCCGGCCTGGCCACAGTTGATCCAGTGGCGCGGGTGGTAGACATGCAGGAACTGCGCGCCGGCGATCTGGCTGAGGCCGATCGTCGACACGTAGGTCACGTCCCTGCCAAAGGCATTGTTCATGCATTGGTAGACGCGCTGCGGCTTCATCGGCACGTTGTCGAAGTTGGTCTTGCGCAGGTACGCCAGCGAGCGCTTGCGGCCCTGGCACTCCGCCACCCAGCCCGACCAGTCGCGCAGCTTGCCAGCGGCCTTCCACGCACGCGCCACGTCGACGAACAGGGCCAGTGCGGCCTTGGCGTCGGAGACGATGCCGTAGTCGGGCGCGAAGACACGGCCGATCTGCGTTGGCTCGATGTCGACGTGGATGAACGTGCGGCCCTTGCAGTAGACCTCGGGGCTGCCGGTGTGGCGGTTGGCCCAGCGGTTGCCGATGCCCAGCACGAAGTCGCTGGCCAGCATGTTGGCGTTGCCGTAGCGGTGGCTGGTCTGGAGCCCGCACATGCCGGCCATCAACGCATGGTCGTCCGGAATCGCGCCCCAGCCCATCAGCGTGGGAATCACCGGCACGCCGATCAGCTCGGCAAATTCGACCAGCAGGTCCGATGCATCGGCATTGATGATGCCGCCGCCGGCCACGATGAGCGGCTTGTCAGCCGTCATCAACATGGTCAGCGCCTTCTCGATCTGCTTGCGGCTGGCGCCAGGCTTGTAGACGGGCAGCGGCTCGTAGGTGTCGATGTCGAACTCGATCTCGGCCATCATCACGTCGAACGGCAGATCGATCAGCACCGGTCCCGGGCGGCCCGAGCGCATCAGGTGAAAGGCCTGCTGGAAGGCACGTGGCACCTGCGCCGGCTCCAGCACGGTGGTCGACCACTTGGTCACCGGCTTGGAGATGCTGGCGATGTCGACGGCCTGGAAGTCTTCCTTGTGCAGACGGGCGCGCGGCGCCTGGCCGGTGATGCAGAGGATGGGAATGCTGTCGGCCTGTGCGGAGTACAAGCCCGTGATCATGTCGGTGCCGGCGGGGCCCGACGTGCCGATGCACACCCCGATGTTGCCGGCCTTGGCCCGGGTGTAGCCCTCGGCCATGTGCGATGCGCCCTCCACGTGGCGCGCCAGCACGTGTGCGATCGACTGGCGTTCACGCAGCTGCGCGTAGAGCGGGTTGATCGCCGCACCGGGCACGCCGAAGGCCTGCGTGACGCCTTCCTTCTCCATCACCAACACGGCAGCCATCGCCGCCTTCATCTTCGCCATGTGAGTCTCCTGATCTGAGGAGAGAGATGATGGCCAGCGAGAGGTCGCCTGCGAATCCAAGGGTGCGCATAAGCACTATTCCGAGGCGCGCCGGATCATGGGCAGGGCTACAGTGCCCCATGGACAGAGTCAGTGCCATCCAGGTGTTCATCCGCGTGGTCGAGACCAGCAGCTTCAGCCGCGCCGCAGCGGAGCTGGGCATCACGCAGCCCACCGCCACCAAGGCCGTGGCGGCCACCGAGAACCGCCTGGGTGTGCGCCTGCTGCACCGGTCCACGCGCGGCGTGACGCTGACCGAGGCCGGCCAGCTCTACTACGAGAAGTGCAAGTCCATCGAGCGCGCCATCGACGAGGCCGAGACCCAGGCCACCCAGGTGCAGCGTGGCGAGGGCGGCCTCTTGCGCATCAGCACGTCGGTTGCCTTCGGGCGGCGTGTCCTGGTGCCGATCGTCCTGCAGTACATGCGGCTCCATCCCGCTGTGCGGATCGACATCAGTTTCGATGACCGGTACGTCGATCTGGTCGAGCAAGGCATCGACGTCGCCATCCGCATGGGCCAGATGTCCGACTCCAGCCTGGGCGCGCGCTACCTGGGGCTCAACCCCTGGGTGATGGTCGCCACCGATGCCTACCTGGGCGCGCACGGCGAGCCCCGCTGCGTGGCGGACCTGGCCGGTCACGCATGCATCGTCTACAGCAGCGTGCAAGGAGACGACCGGTGGCGGATGACCGAACCCGGTGGCGCCAGTGCGTCTGTGCCGGTCAGGGGCCCCTTGCGTTCCAACAATCTGTCTGCGGTTCTGGCCGCCGCCAGCAACGGCATGGGCCTGGCCATCCTGCCGTGGTACGTGGCCAGAGAGTCCCTGGCCTCAGGCACCGTCAAGCCAGTGATGGTGGACCACAGCCTGCCGGCGCAGGAGATGCACGCTGTCTACCCGTCGCCGAAGCTGGTGCCCCACAAGGTCAGCGCTTTCATCGGCCACCTGCAGGGCAGGCTGGTTGGAGACTGGTGGCTTGACGCCATCTGAGCCACTGGGCGTCTTCTCGGGCTTGGCGGCACCGGAAGACGCCGTGGGCCAGGTCAGTGCGAGTCGAAGGACTTGGACGCTTCCACCGCGCTGCGAACGTCGCCCCTGGACCCGTTGAAGAACAGGTTCAGCAGCACTGCAGACAGCGAGGCCAGCAGAATGCCCGACTCGATCAGCGGATGGATGTCATGCGGCATCCACTGCAGGTAGCGCGGCGCGATCAACGGAATCATGCCGAAGCCGATCGAGACGGCCACGATGAACAGGTTGTTGCGGTTGCCCTTGTAGTCCACCGTCGCCAGGATGCGGATGCCGGTGGCCGCCACCATGCCGAACATCACCAGGCCCGCACCGCCCAGCACGAAAGTAGGAAGCGACTCGACGAGCGCAGCCATCTTGGGCAGAAAGCCCAGCAACGCCAGGATGACACCGGCGGCCACGCACACATAGCGGCTCTTCACGCCGGTGACGGCCACCAGACCCACGTTCTGCGAGAAGCTGGTGTACGGAAAGGTGTTGAAGAGGCCGCCGATCAGGGTGCCCACACCATCGACACGCAGGCCGGCCGACAGCTGGCCCTGGTCGATCTTCTTGCCCGTCAGATCAGACAGCGCCAGGAACATGCCGGTGGACTCGATCATCACGACGATCATCACCAGGGTCATCGTGAGGATGAGGATGGGGTCGAACGTGGGTGTGGCGATTTCGAACGGCAGCACCACGTCGAACCAGTGGGCCTTGGCCACCTTGTCGAAGTTCATGTAGCCCAGTGCCGTCGCGACCACGGCCGCGATGACGATGCCCAGCAGCACCGAGATGTTGGCAACAAAGCCCTTGGCGTACTTCGCGATGGCCAGGATGGAGACCAGCCCCAGCGCCGCAATGGCGATGTGGGGCAGCTGCGCATACTTCGGGTTCGGTACCGTGGCCACGATGGACAGACCCGCAGGAACCGCGGGCACCACCGCAGGCGCACTGGCTGAAGCCCCCCGGAGCGACCGCCGCGCCGGCCATGCTCTTCATGGTCGCCAGCCACTGCGCATGCTCCGGATTGACGATCTGCGGCGCCGTGGGGCCGACCGGAACGCCGAAGATCCAGTTGATGCCCACACGCATCAGGCTGATGCCGATCACCGCGATGATGGTCCCGGTGACCACCGGGGGAAAGAAGCGCAGCATGCGACTGACCACCGGCGCAATCAGGATCGAGATCAGCCCGGCGCCGATGATGGCGCCGAAGATGCGCCCCGCACCCGCCACACCTGGCATCGCGTTGGCCATGGCGACCATCGGCGCCACGGACGCAAAGGTCACACCCATCATCACCGGCAGTTGGATGCCGAACCAGCGGGTGACGCCAAACGCCTGAATCAGCGTCACCAGCCCGCAGCAGAACAGGTCAGCCTGGATCAGCATCGTGACCTGTTCCGGGCTCAACTTGAGTGCGCGGCCAATGATCAGTGGCACGGCCACCGCGCCGGCATACATCACCAGCACATGCTGCAGGCCGAGGGTCGTCAGGCGACCTGTGGGCAGTCTCTCGTCCACGGGGTGGACCGCTGTCGTCGTCATCGTTGTCTCCTCACGCAAGGGTTGTTGTGGGTGGAATGGGCACAGGGCAGCCCCGGTGCAGGCATCAGTTCTTCGGCGCGCCGGCCTCGAACCAGCGCTTGACCAGCGCGCGTTCGTCGTCGGTCATCTGGGTGGCGTTGTTCATGGGCATGACCTTGAGCACCACCACCTGCTGGTAGACCATCTGCGCGTGCTTCGACAGGTCTGCAGCTGAGTCCAGCCGCACGTTCTTGCTTTGCAGTGCGGCGCCGTGGCACAGCACGCAGCGCTGGGCCATCACGCTCTGCACGTCGGCAAATCTGGCCGGTGCCGGTGCCGCTGCAGCCGCAGCGGGCGTTGCAGGTTGCGGGGCGGGCCGAATCGCCCAGAGCGTGCCCAGCAGCAGCACGGTGCCGATCACGGCGTAGTGCCAGGGCACGGGCTTGCCGTAGGCGAGGGCCTTGTGGCGCAGCGCAAACGACAGCCGGATCAATGCGCCGGCTGTCATGATGGCCACCAGCACCAGCCAGTTGTTCGGCGCGGTGTAGGTGAAGCCGTAGTGGTTGCTCATCATCGAGAACAACACGGGCAGGGTGAAGAAGGTGTTGTGCACGCTGCGCTGCTTGCCGCGCTGGCCGTGCACCGGGTCCACCGGCTGGCCCGCCCGGATGGCAGCCACCACCTTGCGCTGCCCGGGAATGATCCAGAAGAAGACATTGCCGCTCATGGTCGTGGCGATCATGGCGCCCACCAGCAGGAAGGCGGCACGGCCCGCGAACAGGTGGCAGGCAGCCCACGAGCCCACGACGATCAACCCGAACACGACGCCGCCGACGATCATGTCGCCGTTCTTGCCGCGGCCCAGGGTGCGGCAGATCACGTCATAGAGAACCCAGAACGCGACGAAGAAAGCCAGCGCCGTCGTGATGGCCGCAGCGGGCGACCAGTCGAACAGGCTCTTGTCGATCAGGAAGGTGCTGGCGTTGAACAGGTACAGCACCGTGAACAGCGCAAAGCCGGTCAGCCAGGTGGAATAGCTCTCCCACATCGACCAGTGCAACTGATCGGGCACATAGCCGGGCGACACCGGGTACTTCTGGTGGTGGTAGAAGCCGCCGCCGTGCACGCCCCACTGCTCACCACCCACGCCCTTGTCGGCGTCGTTCTTGTCTTTGGGTGGCGTCAGGCTGTTGTCGAGCGAGACGAAGTAGAAGGAAGCGCCAATCCAGGCGATGCCGGTGATGATGTGCGCCCAGCGCAACACCATGTTCAGCGCGTCGAGAACGTATGCGTCCACGCGGAGTCTCCGTGAGGTGAAGGAAAGCGGGCCGAGATGGACCTGCCTTCCTCTCACCACAGCGGGCTCTGTGAGAAGCATCCGTCGCAAACCTGCCGGCCCTGGTCAGGGCCATGGCATTGCTCCGCGGCGACGTGTCAGAAGTGTATGCAGTTTCGTGTGCAGACGTGCACTCTGGTTTACCCTGCGGCCGCATGCACCCCGGCCAGGGTGTCGGGGCGGCCTGCGCCAGTCCCGGCCCGATGCGGACATCGCGCCATCGGCCGCTTCGGCGACAGGGTCAGGACCCTCGGTAGGTGGAGTAGGCCCAGGGTGATACCAGCAAGGGCACGTGGTACCGCCCGGCGGCATCGGCGATGCCGAAGTCCAGCGGAACCTCATCCAGGAAAGGCGGATCGGGCAGTTGGACGCCGAGTGCCCGAAAGTAGCGTGCGACCGAGAACACCAGGCGGTAGCGGCCTGCCGCCATCGATTGGGCATCCAGCAGGGGCCCGCCGTCATTGCGACCATCGGCATTCAAGGTGAACGCCTTGAGGGTGGTGGCGCGCTCGCCGTCCAGGCGCTGCAGCGTCACCTGCATGCCAGCGGCGGGGCAGCCATGCATCGTGTCCAGAACATGTGTACTGAGGTGTCCCATGGGGGAGTCCTTCGAGGGCGGTCAGAGGAGGTGTGCGTGAACCGACAGGCGCTTGCCAATCCGTTCGCAGGTCGGGCGGCTTGAAAGCCTCATCAAAGTGTATACACTAACGCACACTGAATTCAACCCCGCCTTCAGACATGGTGACCCACCGCCGTTCATCCCTCAAGGCCGTCGTGGCGCCCCAGCCCGTGCCTGAGCCCGTGCCTGCAGCGCCCGCTGCGTCCGGGGCCACCGAGCGCATCGTCGAGTCCATCACCAGCGCCATCATCGAGCGCCGGTTGATGCCCGGCACGAAGCTGTCGGAGCAGAAGCTCGGCGACATCTTCCAGGTCTCGCGCACGCTGGTGCGCCAGGCCTTGAACCAGCTGAGTCGCGACCGTCTCGTGACCCTGGAGCGTGCGCGCGGCGCGTTCGTGGCCATGCCCAGCGTCGAGGAGGCACGGCAGGTGTTCGAAGTGCGCGCCATGCTCGAAAGTGCGCTCGTTCGCCAGCTGTGCAGCCGCATCACCGACCAGCAGATCGCCGTGCTGCGCGTGCATCTGCGCGACGAAAGCGCTGCTGTGGCGCGCACCCATGTCGCGGGCAGAACCCGGCTGCTGGCCGACTTTCACGTGGTTCTGGCGCGCATGCTGGGCAACGAGGTGCTGGCCCGCCTGCTGGAGGACCTGCTCAGCCGGTCGTCGCTGATTGCCCTGATGTACCAATCGGCGCAATCGGCCGAGCACTCCCTGGAAGAGCATGTTCAGATCGTCGATGCCCTCGAGAAGCGCGACCCGCGTCTGGCCGCGAAGCTGATGACGCACCACCTCGAGGCCATGGAGCAGAACCTGCGCCTCGACCCGCGGGCCGTGGACCTCTCCGCCGCCCTGCAGCCCCGCAACACCTGAGCGCGAACCGCCATGTCCACACCCCCCAACGCGTCCCATCCGTCCCATCGCTATCCGCGCGACCTGCGCGGCCACGGACGCCATCCGCCGGCGGCCCAGTGGCCCGGCAATGCCCGCGTCGCGGTGCAGTTCGTCCTCAACTACGAAGAAGGCGGCGAGAACGCCGTCTTGCACGGTGACGCCGGCAGCGAGCAGTTTCTGTCGGAGATGTTCAACCCGGCAGCGTTCCCGGCGCGCCATCTCAGCATGGAGAGCATCTACGAGTACGGCGCGCGGGTGGGCGTCTGGCGCCTGCTGCGTGAATTCGAGCGCCGCAAGCTGCCTCTGACCATCTTCGGTGTCGGCATGGCGCTGGAGCGCTGCCCCGAGGTCACCGCCGCATTCGGGGAGCTGGGCCACGAGATCGCATGCCATGGCTGGCGATGGATCAGCTACCAGAACGTGGACGAAGCCACCGAGCGCGCGCACATGGCACTGGGCATGGCGCGCATCCAGGCCCTGACGGGCGAGCGCCCGCTGGGTTGGTACACAGGCCGTGACAGCCCGAACACCCGCCGCCTGGTGGCCGACCATGGTGGTTTCGAATACGACAGCGACTACTACGGCGACGACCTGCCGTTCTGGCTGCAGGTGCGCAAGACCGACGGCTCGCACGCGCCGCATCTGGTGGTGCCGTACACGCTGGACTGCAACGACATGCGCTTCGCGCTGCCCCAGGGCTACTCGCACGGCGATGCGTTCTTTTCCTACCTGCGCGACGCGTTCGACGTGCACTATGCAGAAGGTGCCGAGCAGCCGTCGATGATGAGCATCGGCATGCACTGCCGCCTGCTGGGACGGCCCGGCCGCCTGCGTGCGTTGCAGAAGTTCCTCGACCACATCCAGTCGCACGACCGCGTGTGGATCACCCGGCGCATCGACATCGCCCGGCACTGGAAGCAGGTGCACCCGTTCGACGCGAAGACCGCCTTTGTTTGGGAATGAAGTCTGGGACCGACCATGACCGCGACACTTTCACTCGACCAACTCAACCAGGCCTCGCGGGAGACGTTCACCGCGCTGCTCGATGGCACCTACGAACACTCGCCCTGGATTGCGGCCAGCGCCTGGGAACGGCGGCCGTTCAAGTCACTGGCCGCACTGAAGCATGGCCTGGTGGCCGCCGTGCGCGCCAGCGGGCGCGAAGCCCAGCTTGGGCTGATCCGTGCCCACCCCGAACTGGCGGGCAAGGCGATGGTGGCCAAGACGCTGACGGCCGAGTCCACGCATGAACAGGGCAAGGCCGGGCTGACCGCCTGCACGCCCGACGAGTTTGCGCGCATCCAGGTTCTCAACGACAGCTACAACCAGAAGTTCGGCTTTCCCTTCATCCTGGCGGTGCGCGGCCCGCGCGGCACGGGTCTGAGCAAGCAGCAGATCATCAGCACGTTCGAACGCCGGCTGCACAACCATCCGGACTTCGAGTTTGCCGAAGCACTGCGCAACATCGACCGGATCGCCGAGATCCGGCTGGACGACAAGTTCGGCGCCGAACCGACGCTGGGCAATCGGGTCTGGGACTGGGCCGAACGCCTCGCCACCCACAGCGAGCCCGGCTATGCCGAACGCGGCGAGCTGACGGTCACTTACCTGACCGATGCCCACCGGGCGGTGGCGCAGCAGCTCGCGCACTGGATGAAGTCCGACTGCGGCTTCGATGATGTCGAGATCGACGCTGTCGGCAACGTGGTGGGCGTGTACCACGGCACCGACCTGGCGGCCCCCCGCCTGCTGACCGGCAGCCACTACGACACCGTGCGCAACGGCGGCAAGTACGACGGCCGCCTGGGGATCCTGGTGCCCATGGCCTGCGTGCGTGAACTGTCGCAGGCAGGTCGGCGGCTGCCGTTCGGGTTGGAGGTCGTGGGCTTCGCCGAGGAAGAAGGCCAGCGGTACAAGGCGGTGTTCCTGGGCTCGGGCGCACTGACGGGACACTTCAACCCCGAATGGCTCGCGCAGAAGGACGCTGACGGCATCACCATGCGCCAGGCCATGGCGCATGCCGGCCTGTGCATCGCCGACATCCCCAAGCTCCAGCGCGACCCGACGCGCTACCTGGGCTTCGTCGAAGTCCACATCGAGCAAGGTCCTGTGCTCAATGAAGTGGACATGCCGCTGGGTGTGGTCACCTCCATCAACGGCAGCGTTCGCTACCTCGGTGAGATCGTCGGCATGGCCAGCCATGCGGGCACCACCCCCATGGACCGCCGGCGCGACGCCGCAGCAGCAGCGGCGGAACTGGTGCTGCTCGCCGAGCGCCGTGCGGCCTCGGTGCCCGACGTGGTGGCCACGGTGGGCATGCTGGAGGTGCCGAACGGCTCGATCAACGTCGTGCCCGGCCGCTGCCGCTTCAGCCTGGACGTCCGCGCCACCACCAACGAGGCACGCGACGCCTGCGCCGAAGACCTGCTGGCGGGTCTGCGCGCCATCTGCGACAGGCGCGGCCTGACCTGCAGCCTGGAAGAGACGATGCGCGCCTCGGCCGCACCCAGCGCACCAGCATGGCAGGCCCGCTGGGAGCAGGCCGTGCAAGCCGTCGGCCTGCCGGTCTACCGCCTGCCCAGCGGCGCAGGACATGACGCGATGAAGATGCACGAGGCGATGCCGCAGGCGATGCTGTTCACGCGCGGCGAGAACGCCGGCATCAGCCACAACCCCCTGGAATCGACCACCAGCCACGACATGGACTTGTGTGCCGAGGCCTTCCAGACCCTCCTCACCCAACTCAGCCAAGACAAGCCATGAGCACTCCCCATCCGTACCACGCGATCGACAGCCACGTCGATGCCCACTTCGACGAGCAGGTGCGCTTCCTGCAGGAGCTGGTTCGGGTGCCCACCGACACGCCGCCGGGCAACAACACGCCGCATGCGCTGCGCACCCGCGACCTGCTGGCGGCCTTCGACTTCGACGCCATGGCGCACGAAGTGCCGGCCGATGTCGTGCAGCAGCATGGCCTGGCGTCCATCACGAACCTGGTGGTCAGCCGGCGCTATGGCCAGGGTGGCCGCGTGGTGGCGCTGAACGCCCACGGCGACGTGGTGCCGCCCGGCGAAGGGTGGACGCACGACCCGTACGGTGCACAGATCGTGGACGGCAAGCTCTACGGCCGTGCGTCTGCGGTCAGCAAGTGCGACTTCTCCACCTTCACCTTCGCCACGCGGGCGCTCGAGGCCGCAGGCGTCCCGCTGGCTGGCGGCGTCGACTTGCTCTTCACCTACGACGAAGAGTTCGGTGGCGAAGTCGGGCCCCAATGGCTGCTCGACAAGGGCCTGACCAAGCCGGACCTCGAGATTGCCGCCGGCTTCAGCTACCAGGTCGTCACCGCCCACAACGGCTGCCTGCAGCTGGAGGCGACCGTGCACGGCAAGATGGGCCATGCTGCGGTCCCCGAGACGGCCGTGGATGCCTTGCAGGCCGCAACCAGGGTGCTGGTGGCGCTCTACGAGGAAAACACCCGCCTGCGCCAGACAAAGAGCGCCGTCAAGGGCATCACCTCCGGCTACATCAACGTCGGCCAGGTCTACGGCGGGACGAACACGAACGTGGTGCCAGGCAAGGTCGTGCTGAAGATCGACCGCCGGATGATCCCCGAGGAGGACCCGGCGCAGGTCGAAGCCGGTGTGCGCAGCATCATCGAAGCGGCGGTGCAGTCGTACCCGGGCACCAGCGTCGAGATCAAGCGGCTGCTGCTGGCCCATGCCATGAAGCCGCTGGCCGGCAACAAGCCGCTCGTCGACGCCCTGTGCAGCCACGCCACCGAGATCATGGGCGAGACGGTGGAAGCCACCGGCACGCCGCTGTACACCGACGCGCGGCTCTTCAGCGAGCGCGGCATCCCCGCGGTGATCTATGGCGCCGGTCCGCGCACGGTACTGGAGTCCAACGCCAAGCGCGCCGATGAGCACATCGTGCTCGAGGATCTGCGCAAGGCCACGAAAGTCGTGGCCCGAACGCTGCTCGACCTGCTGAAGGCCTGACCACGCCCGCGCCCGTTCCGCCCGCTGCGCCCGCCCTGGATGCACAGCCCGCGGGCAGCAGCTACGCATTTCCGCGCATGGATTCCCGGGTCGCGAGCGCGACACTCCGGGAATCCGCCCCCCTTCTGATTCAGGACCGCCACCCCATGCCCAACCAGGAAGAAAAGCGCGCCGAGCTGCGCCGCGCCGCGCTGGAGTACCACGAGTTCCCGACCCCGGGCAAGGTGGCCATTGCCGCCACCAAGCAGATGGTCAACCAGCGCGATCTGGCGCTGGCCTATTCGCCCGGTGTGGCCGCCGCCTGCGAGGAGATCGTCGACGACCCGGCCAATGCCTGGCGCTACACCTCGCGCGGCAACCTGGTGGCCGTGGTGTCCAACGGCACCGCGGTGCTGGGCCTGGGCAACATCGGCCCGCTGGC
>ENA-UOWO01003945-UOWO01003945.1-activated-sludge-metagenome-genome-assembly--contig:-NODE-3945-length-16738-cov-11.498711_pt1 | contig 16738 bp, 8 predicted proteins | sample MGYA00238148_ERZ761564 | MGnify/ENA primary metagenome ERZ761564 (study PRJEB28885, sample SAMN05720194) | activated sludge metagenome | isolation source: Anaerobic digester | place: USA...
CAGAACCCGCTGAACTTTGTCAACAACTTTAGTGAGGTAAGTAAAGAGCTGTTGGATGAAATGAAAGACGCTATAGATAAAGGCGATACGGAAGAAGTAAAAGATATCATGAACGATGTGATTCAGAATCTGGAAAAGATCAATCATCATGGCAAAAGAGCGGATGGCATTGTAAAAGGGATGTTGCAGCACAGCCGCAGCAGCAGCGGGGTGAAGGAACCGACGGATATCAATGCGCTGGCGGATGAGTACCTGCGACTGGCCTATCACGGGCTGAGGGCCAAAGACAAGTCATTCAACGCTGCATTAAAAACTGAATTTGACGATACGATTGGAAATATTAATGTCATCCCGCAGGATATCGGGCGGGTGATTCTGAACCTGATCACTAATGCGTTTTATGCAGTTGATGAAAAGAAGAAGCAACAGCCTGCCGGTTATGATCCGGAAGTGACTGTGACTACCCGGAGCCAGAAGTCTCTTTCTGGTGATGCATCGGTAGTGATCAGTGTGAAAGATAACGGCAATGGCATTCCCCGGCATGTGATCGATAAGATATTCCAGCCCTTCTTTACCACCAAGCCTACCGGACAAGGAACGGGATTGGGACTGAGCCTGAGTTATGATATTGTGAAAGCGCATGGCGGGGAGCTGAAGGTGGAAACAACGGAAGGCGAAGGCAGCGGATTCATTATTACATTACCGGTATGAGCTACCGGGGACATTAATATCAGGTAAACTGTTATGAGAAAAATTATTTTGTTTTTATTATTCCTGCAATTCCAGTTGTGCTGCTTTGCACAAAACAGGATGCTTGATTCACTTAAAGCAACGCTGCGGAATGCAAAAACAGACACGGCCAGGCTGCGCCTTTACGTGGCATTGGGAGAGGCCAGCAGCAAGAATGACAAATGGCTGTACACTGAACCGGCATTGCAATTGGTCGATCAGCTTTTTTTGGTGGAAAAAGATAACCAGGAAAGGCAAAAGCTCATTGGGCAGGAGCAATCACTTTTATCGCTGATGGGAGTTTATTACAGGAATAGCGGTGTGACGGAGTGGGGGAAAGCAATGGCCTATCTTCAGCACCGGCTGCAGGCTATTGAGAAAACCGGCGATCAGCGAAGAGCCGGATCTTTTTTGTATGGAATGGCAGGGGTCTCAATAGATCAAAAGAAAGATTCAGCACTTTTTCGTAAGTACATTACCCGAAGCATATCTGTTGCAAAGGAAATTAAAGACACGGTTTTAATGGTGAACGGATACTTGTTTATGGGAGCTTTTTACAGCTCGGCAGGAAATTATGAGGCAGGACTGGATGCGATCCAGTCATCTATTTTCAGCTGCAGGGAAATGAGTTTTGATAAAGGGTTGATACAAAGCCATAGATTATTGGCCATCTTATACAGAGATTTCAATGAATCTGACCTGGCACTGGAAAACCTGCAAACGGCCCTGGCTATTTCATACAAAACGAAAGATTCGGTTGAGATTTGCCTGACATTAAGAAACCTGGGAAATTTTTATGCAAGGCAAAAAGACATTACAAAAGCCATTGAGAACCTGGAACTAGTACAAAAAATCAATGGTTCTATTGGCAATCCCCCGTTCACATCGGGCGATATTTATCTGGATATCGGGAATGCGTACAGTGATAATATGGACTATAAGCAGGCTCAGTTTTTTTTAGAAAAAAGTCTGAGCACAACTGAAGGTTTAAGTGATCAAAAGGAGAAAGCAACTGATAATTGGCGAATACCTGCAAATCTTATGCATTTAGGTAATGTACATTATCAACAGAATCATTTTGAAATAGCCAGTAATTATCATACACGTTGTGTCCGTTTTCTTGATTCAATCGGGGATCCGTATCAGACAAAGTCCTATATGCTTTATTTGTTGGCAAGGGATTACTTTGGGTTAAAGGATTTTGCAAGGGCAAAAGAATTAAGTGATATAGCCAACGTAGAATTTAAAAGAGATTGGTTTGATGTAGAAGGGAGGGCTGACATCGAATTACTTTCTTTCAGGATTGACTCTGCCCGGGGTGATGGTTTTGGCGCATTGAGTCATTATAAGGAGTATGCTTCCTTGAAAGAAAGATTGAGTGGCGATGAAATTAAAAGGGAAGCACAGAAAGATAAGTTCAACGCCGAAAAGGAAAAACAAAAATCAGAACAGGATAAGAAAGATGCCATTGCCAGGCGTACTCGTAACCTGCAATACGTTGCCATTGGTGCCATGTTGCTGCTGGGTGTTTTTTTATGCTATGGGTATATTGTAAAGAACAGGGACAAGAAGAAGATTGAGAAGGCGTACGCCGACCTGCAATCCGCCCAATCCCAGCTCGTCCAATCCGAGAAAATGGCCAGTCTGGGAGAACTCACTGCCGGCATTGCTCATGAGATTCAGAATCCGTTGAATTTTGTCAATAATTTTTCGGAAGTAAATAGTGAGTTGATAAGTGAATTGGTTGACGAGGTTGACAAGGGGAATACAGCTGAAGTGAAATTGATTGCAGGGGACATAAAAGACAACTCTGAAAAAATAAAACACCACGGCAAACGAGCCGATGCCATCGTAAAAGGAATGTTGCAACATTCCAGCAGCGGGAGCGGGAAGAAAGAACCGACAGATATTAATGCTTTGGCCGATGAGTACCTGCGGCTGGCCTATCATGGTTTGAGAGCTAAGGACAGTTCCTTTAATGCCACCATGAAAACGGATTTTGACCCGTCAATCGGCAATATCAACATCGTACCTCAGGATATTGGCCGGGTGATCCTTAACCTGATCAGTAATGCTTTCTATGCAGTTAACGAACGGCTTCGGCAAGCTCAGCCTGACAACGAGTATGAACCCATTGTTGAAGTAAGTACGAAGAAGGAAGGCAAAAACGTTTTTATAAGTGTAAAGGACAATGGCAATGGAGTTCATGCAAAAGTACTGGACAAAATATTTCAGCCTTTTTTCACGACCAAGCCTACCGGCCAGGGAACGGGTTTGGGGTTGAGCCTGAGTTATGATATTGTGAAAGCGCATGGCGGGGAGCTGAAGGTGGACACCGAGGAAGGCAAGGGAAGTGAATTTATTATCACCCTGCCTGTATAAATTATAGTAGTTATGATGACAGAAAAGGAAAGGTTACTCAACGAAACACACCAGCAATTCATGGAAACCGGACTTAATAGTCCGGAGAAATTGGATATAATGGATCATTTAACGTCACCGGATCTTATGGGATTTGGTACTACAATTGACGAAAGAATATTTTCGGTGGCTGACCTGAAAAGTCTCATTACCCGGCAAAGAGAGCAAAGTCAGGGTATGGAGATAGTGTGGACAATAAATCCTGTATTACGTAAAGTAACTCATGGCGGCAATGTGGCCGTTTATGTGGATGAAATTACGCTTGAGTTAACGGTTAATAATGAAAAAATAAAAATAGCGTTGCGCTATAGCAATGTGCTGGAATACCGGGATGATAAATGGGTCGTGATCCATTTTCATGGGTCTAAACCGGAGAATGTTGCCACGGAAGAAGATACCTGGGGTATTGAAGAGTGGAAAACCAAAAACGCGGCACTTGAAAAACTGGTAAAAGAACGTACTGCTGAATTGGAAAAATCGCTGATTGAGCTGAAAGCCACGCAGGCCCAGCTGATTCATTCCGAGAAGATGGCCTCTCTCGGAGAACTCACCGCCGGCATAGCCCATGAAATCCAGAATCCGTTGAATTTCGTCAATAATTTTTCGGAAGTTAACAGTGAATTGATCAGTGAACTGGTTGATGAGATTGACAACGGGAATACAGCAGAAGTAAAGTTAATTGCTGCTGACATTAAGGAAAATTCCGGAAAAATAAACCATCATGGCAAAAGAGCCGATGCGATCGTAAAAGGGATGCTGCAGCACTCCAACATCAGTAGCGGCAAGAAAGAACCCACCGATATCAATGCGCTGTCAGATGAGTACCTGCGGCTGTCTTACCATGGGCTCCGGGCCAAGGACAATTCCTTTAATGCGACCATGAAAACGGATTTTGACCCGTCAATCGGGAATGTCAACATCGTACCACAGGATATCGGCCGGGTGATCCTCAACCTGATCAGTAATGCTTTCTATGCAGTAAATGAACAATCAAAAAAGGGGATTCAGGGGTATTTACCCACGGTTGAAGTAGGTACAAAAAGGACAGGAAACAAAATTGAGGTGATGGTAAAGGATAATGGCAATGGAATTCCTGCAAGAGTACTGGACAAAATATTTCAGCCTTTTTTCACCACCAAGCCTACCGGGCAGGGAACGGGGTTGGGGCTGAGCCTGAGTTATGATATTGTGAAAGCGCATGGAGGAGAATTGAAAGTAGATACGATAGAGGGCGAGTGTACCATATTTACGATTGAGCTAAATGTAACCGGATAACATGAAAAGGATTTTGATTTTCTTTATTTTATTTATCCCTGTTCAATGTCTGTTGGCGCAGGAACAGACCTATTTTGTGCAGTGGACCAATAAAGGGGCAGATAGTGCTAAAGTTTTATTCCGGGTCTCAGATAATGATTCAGTGCGAATGAAACTAGCCCGGTCATTAGGATTATATTACCAGGAAAAAGACAGGGATACCAGTTTGTTTTATACGTTGAAACAGCTTCAGTTGGCTAAAAAACTAAAGCAGCGATTTTGGGAAGCAGATGCCTATGATGCATCGGGATGGCTTTTATCACAGTTAAAAAATTATCCGCTATCCCTCACCCATCTTTTAAATGCAAGGAAGATAGCCGAAGATAAAAGTACGGAGGAAAATATCTGGAATCTTTCCTGGTTTTCACCTAAAGGGGATGCAAGGTATGCCCGGCTGACTTCTTTAGGCTTTATTCATAACGATCTCTCCCAGTTATACAATCAGATGGGGGACAGGCAACGGGAACTTGCTCAACTCTACGAGGGTTTGAAAATCGGTGGACTTATTAACAATAGTGAATTACTGGGATTACTCCGATCCAATCTCTCCCAGATCTATGTCAGCATGAATAAACCGGATTCGGCTATATATTTTGGAGAACAGGCGCTGGTTGATATGCGGCAGTCAGGGTATAAAACGTATGAGGGACACCAGTTAAAATTGATTGGCGAAGCATATGTCAGTAAGAATGATTTTGCCAGGGCCAGGAAGTATCTTGATCAGTCTATCCTGGCCAATGAAGCCAATCATAGCATTGCTAAATTGCCGGAAGCTTATTTTCCATACGCCGAAATATGCAAACTGCAGAACAAACCCGACTCCGGCATTTATTATTTAAAAAGTGCGTTGATGGCCTACCATTTGCTCGGGGAGCCCGAAAAAAGGAAAAGGGTTTATGCCTCTTTATATGACCTGTATGTCATAACTGGAAACCGCGACAGTTCTTTCCATTTTTTGAATCTATACCGGCTGTTGAGTGACAGTCTTAACCAGGATGAAAAAAGCAAGATACTGGCCTATCAGAATGTGGCATTTGACGAACAAATTGCTTTACAGCAGCAGGAAAGTCTGAAAATAAAAAAGGCAAATACAAACCGGACATACGCATTGATAGCTGGTATCATGGTGTTGTTGTCCATTGCGTTCCTTTTATTCCGCAATAACCGGATCCGCCAAAAAGCGAATCAACTGCTGACCATTCAAAAAAAGGAAATTGAATTACAGAAAATTCAGGTGGAAAGTACATTGCTGGAATTGAAATCCACGCAATCCCAACTTATCCAAGCAGAAAAAATGGCCAGCCTGGGTGAGTTGACCGCCGGTATTGCCCATGAGATCCAGAATCCGTTGAACTTCGTCAATAATTTTTCGGAAGTAAATAGTGAGTTGATAAGTGAATTGGTTGACGAGGTTGACAAGGGAAATACAGCTGAAGTGAAATTGATTGCGGGGGATATAAAAGACAACTCTGAAAAAATAAAACATCACGGCAAACGAGCAGATGCTATCGTAAAAGGCATGCTGCAACATTCCAGCAGTGGCAGCGGTAAAAAGGAGCCTGCGGATATCAATGCTTTGGCCGATGAGTACCTGCGGCTGGCCTATCATGGACTCCGGGCCAAGGACAATTCCTTTAATGCCACTATGAAAACGGATTTTGACCCGTCAATCGGCAATATCAACATCGTACCTCAGGATATTGGCCGGGTGATCCTTAACCTGATCAGTAATGCTTTCTACGCGGCCCCCCTGCCCCCCAAAGGGGGGTTCTCAGACCCCGATTACAGACATGTTCCCACAGTCTGGGTAAGTACAAAAAGGGAAGCTGATAAAGTAATTATTTCGGTCAGGGATAATGGACCTGGTATTCCTGCCGAAATCAGGGACAAAATATTCCAGCCTTTCTTCACCACCAAGCCAACCGGGCAGGGAACAGGATTGGGCTTGAGTCTGAGTTATGATATTGTGAAAGCGCATGGCGGGGAGCTAAAAGTGGAGACAAAGGACGGGGAAGGTTCAATATTTATTATTCAATTACCAACAGTCTAAATCATTCCAATGAAAAAATATTCATGGTTATTGCTTCTTGCCGGCATGCTCCTTTCATCAGGACTGGTTTTTTCGCAGCAATTAAAGTTTAATCAGGTGCTGGGTAATAAAACCTTTGAACTGGGTTATGAACAGGTAATAACTCAAGACCAGAAAGGGTTTATCTGGTTTACGGGAGTAAATAAGGGATTGCATCGTTATGACGGGAAAAAAACCACCCTTTTCAGCCACAATCCGGATAATACCAACTCACTGGCAAGTAACCTCGCAATAGCGCTAGCTGCTGATTCTGCTGGTAATATATGGACCGGCACCATTGGTTACGGGGTTGACCGCTTCAATCCTGAAACAAAAAAATTCACCCATTTCCGGCATAGTCCAACTGATCCGAAAAGCCTGAGCAATGATACGGTAACTGCCATTCTAACCGATCGCTCTGGAAATATCTGGATCGGTACAACCCGGGCCGTTGACAAGTTTGATCCTGCAACCGGAATCTTTACGCATTATATCATAAATGAATTGGCCAGCTATGTGAGCAGTGCTGATAATGTTGCCGGTATTACTACGCTCTTCGAAGACAGCAAAGGCCATTTATGGACAGGCTGGACTGAATTTACCGGAAAGATTAAAAAAGACGGTATGGGCGGATTGGCCCGGCTCGATCAGGCAACTGGAAAATTTATTCAATACAAACACGATCCCGGAAATCCCAATAGTCTTGCCAGCAACATGGTGTATGCTGTTTATGAAGATAGAAAAGGAAATTTATGGGTAGGTACGAGTGGAAATGGATTACAAATATTGGACAGGGTGAGCGGCAAATTCAGCAATTATCAATTCGATGCCGCAAACCTGGATAAACCAAGCAGTCCGCCTGTTTCCGGAGGTCAAAATGATTTTACCAGTTTTATTACAGAGGATGTAAAAGGCAGGCTCTGGATTGGTTCAATGACCAGCGGGATAAATATGTATGACCCTTTTTTGAAAAGAACTGTTCACTTTGGTCGGGTGAGTAATGATATAACAAACCGCTATGCCAAAGATACCTTAACTGGTTTTACCGATAGTTCTGCCCTGCGGGCTTTTACATCCAAAGACGGCTTGCTCTGGATTGTAAGCCGCAGCAAGGGTATTTATAACATTGATTTTTCCAGTACCACGGTTCCTTATACGCCGCTCAATGCATCTGCGAGTTCATTTTATTTCGAAGAAGAAAAAAATATGCTTTGGATTAATTCAGACAGTGGACTCATCCGGAAAAATGTATTGACTGGTGAGCAAAAATTAATCCGGCAAGACCCGCGAAATCCAACCAGTTTCTTGAGCAAAGAGGTAATGAGTATGGTGGGTGATGGCGAAGGTAATATCTGGTTGGCTAATCACTTTAACGGGGTTGATAAATTCAGTATAAAAACTGAACAAATAACGCATTACAAACACGATAAAAATAACCCGGCCAGTCTGGTACATGACACAACACATATTTTATTTTTTGACCGCGAGCATTATTTATGGATCGGTACACACAAAGGGTTGTCACGGATGGATCCTAAGACGGGAGTATGTACCAATTACACGCACAACCCCAAGGATAGTTTTGGTATCAGTAAGTCGCATATAAACGATATTGTACAGGAGAAGAACGGCAGGATTTGGTTGGCGACTGACAATGAAATTTTTGCACTGGATATAAAAACGGAAAAGTTTCAACGGTATGAGTTAAGTGGCGGTCAGATAGTGAATGTTTGTATTGATGCGGCCGGTATCATTTGGGCTAACTGTGGGGGCATTCTTTTCTCCTTTGATCAGGTAAAAAATAAGTTTAAAAAATTTGTTACAGAGATATATCCCGGCGGATTTGATAATGTTTTGGGTTTGATAGAGGATAACAAGGGGAATTTATGGGTAAGCACAAGCAGAAGTATCATCAAATTAAACAGCAAACGCGATGCCGCAACCATTTTTGGTACTGCTCAAGGCGTTCAAAGTTCAACTGAATTATGGCTGCGCAATTTCAAAGCAAAAGACGGCCGCTTATACCTGGGTAGTAATAAGGGGTATTATTCATTTAAACCGGATGAGCTGAAAGATGAGCGGAGACCACCCATTTTGAGCTTTTCCAGTTTTAAAATTGGGAATCAGTTGGTATTGGCAGAGGATGGCACTGTATTGACGGAGCCCATATGGAAAACCAATAACATTAAACTGAATTACAGTCAAAACACCATTTCATTTGAGTTTGGAGCCATCGATTATGAAAGTCCGGGCAATATAACCTACCTGTATAAACTGGAAAATTATGACGAGGAGTGGAGGGATTTGGGGACCGAGACCCAAGCCACGTTTTTTAACTTGCCGCCGGGCAACTATACCCTGCACGTAAAAGCCATCAATAGTGATGGTGCTGTTGTGTCGAAAAGTATCGCTATTGATATTACCCCGCCCTGGTGGAAAACATGGTGGGCCTATATTTTCTACGGATTGTTAGTGATTCTGGCCGGGTACCTGATCTATAAATACCAGAAAAACTATATTGTCAAGCGGGAAAGGGAAAGAACCCAACAAAAAGAACTGGCACAGGCCAGGGAAATTGAAAAAGCCTACACACAATTGAAGTCCACACAGGCGCAACTGATTCAGTCGGAGAAAATGGCCAGTCTTGGGGAACTCACCGCTGGTATCGCCCATGAAATTCAGAACCCGCTGAACTTCGTGAATAATTTTTCAGAAGTAAACACGGAGCTGATCAGTGAATTAATGGAAGAAGTGGACAAGGGGAATACCGCCGAAGTAAAGTCGATTGCGACAGATATCAGGGAAAATTCAGAGAAGATCGTGCACCATGGTAAAAGAGCCGATGCGATTGTAAAAGGTATGCTGCAACATAGCCGCAGCAGCAGTAACCAGAAAGAGCCCACGGATATCAATGCACTGGCCGATGAGTATTTGCGGCTGGCTTACCATGGATTGAGGGCGAAGGATAAATCCTTTAACGCCACGATGCATACGGACTATGATGCAACCATTGGTAGTATTCAGATTGTGTCGCAGGATATTGGAAGGGTGGTACTAAACCTTATTACCAATGCTTTTTATGTAGTGAATGAGATGAAAACCCTTCGGCAAGCTCAGGGTGACAACAACTACCAACCCCTGGTTTCGGTAAGTACCCGGAAATTGGATGGTAAAGTGGAAATTAAAGTGTCTGATAACGGGAATGGCATTCCACAGAAAGTACTGGATAAGATATTCCAACCGTTTTTTACCACCAAACCCGCCGGGCAAGGTACAGGCCTGGGACTGAGTCTGAGTTATGATATTGTAAAAGCGCACGGGGGAGAGATAAAGCTGGAAACAAAAGAAGGGGAAGGAACCACCTTTATAATTCAATTACCTGATTCTTTAGCGTAAATGAAACGTTTTATCATACTATTATTTTTGATTGGGTGCTCATCGCTGATGGCACAGCCCCTGTTGCCTGACAGCCTGCGGTATGCTTTTCAGCAAGCTACAGCGGATTTAGTAAAGTTTAAAGTATCCAGAGCCATTTATACTTTTTACGAGGAAACCAACCGCGATTCAGCATTGCATTATGCCTCGTTCCGGTATGAACTGGCGAAAAAATACAAGCGTCGCCTAGAAGAAGCGTATACACAAGGGCAAGTGGCCTATCAGCAAATCTACCTGGGCCGTTTCAGTGAAGCATTGACGAACCTGACAGAAGCTATTCAGATCGCCACAGATAGCAAAGAGGCGGATACCTGGGAACTGACTCCTTTCCCTGGTCCTGGTAAGAACCGGTTGATTACTTTATCCATGCTGAATCACATGTATGGTCACCTGAAATTGCAAACCGGCAGTTCAGAAAGCCTGCATTACTTTAAAGAAGGCCGACGCATCGGACTGGAAGCCGGGAATGATTTCCGGGTTACCGTAGGCGACATGGTACTCGCCACCAATTACCTGATGTTGAACCAACCCGATTCAGCCCTGGTGTATGCACGGGAAGGCGAACGCTATAGCAAACAAGGAGGAGTCAACAAATACCTGGCCTATATATGGTCAGTCATGGGGGATATTTACCGGGGAAAAGGGAATGATTCACTGGCCTTGTATTATTATCATCAGTCGCTGCAAATGGGTCATGCTACCGGTAATTTCACCTCGGTGGCGGGGACTTATGAGAAACTGATCACCTATTATATGGAAAGAAACAAGGCCGATTCAGTGTTGCACTATGCGTCCATCAACCTTCCGGCGATAAAGTCGCTGGGTGCTGTTACTTCATTCGTGGCCAGCGAAGTCAACCTGGGTAAAGCCTTTCAGCACCTGGCCACGGCTTATTCTTTGAAAGGGGAAGTGGATAGCAGCAATAAATATCTGCAGTTGGCACTCACCGTGAAGGATAGTTTAACGGCGGAAAAACAGAGACGGCTGGCCGCTTTTCAGCGCTTGACCCTGGATGAACAGATCAGGTTGCAAAGCGAAGAGAAGGAAAGGATCGCCGCCGGAAACAAAAGACGACTCTACCTGTTACTGGCAGGTATCGGGGTAGCGGTCATTATTATCGGGTTGATTTATCGGAACAACCGGCAAAAGCAACGGGCTTATGAGCAACTCCAACAGCAAAAAGAGGAAACGGACCAGCAGCGGGAAAAAGCGGATGCAGCGCTGGTGGAGCTGAAATCCACCCAATCCCAGCTGATTCAATCAGAGAAAATGGCTAGTTTAGGGGAACTGACCGCCGGCATAGCCCATGAGATCCAGAACCCGTTAAATTTTGTCAATAATTTCAGTGAAGTGAGTGGAGAGTTGATCAGTGAACTGGTTGACGAAGTAAACAAGGGGAATACAGCCGAAGTGAAGGCGATTGCCGGGGATTTACAAGGAAACCTGGAAAAGATCCTGCACCATGGTAAAAGGGCGGACGCGATTGTGAAGGGTATGTTGCAGCATAGCCGGAGCAGCAGCGGGACAAAGGAACCGACGGATATCAATGAATTAGCGGACGAATATCTGCGGTTGGCTTATCATGGATTAAGGGCAAAGGATCATTCCTTTAATGCCACTATGAAAACCAATTTTGATGAATCAATTGGAAACGTCAGTGTCATACCGCAGGATATTGGAAGAGTGCTGCTGAACCTGCTGACGAATGCTTTTTATGCGGTGAACGAAAAAGCGAAACAGGGATTGCAGGGATATGAACCGGTTGTGGAAATCAGTACAAAGAAAATGGGGGCGAAAGTTGAAGTGAAAGTCAGCGACAATGGAAATGGGATTCCACCGCATATTTTCGATAAAATATTTCAGCCTTTCTTTACCACCAAGCCCACCGGGCAGGGGACGGGATTGGGGTTGAGCCTGAGTTATGATATTGTGAAGGCGCATGGGGGAGAATTGAAAGCGGAGACAACAGAAGGGGAAGGAGCAAGCTTTGTTTTACAAATACCAATAGTTTAAAAGGAGATATGAAAGCATTTTTAAGAATAGGTTTGTTGTTACTGCTGCCCTTTTTCATTCAGGGGCAGTCTTTTAAATCCACTGCCGACAGTTTAAGGATGGCGCTGGCATCAGCTACGACTGATTCAGCCCGGTTTGAAATAGCTTTTAATTTGATGACATTTTACCAGGAAAGTAAAAGAGACTCTTCGGTTTACTATGCTGAAAAGTCCATGTCTATAGCCAGGCAAAATAATTTAATGCTTGATGTAGCCACTGCTTTGGATGGCAAAGGGTATTCATTAATGCACATGGGAAAACTGACGCAGTCCCTGCAGTGTTTTCTGGAGGCGGTAAAAATAGCGGAGGACCCGAAGAACGATAATAAAACATTTTATAGAAAAACAAAAGCGGAGGCGTCAAAGTTCAGGCTGACCACACTCGCCAATATTCATCACGACTGGGGACACCTGATGGGCAGTATCAATCTGGATGAACAGATATTTCATTACAGGCAAACAGAAAAGATCGCCAGTGAAATCAAAGATTCAACCATGCTGGCTTTTGTAAATATGAACCTGGGTCATGTATATACAGACAAGGGACTATATGACACAGCCCTTGTGATGGAACAGCATGCAGCAAAACTGTTTATCCGGTCAGGTGACAAGCGTTACCTGGGACTTGTATATACGATCACCGGGGATATCTATTTGAACAAGAAGGAGCGGGGGAAGGCATTGGAATATTATCATAAAGCGATACAAACGTCGCAACAGGAGAATAATTTATCAAATCTGAATTACAATTATAACAGGTTAAGTGATTATTATTTTAATGAGCAGAACAACGATTCCTGTCTATTCTATGCCCGGAAAGGAATGGAGGGATCTCTGTCAATGGGTAATATGAACATGGAGAGATGGTACACGCTGATGTATAAAGGGTATCGGTTACGGAATGACAGGGATAGCGTATTGAAATACCAGGAGCTAGCCCTGATAGCAAAAGATAGTTCTTACAAAAAAGAGGTTGACAATCTTACTGAATTGCAACGAACCTCTTTTGCCGAACAGCAAAGAATGCAGGAGTTGGAGCAGGAGAAGCTGAACTCAAAAAACAAGTTGAGAAACTATGCTTTACTTGGCATCCTGGCTATTTTCCTGATCGCGGGGGCACTGCTTTTCCGGAATAATCGGCAAAAACAAAAGGCCAAAACAGAAATTGAACTGGCCTATGCTGAATTAAAAGCCACCCAGTCCCAGCTGATACAAAGCGAAAAAATGGCCAGCCTGGGAGAGCTAACCGCCGGTATCGCCCATGAAATACAAAACCCGCTGAACTTCGTCAATAACTTTTCCGAAGTGAATACCGAGCTGATTGATGAAATGAAGGAGGAATTTATAAAGGGAAATACTACAGAAGCGGTGCAGCTGGCAGAGGATATAAAACAAAACAACGAGAAGATCTCTTTTCATGGTAAAAGGGCCGACTCAATTGTAAAAGGAATGCTGCAACACAGCCGGAACAGCAGCGGTCAGAAGGAACTGACGGATATCAATAACCTGGCCGATGAATGCCTGCGACTGAGTTATCACGGGTTCAGGGCCAAGGATCATTCGTTTAATTCCAAAACGGAAACCCATTTTGAAGAAGGCTTGCCCCATATACAGGTAGCGCCACAGGATATTGGACGGGTACTCCTGAACCTGATCACCAACTCATTTTATTCCGTGGCCTTGAAACGCAAAGAAGCCGACGATGGGTACGAGCCGATGATCGAAGTGTCTACCAAGAACCTGGGAAACGCCATTGAAATAAGCGTACGGGACAACGGCAACGGGGTGCCACAAAAAGTACTGGATAAAATATTCCAGCCTTTTTTCACCACCAAACCTACCGGCGAAGGAACCGGGCTGGGGCTCAGTATGAGCTACGAAATCATCACCAAGGGCCATGGTGGTCAGTTGGTGGTGGATACCAAAGAAGGAGCATATGCCGAATTCAGAATAACATTACCATTTAAACATTGAACCAATGATGAAAATCTTAGTTGTAGATGACGAAACAGATGTTCAGACCTTATTTGAACAACGATTCCGCCGGGAAATAAAAAACGGGGAAATGCATTTTGATTTTGCCTTTTCTGGCGAGCAAGCGCTAAAATACCTGAATGAGCATGAACAGGAAGCCGTGCTGATCCTCTCCGACATCAATATGCCGGGGATGAGCGGGCTGGAACTGCTGGGGCAGATCAAATCCAAGTACTTCAAACCCCCGCCCGTGGTGATGATGATTACTGCTTACGGTGACGCTGAAAACTTCAATACCGCCAAGCAATTGGGGGCGGATGATTTTCTGACCAAACCGGTTGACTTTACTGAATTAAAAGAAAAATTAAAAACACTGATCTGATGGCTAAAATACTTGTAGTAGACGACGAAGCGGATCTGGAAGTGTTGATCCGGCAGAAGTTTCGCCAGAAAATCCGGGAAAATCTGTATCAGTTTGTATTTGCCGCCAACGGGGTGCATGCACTGGAACAGCTGACCCAGCACCACGATGTGGATGTGGTGCTGAGCGATATCAATATGCCTGAAATGGACGGACTGACCCTGCTCACCAAACTGGGCGAGCAAAACGGGTTGCTGAAGTCCGTGATCGTTTCCGCCTACGGGGATATGGATAATATCCGTACCGCGATGAACCGGGGCGCTTTTGATTTTATTACCAAGCCGGTCAATTTTGAAGACCTCGAACTGACGATGGAAAAAACCATCAAACATGTCACCCAGTTGCGGGAAACGATGAAAGCTATCAAGGAGAACAATATCCTGAGAATGTATGTGGATGAAACGGTACTAAACTTTATGGGCGGTCGTGAATTTGAATCTTCCCTGGCTGCCAATGAAACAGTGGAAGCCTCCATTGCGTTTTTTGATATTTGTGGATTTACTTCCATCAGTGAAAATGAAACCCCCGATAAAGTGGTTAGACTCCTGAACAGCTATTTTGATGTGATGGTCAAGGAGATTATTGCCCAGGGTGGTTATATTGATAAGTTCATGGGTGATGCGGTAATGGCGGTTTTCCGGGGTGATTACCACCTGGACAGGGCCATCGATGCGGCACTGGCGGTCCGGACAAAAATTGCCAATCTCCCGGTTGTAGAAGAACTGAAGAGTTATACACCCAAAGTGTCAACCGGTATCAATTCGGGCGAAATGATCTCCGGAAATATTGGTTCTGCTACACTTCGACGGTTGGATTATACGGTGATCGGGGATGTGGTGAATACAGCACAACGATTGCAGTCCTCTGCGACGCCTGGACAGATCCTGATCAGTGAGTCCTCTTACCAGAAGGTGAAGGATTCTTTTAATTGCAAACCAGTGGGTGAGATGCATTTGAAAAACAAATCCCAGCCGGTAAATACATATGAAGTAGTTGATTAATTTATTTATTTTTTTTATTGAAGAAATATGCAATACGAAAACGCCTGTAATTTTCTGATGGGTAAGCTGGAAAGCGAATTGCCACAATGGGTGACTTATCATGATGCGGCACATACCAGATCGGTACTGAATTCAGCCATTGCGTTGGCCAATGCGGAAAAGGTAACAGGAGAGGATCTGGTACTGCTTAAGACAGCTGCCTTGTTCCATGATGCGGGTTTCCTGCAGCAGGCAGAGGGGCATGAGGAAATCTCTTGTAAGTTAGCAGCGGAATACCTGCCCGGGTTTGATTATACATCCGGACAGATCAGCCGGGTGTGCCAGATCATTATGGCGACACGTATTCCACAATCACCAGCGGATGGACTGGGACGGATACTGGCGGATGCCGATCTGTTTTATTTCGGAACGGATGAATATGATCAGATCTCAGCCAGGTTATTGGAAGAATTCAGACAGTCAGGGTTTAAGAAAACAGAAGAAGAGTGGTTGTTGATGCAGACTGAATTTCTATCGGCTCATCAGTATTTTACCAGCAGTGCGGGAAAACTGCTGGATGAAAAAAAGGGAGAGAACCTGAAGCGGATCAATGCCCGGCTGGAAGCTGGTTTTGCATCAAAGCATGAAACGAATCCGCAACAACTCTTGCTGGACGGATTGCTGGCCGTGGTTGGGGTAACGATTGCCGCGATAGCCTTAAAGCTATTCCTGGTGCCGAATCATTTCTTTGATGGAGGGATTACCGGTATTTCCCTGCTTGTCCATGAAATTTATGATTTTAACCTGGGCCTGATTATTTTGCTATTTAATCTTCCGTTGATTATTGTCAGTTATTATACCATCGGTCAACGGTTTGCTCTCCGCACATTACTCAGTGTCATGTTGCTGGGTGTCTGCCTGCTCCTGATCCCTAATTACGGTTTAACCGAGGATAAACTGCTGATTTCTATTTTTGGTGGCGCCTTCCTGGGTATTGGGATCGGGCTGATCATGCGGACCGGCGCAGCACTGGATGGAATTGAAGTACTGGCGGTGTATACATTGAAACGAACATCTTTCACCATCACCGAAATCATCCTGGGTATCAATATCGTTATTTTCACCATTGCCGGATTCAGATTTGGTATTGAAACGGCTTTGTACTCCATTCTTACTTATTTTACCGCCACCCGTTGTATTGATTATGTGGTGGAAGGTCTCCAGGCCTATACCGGTGTTACTATTGTTTCCGGTAAAAGCGAAGCCATCAAGTATCAGTTAGTGAGTAAGCTGGGTCGTGCCATTACGGTCTATAAAGGAGAACGTGGTTTTCTGCCGGGTAAAT
>ENA-UOWO01003946-UOWO01003946.1-activated-sludge-metagenome-genome-assembly--contig:-NODE-3946-length-16734-cov-30.646022_pt1 | contig 16734 bp, 13 predicted proteins | sample MGYA00238148_ERZ761564 | MGnify/ENA primary metagenome ERZ761564 (study PRJEB28885, sample SAMN05720194) | activated sludge metagenome | isolation source: Anaerobic digester | place: USA...
GGCAGGCCTGCACGACCTCGTTGACCAGTTCGCCGGTCAGCGACTTGAGCATGGAGACGTCCTGCACCACGTCGCGCCCCTGCGTGACCATCCAGGCGCAGTGGTACATGTACTGTCGCGCCGCACGCACCTTGGCATCGAGCATGGCCAGGCGCTGGCGCACCACCTGCTTGTCGAACAGCGTGGCACCGAAGGCGCGGCGGTCGCGCACGTACTCCAGCGTCATCTTCAGCGCCTGCGTGCAGTGGCCCACCGCCATCGCCGCCAGTGCGATGCGTTCGGTCTGGAAGTTCTTCATCACCGAGTAGAAGCCCTTGTCCTGCTCGCCCAGCAGGTTCGCGGCCGGGATGCGGCAGTTGTCGAAGACGAGCTCGGCGGTGTCGGACGACAGCCAGCCCGTCTTCTCCAGCGAGCGGCCGACGCTGAACCCCGGCGTGCCCTTCTCGACGATGAACATCGAGATCGCGTGGCGGGCCGTGCCGGTGCGCGCGGCGATGAAGTACAGGTCGGCATGCACGCCGTTGGTGATGAAGAGCTTGGTGCCGTTGAGCACCCAGTGATCGCCGTCCCGTTTCGCGCTCGTCTTCAGCCCGGCCACGTCGGAGCCGGCGCCCGGCTCGGTGATGCCCACCGCGGTGATGGTGCGGCCGGCCGTCACGCCGGGCATGTACTTCGCCTGCTGCTGCGCGTTGCCGGCATGGTGCAGGTGCGGGCTCGCCATGTCGGTGTGCACGAGCACGGTGATGATGAAGCCGCCGAAGGTCGACTGCGAGAGCGCTTCGGCGAACACCAGGTTGGTCAGCGCATCGGCCTGCGCGCCGCCATGTTCGCTGGCATACATCAGCCCGAGCAGGCCGGCATCGCCCATCTTGCGCAGCACCTCGCGCGGTGTGAAGCCGTCGCGCTCCCACTGTTCGGCGAAAGGTTCGACCTCCCGGGCGACGAAGCGCGCGATCTGCTCGCGCAGCTGTTCGTGCTCGTGGCCGAGGTAGATGTTGTCCATCGCCATCCCGCTCACATGCGGAACACGCCGAACTTCGCGTCGGGGATCGGCGCGTTCAGACTCGCGCTGATGGCCAGCGCGAGCACGCGGCGCGTGTCGGCCGGGTCGATCACGCCGTCGTCCCACAGCCGCGCGCTGGCGTAGTACGGGTGCGCCTGGTGTTCGAACTGGTCGAGGATGGGCTGCTTGAAGGCCTTCTCCTCGTCGGCCGACCAGGCGCCGCCCTTGGCCTCGATGCCGTCGCGCCGCACCGTGGCCAGCACGCTCGCCGCCTGCTCGCCGCCCATCACCGAGATGCGCGCGTTCGGCCACATCCACAGGAAGCGCGGGCTGAAGGCGCGGCCGCACATGCCGTAGTTGCCGGCGCCGAAGCTGCCGCCGATGATGACGGTGAACTTCGGCACGTTGACGGTGGACACCGCCGTGACCATCTTCGCGCCGTGCTTGGCGATTCCCTCGGCCTCGTACTTGCGCCCGACCATGAAGCCGGTGATGTTCTGCAGGAAGACCAGCGGGATCTTGCGCTGGCCGCACAGCTCGATGAAGTGCGCGCCCTTCTGTGCGCTCTCGCTGAACAGCACGCCGTTGTTGGCGACGATGCCCACCGGCATGCCTTCGATGTGCGCGAAGCCGGTGACCAGCGTGGTGCCGTAGCGCGCCTTGAACTCGTCGAAATCACTGCCGTCGACGATGCGCGCGATGATCTCGTGCACGTCGTAAGGCTTGCGCGGATCGGAGGGGATGATGCCGTGCAGCTCGGCGGCATCGAACAGCGGCGCGCGCGGCGCGGCCAGTCGCTGCTCGTGCGCCTTGCGCCAGTTGAGGTTGGCCACGGCGGCGCGCGCGATCGCCAGCGCATGCGTGTCGTTGTTCGCCAGGTGGTCGGCCACGCCCGACAAGCGGGTGTGCACGTCGCCGCCGCCCAGATCCTCGGCGCTGACGATCTCGCCGATGGCCGCCTTCACCAGCGGCGGGCCGGCGAGGAAGATGGTGCCCTGGTTCTTCACGATGATCGACTCGTCGCTCATCGCCGGCATGTAGGCGCCGCCGGCGGTGCACGAGCCCATCACCACCGCGATTTGCGGGATGCCCTGGGCGCTCATGTTCGCCTGGTTGAAGAAGATGCGGCCGAAGTGGTCGCGGTCGGGGAACACGTCGTCCTGATTCGGCAGGTTGGCGCCGCCGCTGTCGACCAGATAGATGCAGGGCAGCCGGTTCTGGATGGCGATCTCTTGCGCGCGCAGGTGCTTCTTCACCGTCATCGGGAAGTAGGTGCCGCCCTTCACCGTGGCGTCGTTGCAGACGATCATGCACTCGACGCCGCTGACGCGGCCGATTCCGGCGATCAGGCCGGCGCCCGGCGCGGCGTCTTTGCCGCCCTTTTCCTTGTACATGTCGTGCGCGGCCAGCGGCGCGACTTCGAGGAAGGGCGTGTCCGGGTCGAGCAGCATCTCGACGCGCTCGCGCGGCAGCAGCTTGCCGCGCGCGGTGTGCTTGGCGCGCGCTGCATCGCCGCCGCCCTGAGCGATCTGCGCGAGCTTCGAGTTCAGGTCCTCGACCAGCGCGCGCATCGCCGCAGCGTTGGACTTGAAGTCCTCGGAGCGGGGGCTGAGGTTGGAAGCCAGGATCGGCATCTTGTCTCCGTAGGGCACGCCGCCGGCGGCTCAGATTGACGTTTACGTTAACGTCAATTCTACGGTCGAACCTGTGAACCGCGGCTCGGGGAAAGCTAGCACGCCACGACGAAGCGGGGCAAGGAGCTTGTGCTCCTTGCCCCGTTGCCGGATCGCTCCTGGATCGCCGCCGGCCGCGGCTTCAGTGTCCCGGCTCGGCCGTCGCGGCCGAGCCCGCAGGCAGCAGCGGCCAGACTCCAAGCTCGAGCGCCGCCGGGCTGCCGCCTTGGGCGATGGCGCGGCGCCGCTGCAGCTCGAGCTCGAGCAATTCGGTCTCGAGGCAGGCGCGCCGTGCCTGCAGCCTCAACTGCTCGAGCCGCACGTCGGCCTCGGCCATGCGCACCGGCTCGCAAGAGGCGCAATGCGCCAGCTCGGCCTCGTACAAGGTGCCGTCGGTCGGCACGGTGATCACGCGCGCGTCACGGCTCGACTGGCCATCCTTGAGCAGTTCCTTGAGCGCCTGCGCGAGCAGCTTGCGCAGCGCATCGCTGAGCCCGGCGAGATCGTTCGCCGAACGCCAAGGCGTGGTGTCGCCGAGCCGCCATTCGACCGACTCGATGCGCGTGGACACCTCGTACACCTCGTTGACCCGGCGCACGAAATAGGTCACCGCATAGCAGCCGTTGTGGTTCTTCAGGCTGCGCGCCGTGGTGCTGACGTGTTCCTGTTCCTCGAAAGTGCTCACGGTCAGCGAGCGCTCGGCTTCCAGCGCCTGCGAAGCAGTCACCGCAAGCTGGGCGAACTGCTCGGACGCCGTGCGCACCGAACCGCCGCTGGCCACGGTGGTCTCGGTGTCGGCGCCGAACTCGCCCTTGACCTGCGGCGCCCCGAGGAAGCCAGCCAGCCCGCCACCGGCCGACACGGAGGTATCGGCATGCGTGCGCACCTCGTTCAGGGTATCGAAGTAGGCGTTGGTCGAGACCGCACGGCGCGACTGCGACAGCGCACTCAGCGTCTGGCGAAACGAAGCGTGCACCGACACGCGCTGCGACTCGGCGCGGGTGCGCCGGTAGCGGTCGTACTCGAACAGGCGCACTTCCTCGCCGGGCAGCAGGGTCGTCGTGTACAACAGCGGCCCCTGCTGGCGGCCGACCAGGCGCAGGCAGTGCTGGTAGGTCACGCGCAGGCGCAGGCGCTGCGAGGCGCTGTTGTCGTTTCCGCCGCCGAAGGTGCGCGCCTCGTAGAAGTACATGCAGCGGTCGAACGGCAGCCAGGGCACCGGCCTGGGACCGCGGCAGGCCTCGGGCGTGTCGTCCCCGCAACGGCCGCCGCAGCCGCTGCAGCCGGCCTCCTCGCAATCGCAGCCTTCCTCGCAGGCCTTGAGCAGTGCGCGCTCGGCGTTGACGCGGCCGTAGCCGACCTCGTTGTTCCAGGTGCCGCTGGGCTTGCCGCCGACGTTCGCGTAGGCGTACAGCGATGGCGAGATCTTGTCGCAGGTGCTCTCGATGATGCGCCGCGCTTCGACATTGCTGAGCACCGGGCGCAGCGAGAAGAGCAGCGCGCCGAGCCCGGCCACCAGCGGTGTGGCGGAGGAGGTCCCGTTGAATCGGTCGTGGTAGTCGCCCGCCGCGTAGCCGCTGGCGCCGAAGCGGTCGGTGGTGGGCATCTCCAGGCAGGGTGCGACGACATCGACGTCCGGCCCGTAGCTGGCGCCCCACCACGCCTCGGAAGACGCGTCGCCGATGCGCTTGCGCTCGTCGGAACGGTTGCTGCCGCCAACGCACAGCGTGCGTCCGTCGCTGCCCGGGAAGCGCGCCTGCGGGCCGTTTTCGTTGCCCGACGCCGCCACCAGCAGCAGGCCGCGGTCGTGTGCGTACTGCAACGCGTCGCGCACGATGTCGAAGTCCCAGAAGTTCCACGATGCATACACGCCGAAGCTCATGCTGACCACGCGTGCGCCGTTGTCGGCAGCGAAGTACAGGCCCTCGGCGATGTCGACATCGGCCCAGGTCGCGGTGGCGATGGCCATGATGCGTGCACCGCCAGCGATGCCGGCGACGCCCTGGGCGTTGTCCATTCGCGCAGCGACGATGCCGGCGCATGCCGTGCCGTGATTGCCGGTCGGGCCGCCGTCGGGCGTGTCGGAGGAGGCGTTCCACGACTGCGGATGCAGGTTCAGATCAGGATGGCCGAGTTCGACGCCTTCGTCGAGCACTGCCACCGTGACCGCCGGCAGGCCGCGCATGATCTCCCAGGCCCTCGGCGCACCGACACGTTGCAGGCCCCATTGCTGCGCGAACATCGGGTCATTGGGGTGGAACTCCGACGACGGAGGCCGGCACGCCGGCAGGCGGGAATCCGCCCGCACCGGGGCGGCGATCTCACCGGGTGCGTGCGCAGCGGGCGAGAGCAGTGGAATGGTCTCGTAGCGGATATCGCCCCCGCCCGCTGCCGCGACCCCCAGCGCCTTCGCGAGCGATGCGGCCACATGCACCGTGCTGCGTCCGGCAGAGAACGATGCGTCGTCGACCTGCGCGGTGGCATAGCCGCGCAGCCGCGCCGGCCGGCTCGCATCGACCGATACGCCGATGGCCTTGAGTGCCTCCGCGGGTGCCGTGTCGACAAGTGCCTGGCGAACGTAGAAGCGCGACGGATTGACGGTGAACATGGCGAGATCGGGCGCGACCGGGTCACCGCTGCGCGCGTCGGTCTGCTCGGGCCGCAGGGCGGGCGCCACCCATTCGACAGCGTCGCTCGATTCGAGCTTGCGCAGTGCCTCCACGCCACCGCGCACCCACGAAAGGCCGTCGGTCTGGTTGACCTGTGCGAGTGGCGCCACGGCATCCTTCGCGGCAGTCAGCAATTCTGCGCCGGCCTCGCCCAGCCAGGTTCTGCGTTGTTCGGCTGACGATGTGCCGCGCCAGCGCACGGCCAGGATCGACACTTCGACGCGGCAACGGCCCGCGGTGGGGTGGTCGAACTGCAGGGACGAAACATTCTTCGACGAAGTCGCCATGGGGTACCTCCTGATGAAGTGCAGCGGATCACGGACCGCATCAGGTGTTCCCGACGCGCCGTGACCTTGCCCCAATCTAGGCGCTGCCCCCGGGCGCCGCACCCCCACACAAGCGGATGCCCGTGCCCCTATGCGTAGGGGTGAGAGGCCTCAGCCGAGTGGCTTGCCGTCGCCGAACACGCTGGCCTCCCGCCAGCCGAGTTCGGCCATGTCGGCGCTGCGCAGCGACGCATCGCTGGGCATCAGGAACTCGTCGAGCTGCGGAGGGGCCAGGCCCATCGTCGACAGCATCCCGTGCAGCTGGCCGCGATGGTGGGTCTGGTGCATGAACAGATGCGCCAGCACATGCGCGGCGCGGTCGCGCTGCACTTCGCGGCCGCGGTCCATGTCGACGATCGCATCGCAGCCGGCGTCATCGAGTGCGTCGCACCAGGCGATCAACCGCTCGTCGCTGGCGCGCTGGCGCGGCGCCAACTCGGCGAGCGTGGTGGCCGGCACGAAGGCGGCGTACTGCTGCGGCAAGCCGGGCTCGCCATGCAGAGCGCCGATGTAGTACAGGTCAACCGCCAGGATGTGGTTCAGCGTGGCTGCGAGGCTGCCGAAGAAGCTCACGCGCGGCGCCTGGAACTCGGCGTCGCTCATGGCCGCCATCGCGCGGTGCAGGCGGTGGTTGGCCAGGCGGTTGGCATGCGCCTGGATGCGCAGTTGCCCGGCCAGCGTCAGCGCCACGGCTCAGGCCTTCTTCGGCGCGTGAACGGGCTTTGCCTCGGTGGGCGCGCCGGATTGCTTCCAGGCGCCGAAGCCGCCGTCGACATGGGCGACACGCTCCATGCCCATGTCCATCAACGTCTTCGTCGCCAGCGCCGAGCGCCAGCCGGCGGCGCAGAACAGCACGTACTCCTTGTCCTGCGCGAACACGTCGCGGTGGTAGGGCGAGGCCGGGTCGACCCAGAACTCCAGCATGCCGCGCGGCGCGTGCACCGAGCCAGGGATGACGCCCTCGCGCTCGAGCTCGCGCACGTCACGGATGTCGACGAACACCACGCCCGGGTGGCCGTGCAGCGCGCGCGCCTGCTCGACGGTGTAGGTGGTGACTTGTGCCATGGCTTCTTCGACCAGGGCAGCGGCAGTCTTCTTCATGTCAGAACGGTCCCTTCTCCAGCCAGCGCTCGATCTGGGGCCGGCGGTCGTTGCCCCAGAAGGGCTCGCCGTCGACCATGAAGAACGGTGCGCCGAACACGCCGGCGGCGATGGCCGCCTCGTTCTCCTGCTTCAGGCGCAGCTTCCAGGCGGCGTCGTTCCATACGGACTCGGCGGCGTCCGCGCCGATGCCGAAATCCTCGGCGAGCTGGCGCAGCTGCTGCGGGTCGCTCAAGTCGACGCCGCGTGCGAAGTAGGCGCGCAGGCAGTTGCGCGCCCATTGGGTGGCGCGGTCGCCGCCCTGGTCGGCCAGCCACCAGAACACGCGCGCCGCGTTCTGCGTCGGGATCGGAAACTTGTCCGGATTCTTCAACGGCACCCCGGCAAAACGCGCCGAGCGCTCGAAATCGTGCAGCGAGTACTCGCGCTTGATCGGGTACGAGACCGGGCTCTTCAGCTCGGCGGCCTGGAAGGTGGCGCCCAGCAGGATGGCCTTCCAGTTCACCGTGCGGCCGTGGCGCGCCGCCAGCGCATCGATCCATTCGGAAGCGATGTACGAGTACGGCGACGAGAAGTCGAAGTAGAAGTCGATCGGGCGCGGCAGGGTCGTCATGGGTGACAGCGTAGCGCCTGCCGATGATGCTCGCGTGGTCGATTTCCCTCACCCGCGTGCAGGCCGGCCTGCTTGCGCAACGTCATGCCGCCGCCAGCCAGGGCCGCTAGCATGCACGCGATGGGTTTGTCGCTTGCAATCGTGGTCGCCGCGCTGGCCGTGGCGCTGGCGCTGCGGCCATGGCGGGCCTTGCGCGCCGATGGCGTGTTGCAGCCGTGGCTGGCCTGCCTGGTGCTGCTGCCCTGGGTGTGGGCGGCACAGCGAGTCATGCCCGGTGGCGTGTCGGTGCAGCTCTCCGGGGCCTGCCTGCTCGTGCTGATGGTCGGCTGGCCGCTGGCCGTGCTGAGCCTGCTGCCGATCGCCGCGATCGGCGCCTGGCTGGGCGGCATCGCCTGGCCACAGGCACTCGACCACCTTGCCTGGAACGGCATGATGGCGGCCACGCTGGCCCTGTCCATCGGGCTGGCAACACGGCGCTGGCTTCCCCACCACCCGTTCGTGTTCATCCTCGGGCGTGGCTTCATCGTCACCGCCCTGGCCATGATGGCCGCCGGCACGATGTCGGCCTACGTGCAGCCGCCGCCCGAAAGCACCGAGCTCGGCTCGGTGCTGCTCGGCCACTGGCTGATGGCCTGGGGCGAGGCCTTTTCCACTGGCATGCTGGTGGCGATCTTCGTGGCCTTCAAGCCCGAGTGGCTGGCCACCTGGTCCGACGCGCGCTACCTGCCGAAGGACTGAATCTCAGCCGCGCCAGAACTGCGGCGTGAACAGCACCAGCACCGCCAGCAATTCCAGCCGACCGAGCAGCATGCCGAAGGTGCACACCCAGATCTGGAAGTCGCTGAGCCCGCCGTAATTGACCGATGGGCCGACATCGCCGAGCCCGGGGCCGATGTTGTTGACGCAGGCGATCACCGCGGTGAAGGCGGTCACCACGTCCAGCCCGCTGAACAGCAGCAGCATGGTCAGCGCCACCAGCGAAGCGCCGTAGACCATCATGTAGGCGATCACGCTCTGGATCACTCGCGGGCTCACCGCCGCGCCGCCGATCACCACCGGGTTGACCACGTTCGGATGCACGATGCGCACCAGTTCGCGATACGACTGCTTGAGCAGCAACAGCATCCGGACCATCTTGATGCCGCCGCCGGTGGAGCCGGCACAGGTGGCGAAACAGCCCAGCAGGATCATCAGCAGCGGGGCGAACAGCGGCCACTTCGCATAGTCGTACGAGGCGTAGCCGGTGGTGGTGGCGATCGACACGACGTGGAAGACGGTGTGGCGCAGCGATTCCTGGAAGTCCGGGTAGACGCCGTGCACGGTGAGGTAGATCGAGATCAGCGCCACCGTCGCGATCACGACCAGGTAGAAGGCGCGCACTTCGACGTTGTTCCACAGAACGCTCAGCGAACGCTGCTTCCAGGCGACGAAGTAGAGCGCGAAGCTCACACCGGACAGCATCATGAAGACCACGGCCACCGCCTCGATGGCCGGAGAGTTCCAGTAGCCGAAGCTCAGGTCGTGAGACGAGAAGCCGCCCAGGCCCATCGTCGAGCACATGTGCATGAACGCATCGGGCCAGCTCATGCCCGCGGCGCGGTAGGAGAAGAAACAAAGCACCGACACGACGAAGTACACCGTCCACAGGCCGCGCGCCGTCTCGGCGATACGTGGCGTGAGCTTGGCGTCCTTCAACGGGCCGGCCGTCTCGGCCTTGAACAGCTGCGCGCCGCCCACCCCCAGCAGCGGCAGGATGGCCACCGCCAGCACGATGATGCCCAGCCCGCCGATCAGCATCATGAAGCAGCGCCACACGTTGACCGACAGCGGCAGTGCGTCCAGGCCCGACAGCGCGGTGGCGCCGGTGGCCGTGAACCCCGACATGGCCTCGAAGTAGGCGTCGGTCACGCTCAACCCGGGGATCGCCAGCAGCAGCGGCAATGCGCCGAAGGCCGGCAGCACCAGCCAGGTCAGCCCGACCAGCACGAAGCCGTCGCGCGGCTGCAGCTCGCGGCGGAAGCGCCGCGTGGCCAGGCTCATCAGCGCGCCGCTGAGGAAAGTCACGCCGGTGGAGACCAGGAAGGCGTGTTCGGCCGCGTCGTGGCCGGTCAGGCCGAACGCGAGAGGCACCAGCATCAGCAGCGAGAACAGCACGACCATGCGGCCGACCAGCGCAACGACGGCGAGCGGCGAGGTCATCAGAACATGAAGGTCGCGCTGACCTGGAACAGCTTTTCGATCTCGCGGACCATGCGCTTGCGCGGCACGAACACGATGACGTGGTCGTCGGTTTCGATCACGGTGTCGTGGTGCGGGATGATGACGCGCTGGTAGACCTCGGCATCGTGGATCGTGCGCACGATGGCGCCGATCTGGGCGCCTGACGGCAGCGGCAGTTCGTCGATGCGGCGCCCCACCACCTTCGAGGACTTGCGGTCGCCGTGCGCCACCGCCTCCAGGGCTTCGGCGGCGCCTCGGCGCAGGCTGTACACGGCCTCCACGTCGCCGCGCCGCACATAGGCCAGCAGTTCGCCGATGACGGTCTGCGCCGGCGACAGCGCGATGTCGATCTGCGTGCCCTGCACCAGGTCGGCATAGGCGCGCCGATTGATCAGCGCGAGCACGCGGCGCGCGCCCATGCGCTTGGCCAGCAGGCAAGCCATGATGTTGTCCTCGTCGTCGCTGGTCAGCGCCAGGAAGAGGTCGGTATCCTGCACGTTCTCGGTCTCGAGCAGCTCCTCGTCGGTGCTGTCGCCCTGCAGCACCAGCGCCTCGCTGTGCAGCTGCGTGGTCAGGTACTCGCAGCGGCTCAGGTTCGACTCGATCACCTTGACGTGGCAGTCGTCCTGGATCTCGCGGGCCAGGCGCAGCCCGACGCGGCCACCGCCGGCGATCATCACGCGGCGCACCGGCTCGTCGCGCCGGCGCAGCGCATCGAGCACGCGGCGGATGTCGCGCGTGGCGGCGAGCACGAAGACCTCGTCGCCCGGTTCGATGCGCGTGGTGCCGTCGCACACGAGCTGGTGGTCCTGGCCGAGCTCATCGGTGCGGTAAATCGCCACGAAGCGCATCTCGACATTCGGCACGAGCTGCGGCAGCTCGCTGATCACGTGGCGCACCATCGGCCCGCCGGTGACGGCGCGCACTGCGATCAGACTCACGGTGCCCCTGGCGAACTCCAGCACCTGCAGCGCCTCGGGGTACTCGATCAGCTTGCGGATGTAGCTGGTGAGCGACTCCTCGGGGCAGATCACCTGGTCGACCGCGAAGCCCTCGTTCGACATGAGCGGGCCGTCGTTGGGAAATTCCGGCGAGCGGATGCGCGCGATGGTGGTCGGGATGTTGAAGACGTCGTGCGCCACCTTGCAGCACACGAGGTTGGTCTCGTCCAGCGGTGCGCAGGCGATCAGCATGTCGGCATCCCGGGCACCGGCCGCCTCCAGCACCGAGGGCTGGATGCCGTTGCCCGGCACGCCGCGCAGGTCGAGCCGGTCTTCCAGCTCGCGCAGGCGCTGCGGGTTGGTGTCGATCACCGTGATGTCGTTCTTCTCCGACACCAGGCTCTCGGCCACGCTCTCGCCCACGCGGCCCGCTCCGAGGATGATGATGTTCATGGTGTCCGCACCGTACTTCGGTGCGAACTATGCCAGTGCACGGCCGATGAGGATCTTCTGCACGTCCGAAGTGCCCTCGTAGATCTGGCACACCCGCACGTCGCGGTAGATGCGCTCGACCGGGAAGTCGCTCACGTAGCCGTAGCCGCCCAGCGTCTGGATGGCCGCGCTGCACACGCGCTCGGCCATCTCGCTGGCGAACAGCTTGGCCATCGCCGCCTCTTTCAGGCAGGGCCGGCCGGCGTCCTTCAGGCTCGCGGCATGGTGGATGAGCTGGCGCGCCGCCTCGATCTGCGTGGCCATCTCGCCGAGGCGGAACTGCACCGCCTGGTGCTCGAAGATCGGCTGGCCGAAGGCGACGCGCTCCTTCGAATAGGCCAGCGCCGCGTCGAAGGCGGCGCGCGCCATGCCCACGCTCTGCGCGGCGATGCCGATGCGCCCGCCCTCCAGGCCCGACAGCGCGATCTTCAGGCCCTGGCCTTCGTCGCCGATCCGGTTCGCGGCCGGCACGCGGCAGTTCTCGAACAGGATCTGCGCGGTGTCGCTGCTGTGCTGGCCCATCTTGTCCTCCAGCCGCGCCACGATATAGCCCGGCGTGCCGGTGGGCACGATGAAGGCGCTGATGCCGCGCTTGCCCGCGGCCTTGTCGGTGACGGCCATGACGATGGCCACGTCGCCGTGCTTGCCGCTGGTGATGAACTGCTTGACGCCGTTGAGCACGTAGTCGTTGCCATCCCGCACGGCGGTCGTCTTGAGGCCATCGGCCTGCGAGCCGACATGCGGCTCGGTCAGGCAGAAGGCGCCGAGCATCTCGCCACGCGCCAGGGGCTTGAGCCAGCGCTCCTTCTGCGCGTCGTTCGCCCAGGCCATCAGGATCGAGCAGACCGGGCAGTTGTTGACGCTGACCACCGTGGAGGTACCGCCGTCGCCGGCGGCGATCTCCTCCAGGATGATGGCCAGCGCCAGGTAGTCGAGCCCGGCGCCGTCCCATTCGCCGGGCACGGCCACGCCGTAGCAGCCGAGCGCCGCCAGGCCCTTCAGTTCTTCGGCGGGGAAGTGGTGCTCCTTGTCCCAGCGCGCGGCGTGCGGCGCGATGCGATCCTGCACGTAGCTGCGCACGGCGTCCTGCACCGCCAGGTGGTCTTCGCTCAAGAGCATCGGGATTCCCTCACCAGTCGATCGCGCTGCCGTCGTAGTTCAGGAAGCGTCCGTTGTCCTTGGCCGTGAGCGCGGCGATCACGCCGCGCATGCCCGCCACGCTCTGTTCGGCCGTGATGTCGGCGCCCGCGCCGCCCATCTCGGTGCGCACCCAGCCGGGGTGGAAGCTCACGCAGCAGGCCTTGCCGGCCCACTCGAGCGAGATGTCCTTGAGCACCGAAATGGCCGCTGCCTTCGAAGCGCGGTACAGCCAGCTGCCGGTGGCCGCCCGCTGGCCGATCGAGCCCATCTTCGACGACAGCAGCGCCAGCTTCGCGCCCGGCGCCAGCATGTCGGCCAGTTGCGGCAGCACGCGCATCGGCGCCAGCACGTTGGCGTGCATGGTGTGGTCGAAGTCGGCGTCGGTCGGCGGTTCGAGTCCGGTCTGGCGTTGCAGCACGCCGGCGACGTGCACGATCACGTCGAACGCGGCGCCGTCGAGCTGCCAGGCCAGGCGCGAGGTGCTCTCGGTGCTGGTCACGTCCAGCGCGATTGCGGCAGCACCCTGCGCGCGCAAGTCGGCGAGCGCCGCCTCGCTGCGCGCGGTGGCCGTGACCTTCCAGCCATCGGCGAGGTACTGGCGCACGAACTCGGCGCCGATGCCCCGCGAGGCACCGATGATCAGCGCATGGCTCAAAGCATCTCCACGGCCAGCGCCGTCGCTTCGCCGCCGCCGATGCACAGCGCCGCCACGCCCTTCTTCTTGCCCTGCTTGCGCAAGGCGCCGAGCAGCGTGACGACGATGCGCGCGCCGGAAGCGCCGATCGGGTGGCCGAGCGCGCAGGCGCCGCCGTGCACGTTGACGATCTCGTGCGGCAGCTTGAACTCGGCCATGGCGGCCATCGTCACCGCGGCGAAGGCCTCGTTGACCTCCCACAGGTCGACGTCCTTCGCGCCCCAGCCGGTCTTCTTCAGCACCTTCTCGATCGCGCCCACCGGCGCGGTGGTGAACCAGTCCGGCGCCTGCGCGTGCACGGCGTGCGCCGCGATGCGGGCGATCGGCTTGACACCCATGGCCTTGGCCGTGGACTCGCGCATCAGCACCAGCGCAGCGGCGCCGTCGGAGATGCTCGACGAGGTGGCGGCGGTGATCGCGCCGTCCTTCTTGAACGCGGGCTTGAGGCCCGGGATCTTGTCGAGCTTGGCCTTGAAGGGCTGTTCGTCCCACTTGACCACCGTGTCGCCGGCCTTGCCCGGCAGCGTGACGGGCGCCATCTCCCAGTCGAAGCTGCCGTCCTCGTTGGCCTTCTTGCTGCGCTGCGTGGAGGCGATGGCGAACTGGTCCATCGCCTCGCGGGTGAAGTTGTACTTGCCCACGCACTGCTCGGCGAACACGCCCATCGCCTTGCCGCGCTCGTAGGCGTCTTCCAGGCCGTCCAGGGCCATGTGGTCGTACAGCGCGCTGGCGCCGTACTTGATGCCCTTGCGCGCGAACATCAGGTGCGGCGCGTTGGTCATGCTCTCCATGCCGCCGGCCAGCACCACGTTGGCCGAGCCGGCCACCAGCATGTCGTTGCCGAACATCATGGCGCGCATGCCCGAGCCGCACATCTTGCTCATCGTGACGGCGCCGGTGCTGTCGGGCAGGCCGGCCTTGCGCATGGCCTGGCGTGCCGGCGCCTGGCCCTGGCCGGCCATCAGGCAGTTGCCGAACAGCACCTCGTCGACGGCGTCGCCGGGTACACCGGCACGTTCGACGGCCGCCTTGATGGCCACCGCGCCCAGCTCCCAGGCGGCGAGGTTGGAGAAGTCGCCGAGCAGGCCGCCGATGGGCGTGCGGGCGGCGGAGACGATGACGATGGATTCGGACATGGCAGGCTCCTTCACTGTGTGATGAGAGATGCGCCGCGCAGCGCGAGCGGCGGCAGTACGTTGCAGGAATCGTGGCGCCGGTTCATTGCCGCCTCAGATCCCGGCCTCGAGCGCCTCGGCCTCGGTGTGCGCCTGGTGGCGGAAGCGCTTGCGCTGTTCGTAGGGGAACACGTCGTGCACGTGGCCGGCGAGGATGCGCTCCTTGTGGCCCTGCCAGAAGGCCACGTCGAGCAGGTCGGCGTGGTGCTTCAGGAACACCTCGCGCACCGCCGTGTTGCCGAGCAGGAAGGGGCCGAAGGTCTCCGGGAACACGTCGCGCGGGCCGACGTGGTACCAGATCTCGCCGGACATCTCTTCCTCCTCGTTGCGCGGCTCGGGCACGCGGCGGAAGTTGCAGTCGGTCAGGTACTCGATCTCGTCGTAGTCGTAGAACACCACCTTGCCGTGGCGCGTGACACCGAAGTTCTTCCACAGCATGTCGCCGGGGAAGATGTTGGCGCGCACCAGGTCCTTGATGGCGTTGCCGTACTCGATGACGGCGTGCTCCATCTGCCGCGGGCTGGCTTCGTGCAGGTAGATGTTCAGCGGGATCATGCGCCGCTCGATATAGACGTGGCGGATCACCAGCGTCTCGCCGTCTTCCTCGAGCAGGCTGGGGCAATAGTGCTTGAGCTCGTCGATCAGTTCTTCCTCGAAGCGCGAGCGCGGGAAGGCCACGTTGCTGTACTCCAGCGTGTCGGCCATGCGGCCGACGCGGTCGTGCGTCTTCACCAGCAGGTACTTGCTCTTGATGAGCTCGCGCGAGGTCTCCTTGGGCGCCGGGTAGAAGTCCTTGATGACCTTGAACACGTAGGGATAGCTCGGCAGGTCGAACACCAGCATCACCATGCCCTTGATGCCCGGCGCGATGCGGAACTTGTCGCTGCTGTGGCGCTGGTGGTAGAGCAGGTCGCGGTAGAAGATGTTCTTGCCCTGCTTCTGCAGGCCGATGGCGTTGTAGAGCTCGCTCTTGGGCTTGCGCGGCATCATCGAGCGCAGGAACTGCACGCAGGCCGAAGGCACCTCCATGTCGACCATGAAGTAGGCACGCGCGAAGCTGAACAGCATCAGCAGGTCGTCTTCGCCGAACAGCGCGGCGTCGATGGCCAGCTGACCGTGGGTCGTGTGCAGGATGGGCAGCGCGAACGGCACCTCGTTGAAGCCGTTGATGATCTTGCCGACCGCGTAGGCGCCCTTGTTGCGGTAGAACAGCGACGACAGCACCTGCAGCTGGAAGTTCGCGCGCATGCGGAACTCGCCCAGCCGCGAGATCACCGCGGCGAGCACGTGGTCGACGTCGCGGCCGAGGTCCTCGAACTCGCGCGCGAGCTGGAAGTTGTCGATCACGCGCAGCAGCGTGTCGCGCAGCGTGTCCTTGGTCGGGTAGTAGGCGCGGTAGGTCGGCAGCGAGGCCGGCTCGTCGTTCTCGATGTACTCGGTGCTGACCGCCGGGCGCACGAAGATGAAGTCGTTGCGGAAGTAGCTGCGGTGCAGGATCTTCGTCGTCACCGAGTTGAAGAAGGTCTCGGCGAGCTCGGGCTGGTGGTGGTTGGTGAGCAGCCCGATGTAGTGCAGCTTGACCTGCTGCCACACGTCCATCGGCAGGGTCGAGGCCTGGAATTCCTTCTGCAGCCGCTCGGCCGCCTCGTCGACGCGCTTGTCGTAGAACTCGATGCGCTCGCGCTGCGCACGCTGCTGGCCATGCCAGTCGGCCTGCTCGAAACGGCGCTTGGCCAACGCGCTGGTCTCGCGGAACAGGCGGTAGTGGCGGTTGAAGCCGTCGAGCAGCGCCTGCGCGATGTCGAAGCCGCGGGAGTCGGTGAGGCGGGTCGGGAACATCGCGCGCCTTCGTTCAGGGCTTGCCGTTCTTGCGGATGGCGTCGAAGCGCGTCTTCAGCGCGCCCAGCGCCAGCCCGTAGGCCGCCGCCACTTCGCCGGCGTTCGCCACGGTGATCTTCAGGTCCTCGAGCAGGCCGTTGTGCAGGCCGTAGACCCAGCCGTGCACCACCACCGACTGGCCACGCTCCCAGGCGTCCTGCACCACGGTGGTCTCGCAGACGTTGAGCGACTGCTCGAGCACGTTCAGCTCGCACAGCGCCTTCAGCTTGAGCGTCTCGTCCTCCATGCCGTCGATCCAGGTGCGGTGCTTGTTGCGCACGTCCTGCACGTGGCGGATCCAGTTGTCGGCCAGGCCGACGCGGCGGTTGTGCAGCGCCGCGGCCACGCCGCCGCAGCCGTAGTGGCCCACCACCATGATGTGGCGCACCTGCAGCATGTCGATGGCGAACTGCATCACCGACAGCGCATTCAGGTCGGAGTGCACCACCACGTTGGCCACGTTGCGGTGCACGAACACGTCGCCCGGCAGCAGGCCGAGGATCTCGTTGGCCGGCACGCGGCTGTCGGCGCAACCGATCCACAGGTACTGCGGTGCCTGCTGCGCCAGCAGGCTGGTGAAGAAACCGGGCGTGCGGCGCTCGGTGTCGGCGGCCCAGCGCCGGTTGCTTTCGAACAGTTCGTCGAGGGAGGTGCTCATGGACAGGCAGTTTACGCAGGCGCCCCGCTCACATCGTCTCGGCGAACAATTCCCGACCGATCAGCATGCGGCGGATCTCGCTCGTGCCGGCGCCGATCTCGTACAGCTTGGCGTCGCGCCACAGGCGCCCGAGCGGGTACTCGTTGATGTA
>ENA-UOWO01003947-UOWO01003947.1-activated-sludge-metagenome-genome-assembly--contig:-NODE-3947-length-16734-cov-24.321782_pt1 | contig 16734 bp, 14 predicted proteins | sample MGYA00238148_ERZ761564 | MGnify/ENA primary metagenome ERZ761564 (study PRJEB28885, sample SAMN05720194) | activated sludge metagenome | isolation source: Anaerobic digester | place: USA...
GCGGGCCTTCACGACAAACTCCGCACGGCTGGCCTTCTGTGTGCCCAGCGGGCGGATCAGGAGCTCAAACGAACCGTCGGCACCGGTCTCGCCCCGGCGAATTTCCCACAGGGGATCCGCGCCCTCGACCGACAGAATCTCGATATCCCTTGGCGCCGCCAGCCGCACCACGACAGGTTTGGCCGACGCCGGCTCATCACGCTCCCACCACACCAGGCGCGATGAAAACCCGACCCAGGTCGGAATCTGCACGGTGAGCACCACGCTCTCCGGCGATGCTGCGGCATCCGTCTGCACGAGAATCTCGCGCCGCTGCACGCCCTCGCGCTCGCCGAGAGAAAATACCGCCCGCAGCTCGCCACGCGCACCGGGCTCGCACACCTGCGGAGTCGCCCCGATCTCCAGGCAGTCGCAACCACTACGCGTACTCAGGATACGCACAGGCTTGCCGCCTGGGTTGCGAAACCCAAACACCGCGACCACCTCGGTCTGCCCGCACTCGGCCACCACCGTCTGAGCCGACGGCGTCCACTCCAGCACACCCGCGTGCGCCAGCGTGCCCGCCAGCAAGGCTCCGATCCATCGGCATCGTTTCAGCATGGTGAGACACTCCTCGCATGCCCGCGCCACCCCACGCAATCCCCAAGGAAAGCCACGCCACAAATCGACCATGATAAAGTAATCAGGACCATTGCCGCCCGATAACCCAGTCGGTAAACTCTCATTCCAATCCCGGGAGCGCACCGGACGGAAAGACCATTCTCTGCCCGACGCCCCGCTTTCACCATCCCTCAACCTCATGAAAAAACTCCTCTGTCTTTTCCTCGGCCTGGCTTCGATCGCCCTGGCCCAGAAGTTCACCGGCCTCGCGCCCACCCCACCCATGGGCTGGAACAGCTGGAACACCTTCGCCGGCGACATCAACGAGAGCGTCGTCCGCGAGACCGCCGAAGCCATGATCAAAAATGGCATGCGCGACGCCGGCTACAACTACCTCGTCATCGACGACACCTGGTCGCTCAAAGAGCGCGACGCGCAGGGCAACCTCGTCGCCGATCCCGCCAAGTTTCCGAGCGGCATGAAAGCCCTCGCCGATTACCTCCATGCCAATGGCTTCAAGCTCGGCATCTACTCGTGCGCCGGCACGCTCACCTGCGGCGGCTATCCCGGCAGCTGGGGCAACGAGTTCCAGGATGCCCGCACCTTTGCGTCCTGGGGCATCGACTACCTCAAATACGACTGGTGCAGCTCCGGCACCGCCAACCCGCAGGACGCCTACAAGCGCATCCGCGACGGCATCCACGCCGCCGGCCGCCCGATGATCCTGAGCATCTGCGAATGGGGCGGCTCCAAACCCTGGGAATGGGCCGCCGACGTCGGCCACCTCTGGCGCACCACCGGCGACATCTACGACTCCTACGACGGCAAGAAGGGCTGGGAGATGGGATGGAAGAAGATCCTCGATCTGCAGTATGACCTCGTCACCAACTCGCAAGGCTCCGACGGCCTCGCCAAGTACGCCGGCCCCGATCACTGGAACGACCCCGACATGATGGAAGTCGGCAGCCACGGGCTCACGTTTGCCGAGTCCCGCGCACACTTCACCTTCTGGTGCATCCTCGCCGCCCCCCTCATGGCCGGCAACGACCTCCGCCACATGACGCCCGAGATCTGCGCCGTGCTCACCGACAAGGACGCCCTCGCCGTCAATCAGGACGCGCTCGGCAAACAGGGTTTCCGCGTCCTCGCCGAACCCGCCAAAAACATCGAAGTCTGGGTGAAAGAGCTGAGCAACGGCGACTGGGCCGCCGCCGCCCTCAACACCTCCACTCAGGAGGCCGAGCTCACACTCGACTGGGGCTACTTCGGCTGGGTCTTCAAGGGCAACAAGTACGACCTGTACGACATCTGGGCCAAGAAACCCGCCGGCACGACCGAGACGCCTTATAAGGCCAAGGTCGCCTCGCACGACGTCGTGTTCTTCCGCCTCACGCCGAAGAAATAACGTCCGCCCTGTTTCCTGTTTTTCATCCACGCCCCGCGGTTTCCCCGCGGGGCTTTTTCGTGTACGCCACTCAGGGCGCCGGCGGCTCGGATACCTCAAGCTTCAAATCGTACACACGAAACGCCAGTGCACGCGGGTCCGTCGCCGTGGGCGCATCCGGCTCCGCCGGGTCCGTACAAAACCGCCACCGGCTTTCTCCGGGAGGCAGGCGCACCGGCCCGGTCCGGAAATTCCGCTGGTTCCATTCGAGCTGGCCGCGCCAGACCAATGCCTCGCCAACGTATAGAAACGCCTCCCGGGGCGTGTGGCTGTTGATCCCAAAACTCCACTCCGCGACCAAAGGCCGGCCATGGGGATTCTCGACACAAACCTCCGCCGGCCCGCCGCTCCACCGCGAACGCCCCCAGTACGAGCGCTCCATTTGAAACCATGGCCCGGAGAACGAAACCGACACCTGCGCCCCTCCTCCGATCTGGTCGGAAACGACACGCAGCTCGTCATAGCCGCCCACGGGGCGGAGCGTATCGATGGCCGAGACCACCGAGAGATTTCCCAGCAGACACACCGCCCACCAACGGCGCCCGTATGGGAGCGCCACGTTGAAAGCCAGAAGCATCGGCAGCAGCACACGTCCGGCCGCCCCCGGATATCCCGCCCAGACGGCATCGCCGAGAAACGCCAGAAGCACCGCGTGAATCGCCCCCACGCGCCACCACGGGTCGGACCAGCGCGGCCTCAACAGGAAGAAACACGCCTGCACGACTAGCGACACGAGGAGCGCCAGACTGTACCACGTGTAGAAGGGCACGTGGCCCGCCCCCCGGAGCACTGTCCACAACGAGACGGCACGATTGCACACGCCGGAGAACGGCAACGCAAAATTGCCGGCGCCAGCACCGCCCTCCTGCGGGAGCACATGGCGGAGATAGAAAAGCCAGAGCGCCACGGGCAACACCACCAGCGCCCCCTGCACACACGTACGGCCCCAGTCGCGCCAACTCTTCCGCAGTCCATCGAGGAACGCCACCCCGGCGAGTACCGACGTCTCGCGCGCCAGACCGGCCAGGCCGAGTATTGCCGATGCCAGCCACGACCGCTGCAATTCGAGCCAACGCATACCCAGCGCCAGAAGCAGGAGACTAGGCCCGTCCGTGAGCGCGTTGCGCACGCTTGCCAGAAGCCCGGCCGAAAAAAGCATGCCAAGCCAGCGGAGCGTCCGCTCCGCGCCGACCGGCGGAAACCAGCGCCACAACAGGGCCGCAAGCGCTAGCCACGATGCCACGTTTAGCAAGGCATACACCTGCAGGACCCAGGCCGGGCGTCCGGCACCGAGCAGATGAGCCAGCCAGGGCAACAGCATCCGCCGCGCCCGGTAAGCAGGGGTATCCAGCGCCCGCTGGACCTCCGGATCGGCGGGATCGGGGCGCACGGCCAGCTGCGCATAGAACTGCCCGTCGTAGCCCATCGAATGCTCCATCACGTAGGGGTTGAGTGCGCGCACCTCGGGGAGCTGCCGCTCCACAAACGCATCCCCGAACTGCACCAGCCCGCTGAATCCTTTTCCCGGGATGTAAAAGAGCGAGATCGCCCAACAGAAAAACGCCACGGCCGCCGCCATGCACACGCGGCTGCCGATCTTGGTGATGTGCTGATGATCCACGAAAAAAACCTACGGGGGCCCCGCGCGCCGGCACAACGCCGAACTCCGCGCCGTCCCCGCGTGCTACTCCGTGCAAAACACCAGCGACTCCTGCGCCGTCGCGTCGGCGCGCAGCCAGATGTGGCCCGGCACATCCGCGCAATCGATCACGCGGACGATCTCGGCAAACCGGCCCGCATCCGGCTCCAGCTCCAGCAGCCGGTTCCGCGCCGCGCGGAACCACGCCGTGTCGATGTAGTTCCCCGAGTTTCTCGGGAAATAAGCCAGATAAAGCATGTCGTGCTCGACGATGTCGTTGAAGAAATGCGTGCCGAGCGAGACGTCTGGAATCAACCGCGCGTGCATCTCGACCATCTCACACACGACCGATGCACGGCTGATCTCGCCAAACGCCACCGGAATGCCGAGCGACGGGCTGTGCGTGCCCCAACGTCCGGGACCGATCAGCATCAGCCCGCGGTCATCCTCGGGATGCTTCCGATTCAGGCGTCCGATGAGGCGTGCGACAGCGTAGCGGTCGTTGTCCGAGAGCGCTGCATAGGTCTCGGTGACGATGTAGATGATGCGGGTGAGAGGCTGCTCACGGCTGACACCGATCACCGCGCCGTTGGCCGTGAGCAGGCGCTGCCGCTCGACCTGCTCGGAGGGCATGAGCATGCCCGTCTCGCGCTGGATCTGGAAGGTGCGGCACTGAAGCAGGTGGATACGATACGAACCGTCGGAGAGGAAGTTCAGGGTGAACTCGACATCCACCGGGTGCTCGTAGGCCTCCTCAAGGATCGAGAGCATACGCCGCAGGTCGGGCGCGACGGTGGTCTCGGTGAGCAGGCGGTCGAAGGTGATCCAGGGGTAGTTCTCGGCGGTGTAGGTGAGGTAGAGATCGAGCGGAAAATCGGGCGTCTCCTGGATCACCTCGGGGAAGTCGAGAGAGACGAACTGGCCGTCCTTGAGGTCAAGGCAGTCCATCCGGCGCTGGCAGTGCTCGCGGGCGTCATCAAAGCTGGCCTCGGGGCGCTTGGAGGGGGCGTTGAGGGCAACGAGGCGGGTGTAGTCGTCGTCACTACGATCCACCGCGCGGGTGCCGAGCCCGAAGACCAGGCGCACGACGCCGGCCTGCGGGTCGATGTCGGGATGCCAGGCAAAGGGGTTGTAGGAGAGGCCGACACCGGCGGCCTGCGGGTAGTAGTAGCGGCCCTGCGGCGAGCCCGACACGCGCATGATGAGCAGCGCCATGCGCTCCTTGCTGTGGAGCAGGCCGCGGCGCTTGCGGTACCGCAGCGCCTCCTCGTCGAGCACGCTGGCGTACACGGTGCGGACAGCCTTCAGCAGCTCGGTCATGCGCTGCTCGCGCGAACCGCGGTTGACGACGAAAACGCTCTCGTACTTGCCGGAAAAGGCGTTGCCCCGGGCGTCTTCAAGGATCGAGCTGGAGCGGACGATGTACGGCGACTCGCCGAAGTAATCGATCATGCCCTGGAACTGCTCCATGATGTTGTTGGGGAAGCGTCCGAGCGTGATGCGGCGTCGGCCTTCCTCAAGGCCCTGGAGGAAGGTCTCGTCGTTCTTCTGCTGCTCGCGCAACCACCAGACCTTGTTCTGCACGAGGAAGGTGATGAACACCTCGGCGCCGACGAAGAACGAGTCGTGGGCTTCGAGCTTGGCGGCGATCTCGGGCTCGCGCTCGCGCAGGATCGCGCGTGCCACGAGCATGCCGAGGGTTTTGCCGCCGACGGAGCCGATGCCGATCATGCGGTCGCGGATGACAAGGAAGTCCTCCAACGTGAGGTACTCCTCGACCAGAGGGGCGATGCCGGAGCGATGGACACGCATGGCCCATCGGATCTGCCGGAGCATGGCGTCGTATTGGTCGCGCGTGCAGCGGCCGGCCATGAAATCATCGGAGACGACCTGAGCCTCGGCGAAAAGTTTGCGCCAGTAGCCAGAGCGACGGTCGCTCTGCAGGCGCGGCCACTGGGTGCGGGAGAGGATCTGCGCGAGCACGGCGCTCTCCTTCACAGGCAGGAACGCATCGCCCTGGCGGACGTGAATGGTGTTCATCGCCTCGCGGGAGCGATGCTGGACCTTGACCGGGCGCACGTAGAGCCGCTCGTCCAGGCGGAAGAGATCGAGCATGAACTGGGTGGTGCTGCGGATCGGATCGAGGGCGTAGCTCGAGTGTTTGTCGCGATAGAGACCGAAATACGTCACCGTCTCCAAGTCGAAGAGACGCGGGCAGGTGAGCATGAAAAAATTGCCCAGACTCTGATCGGCCTTCCAGGTATCTGCGAGGTGGGACAGGCAGTCGAAGACATAGACGGCGCCGCGGCCGGCACGCTCGATGACCGCATGCACATCGCGCACGAAATTTTCGAAGCCGCTGGCGGGATCTACATGGTGCAGCTCAGCCCCGGCAGACTCGGGTACGAGCGCAGCGTGGGGGGCGAAACGGAAATAGATGAGCCGGCGCCCGTCGGCCTTGGCGGCCTGCACATAGGGGACGATGAGTTCGCCGTACTCCTCGATGTCGTCGACCTCCCAGACGACGTTGTCGCCCGGCTCGATGCCGTGGAGGACCTTGTCGAGCCCAGGCAGGCCGGTGGAAAATGCAGCGGTGTGTTTCGGCATGGCGGCAAAATAGCGGGCGGGCGGAGCAGGGGGCAAAACTGGAGAAACAAAAGCGGGCGAAAAAGACCGCGCCCGGGCGGGGCGCGGTCTGGAGACTGAAACGGGGACGAGGCTTACAGCACGCCCTGATCGATCATCGCATCGGCGACCTTCGTGAAACCGGCGATGTTGGCGCCGAGCACGTAGTTGCCCTCCTGGCCATACTCCTTGGCGGTGTTGGCGCAGTTGCTGTGGATGTTGATCATGATGTTGTGGAGGCGTTGATCGACCTCCTCGCGGCTCCAGCCCAGGCGCATGGAGTTCTGCGACATCTCAAGGCCGGAGGTGGCGACACCGCCGCCGTTTGCGGCCTTGCCCGGACCGTAGAGGATCTTGGCGGCGAGGTAGGCCTCGATCGCCTCGGGCGTGGAGGGCATGTTGGCACCTTCGGAGACGAGCTCGCAGCCGTTTTTCAGGAGCGTCTTGGCCTCTTCGCCGGTGACCTCGTTCTGCGTCGCGCTCGGGAAGGCGCAGTCGCAGGCGATGCCCCAGGGGCGCTGACCGTCGAGGTACTGGGCGCCCTTGAACTTGTCGGCGTATTCCTTGATGCGGCCGCGCTTGATGTTCTTCAGCTCCATCACGAACGCGAGCTTCTCGGCGTTGATGCCGGCCGGATCGTAGATGGTGCCATTGGAGTCGGAGAGGGTGACGACCTTGCCGCCGAGCTGGTTGAGTTTCTCAACCGTGTACTGGGCGACGTTGCCGGAGCCGGACACCGCGCAGATCTTTCCGCGGAAATCCTCGCCGCGGGTCTTGAGCATCTCCTGCGCGAAATAGACGTTGCCGTAGCCGGTGGCCTCCGGGCGGATGAGCGAGCCGCCCCACTTCAGGCCCTTGCCGGTGAGCACGCCCGTGAACTCGTTGCGCACGCGCTTGTACTGGCCAAACATGTAACCGATTTCGCGGCCGCCCACGCCGATGTCACCGGCGGGCACGTCGCAGTCGGCGCCGATGTGGCGCGAGAGCTCGAGCATGAAGCTCTGGCAGAAACGCATGACTTCGGCGTCGCTCTTGCCCTTCGGGTCAAAGTCGGAGCCGCCCTTGCCGCCGCCCATCGGGAGCGTGGTGAGCGAGTTTTTGAAGATCTGCTCGAAGCCGAGGAACTTCAGGATGCCGATATTGACGCTGGGGTGGAAGCGGATGCCGCCCTTGTACGGGCCGATGGCGCTGTTGAATTGGACGCGGAAACCACGGTTCACCTGCACCCGACCTTTATCGTCGGTCCAGGCCACGCGGAACATGATCTGGCGCTCCGGTTCGACGACGCGCTCAAGGATGCGGTGATCCTTGTACTTCTTGTGACGCTCGACCACGGGGCCCAGCGTTTCGAGCACTTCACGTGCGGCTTGGAGGAACTCAGGCTCGCCGGCATTGCGGCGCGCCATGACTTCGAGAACTTCTGCAATGTATTCGTTCATATGTTTTTGAGTAGAGCGTATCTCTCATTAGCCATTGCGCAGGCCCAGTTCCAAAGTAGGAGGAGGCCGTCTTACCCGGCGGGGTTTGGGGGTGCCGGACAAGTTCGCGATGGCGGCGCGACCTTTGCCCCACACCCGTCCCGCGACAAGGGAAAACCCGGCGAAAAATCATCTGCGGCGAATAAACTCCCCAATCGCCGCGCGCCTGTCCATGGTCCGCGACATGGCGCTCATTGGCCAACGTAACACGCTTACCATCGTCCGCGCCTCCGTGCCCGGACTCTATCTCGACGGCGGCGCGCATGGCGACATCCTGCTCCCCGGCCGCTACATCCCGGCCGGCGCCCTCCCGGGCCACAAGATCGACGTCTTCGTCTATCGCGACTCCGAGGATCGCATCGTCGCCACCACCGAGACGCCCTACGCCGAGGTCGGCCAGTTCGCCTTCCTCCGCGCCGTCGGCAGCAACCCGCGCATCGGCGTCTTCCTCGACTGGGGCCTCGAAAAAGATCTGCTCCTGCCCCCGCGCGAACTCGCCGACCCGATCAACCAAGGCGACTGGGTCGTCGTGTACGTTTACCGCGACGAATCCACCGACCGCGTCGTCGCCAGTGCCCGCCTCAAACGCTGGCTCGACCGCACCCCCGCCGACTACACCGTCGGCCAGAAGGTGAAACTGCTCATCGTGCGCCAAACGCCCCTCGGCTTCCTCGCCGTCGTCAACCACGCGCACACCGGCCTCCTTTATCGTGGCGAACTCGCCGCACCGCTCACCGTCGGCCAGTCGCTCGACGGCTTCGTACGCAGCGTCCGCCCCGACGGCAAACTCGACCTCGGGCTCGACCCCGCCGGCTTCCGCCGCATCGCCCCGCTCGCCGACCAGATCGTCGATCTACTCAAGGAGCACGACGGATTCCTCCCGCTGCACGACAACAGCTCGCCCGAGGACATCCGCGCCACCGTCGGCACGAGCAAAAAGGCCTTCAAGCAGGCCATCGGCGGCCTCTTCCGCGAAAAGCGGATCGTCATCGGACCGACCGGCATCCGCCTCATCTCGGAGACGCCACAGTCCGGCTTCCGCCCCTCGCGCAAATAACCCGCCGCCGCGCCTTCGCGGCACCCACTTTTAAAACCATGTCCTTCGTTTCCCTCGGCCTTTCGCTGCCGCTTCAACAAGCCGCCGCCGCGCGCAACTACACCGAGCCCACGCCCGTCCAGGCCGCCGCGATTCCCGCCGTGCTCGCCGGCCGCGATATGCGCGCCGCCGCCGAAACCGGCTCCGGCAAAACTGCCGCGTTTGCCCTCCCGCTCCTGCAACGCCTCCACGAACGCCGCTCCGGCGGCGGCCACCGCGTTCGCACCCTCGTGCTCGTGCCCACCCGCGAACTCGCCGCGCAGATCGGCGACTCCTTCCGCGCCTACGGCGACTTCCTCCCCGAGCAGCTTCGCGTGAGCGTCGTGTACGGCGGCGTCTCCATCAACGCCCAGATGCTCGCCCTGCGCGGCGGCTCCGACATCCTCATCGCCACGCCCGGACGCCTGCTCGATCTCGTCGAGCGCAAGGCCGTCACGCTCGACCAGGTCGCGTCCCTCGTGCTCGACGAAGCCGACCGGCTCTTCGCGCTCGGCTTTGCCGACGAACTCGCCCGCGTCCTCGCGCTCCTGCCCGAGAAACGGCAAAACCTGCTCTTTTCCGCGACCTTCCCCACGGAGGTCAACGCCCTCGCCGAAGCCCTCCTCCACGACCCCGTGCGCATCGAGCTCGTGCCCGCCGCCGCCGCGCCCGCCGCCATCGTGCAACGCGCCATCGAGGTCGATCAGATCCGCCGCACCCAGCTCCTCCGCCACCTCATCCAGGAGGAGAAATGGACGCGCGCGCTCGTCTTCGTCGCCACCACCTACGCCACCGAACACGTCGCCGAGAAACTGCGCAAAGCCGGCATCAACGCCGAAGCGTTTCACGGCGAGATGGGGCAGAGCACGCGCACACAGCGCCTCGCCGATTTCAAGGAGGGCAAGATCCAGATCCTCATCGCCACCGACGTCGCCTCGCGCGGCATCGACATCGCCCTGCTCCCGGTGGTCGTGAACTACGATCTCCCGCGCTCGCCCACCGACTACACGCACCGCATCGGCCGCACCGGCCGCGCCGGCGAGAGCGGCATCGCCGTCAGCTTCGTCAGCGCCAGCACCGACGCCCATTTCCGCCTGATCGAGAAACGCTGCCACGTAAACGTGCCGCGCGAGCAAATCGTCGGCTTCGAACCCGTGGAGCTCGACGCCCCGGCGAAACCCGCCGGCACCGGCGGCATCAAGGGCAAACGCCCCAATAAAAAGGAAAAGCTCCGCATGGCCGAAGCCGCCGAGGCACAGCGCAAAGCCGCCGGCCTCCCGCCCGCGCGCCCGGCCGCGTCTCACGCCTGGCACCGCCGCCCCGCCGGCGGCCGGCAGCGTTTCTAGCCCGCGCCTCCGCGCCTGCGATCACTCCGCGGCGCGAGACTTGAGGGCGCGTTGCAACGGGCAGTGGACCGGATCGATGTCCATGCCCGAGCGGTAGCGCTCCAGCAGGCGCACGGACTGCCGCGCCAGCTCGCGGCGCACCTCGCGCCGCTCGCCCTTCACGCGCGCAATCGTCATGTGATCGTAACCGGTCGTCTGGTGGCGCATCCAGGCGATGGTCGCCGCCTCCGCACGCTCTTCGATCGGGATGCGCTCCGTGCGTGCCACCGTGCCGCTGCCGACGGGCGTCGCGTGTGCGGCGATCGCCTCTGCCATCACACGCTCCTCCGGCTCGTAGCGCGGATGAAACGCCAGGAAACGCCGCACCTCCGCGAGAAAATCCTCCACGTACTCGGCCTGCTCCTCGGCGCGACGCGCGCGCCCGGCGGCGAGTTTTTTCTGATACGCCGGATCTTGGCGCTCGATCTCGCGCTCCGCCCGCAGCGCCTCGATGCGCGCCGTCGGCGCCCAGATGCCGCGCGAGAAGCGTTTGTTGCCCACCTTCTCGATGACGGTCCACGTCGGGCCGTCCTGCTTGATGCGCCGGCTCAGGGCCGCGTCGCCGGGCGGCAGCAGGCTCCAGTCGTCGGGCACAGTCAGCACTTTGCCCTCGGCGGAAAACACCTGCCGCGGCTTCGGGAAAGGTCGCACTTCTCGGGTTTGGTTGGGCACAGGATGCGCAGGTTGGAGAAAAAACGCCCCGGAGTGAAAGCGGAGAATGGGCCTCGTGTTGCGGAAACGCGCCGGTTAGGAATCAGGGCCATGCCCCACTCCGAGTTCGAACAAACCGTGCTCGAGACCATCGAGCACAGCCCCGTCGGCGCCGTGCCGCGCATCCCCACCTACCTCGACGCCCTCGCGCCGTTGCTCGCCTCGTTTCAGGTGTACGCCGCAGCCGACCAGAAGGACGGCTACGTGACCGCCCGCTCGCTCGCCTCGCGGCCCAGTTTCGCCGCGGCCAACATCGACGCGCTGCTCGCGGGCCAGATCGATGTCGAGGCGCTGGAGCCCAACGCCGCCATCTTCGCGCGCTACGTCGCCTCGCTGCCCGCCGACCGTCAGGCGAAGGCAACGGACCTCCGCACGACCATCGCCGGGCGCCCGGCGCAGCACCGCAGCAAGCACGCCGGCGACGCGATCCATGACCCGATTCACTCGCTTTTCCTCGTCCCCGGCAGCGGCCCCGAGCGCGGACTGCCCGGCAACTACCTGTACGGCTTCATCCACCAGATGGGCGCAGACCGCGACGGCCCCGTCTGGGCCGTGCATCTGCACGACGCCGGCGACAACACCGCGATCTCAGGCGGGCTCTCGCTGGCCGACGCGTTGGGCAAGTTCCAAGAACTCGCCGCGAGCGCGCCGTTTCACCTGCACGAGCTGGCCGATCTCGGCTTCGAGCTCCACTGAGCGGAGCGATCAGATCGTCATGGCGTGGTAACCGCCATCGACGATCAGCTCCTCGCCCGTGATGAAGGAACCCGCCGCATCGCTGGCGAGCAGGAGCGTGGCGCCGATCAGCTCGCGCGCCTCGCCGAAACGCTTCATCGGCGTGTGTCCCATGATGCTGGTGACGCGGTCTGGAGTGAGCACCTTGCGGTTTTGCTCCGCCGGGAAAAATCCGGGCACGAGGACATTCACGCGCACGCGGTGCGGCGCCCACTCGCGCGCGAGGTTGAGCGACAGGTTGTGCACCGCGCCCTTCGTCGCCGAGTAGGTGAACACGCGGGAAAGCGGCACCACGCCCGACATCGAGCCGAGGTTGATGATCGAGCCGCCCTCGCCGCGCTCGACGAGGTACTTGCCGAACACCTGGCAGCCCAGGAAAACGCCCTTCAGATTGACGTCGAGGATGCGCCCAAACTCCTCCTCGGTGATGTTGAAGAACGGCGTGGCGGAGTTTACGCCCGCGCCGTTGATGACGATGTCCACGCGGCCGCTGCGCTTGAGCACGGCGGCGAGCAGCGCCTCCAGCTCGGCTTTGCTGGTCGCCTCGGCGGAGTGAAACCACGCCTTGCCGCCGGCGGCGGCGATCTTCTCGAGGCGCACCTGCGCCTTCTCCGCGCTCCGGCCCACGAGCACCACCTCGGCGCCCGCGCCTGCCAGGCCCTCGGCCATCGCTCCGCAGAGCTCGCCCGTGCCGCCGATGACGACGGCGACGCGGCCGGTGAGTCCAAACAGCCCTCGCAGGTATGATTCCGGGTTCATAGAAAGGGCTGCTTCCTAATGGCCGGCACGCATCGCTGGCGAATCCAGAAATCGGCGCCGATCTGCGAACTGTTTCAGCGACGGCCGCGCGGGGAGCCGGGCTTGCGCGGCGCGCTACCCGCCGGGTGCTTCGCCATCCAGTGCGCACCGGGCTTGCCCTTCGGGTGCGGGCGGCCTGCGGGCTGGGATTGAGAGGCGGACTTCGACTGTTCGTGGCGTTTCTTCTCGGGACGATTCTCGCGTGGAGCGGCACCAGACTGCGGCCCGCGCGTGCGCTCTGCCGTTGCGCCCGGCTGCTTGCGCGGGTGGTGCGCATGCTCGCGCACCGGCTCGGCCGGCGTCGCGCGGTAGTCGAAGCCCTTGAGCTTGAGCTGCGGGATCTCGGCGCGGATGAACCGCTCGATGGCCTTCACCTCGTCGCGCTCGCGCGGCGTGAAAAGGGTAAACGCGTCGCCTTCGGCGGCGGCCCGGCCGGTGCGTCCGATGCGGTGCACATAGTCGTCGGGCGAGAGCGGGATGTCGTAGTTGATGACGTGCGAGACGCCCTCGATGTCGATGCCGCGCGCGGCGATGTCGGTCGCCACCAGCACCTCGTAGCGGCCTTCTTTGAAGCCCGCGAGCGCGTCGCGCCGCTGGCCCTGGCTGCGGTTGCCATGCAGGAGCGTCACGGAGTGGCCGGCCTCTTTGAGCTGGGCGGCGATCTTGTCGGCGCCGTGCTTCGTGCGCGTGAAGACGATCACACTCTTGAACTCGGTCTTCTCCAGCAGCGCGAGCAACAGTTGGAACTTCAGCCCCTGGCTCACCGGGTACATCGCGTGCGTGACGGATTCGGTGACGGAGCGCGCACGGCCGATGGCGATGCGCTGCGGGTCGCGGAGCGCGAAGCGGGCCACCTCCTCGATCTGCGGCGGCAGCGTGGCGGAGAAGAACAGCGTCTGCCGCTTGTGCGGGCAGAGGCTCACGATGGTCTTCACGCCTTCGATGAAGCCCATGTCGAGCATGCGGTCGACCTCGTCGAGCACGAGCACCTGCAGGTGGTCGAGCGTCAGGGCCCGCTCGCGCAGCAGGTCGAGCAGGCGCCCGACCGTGGCGACGACGATGTCGCTGCCCTTGCGCAGCGCCGCGCGTTGTTTCCCGAAGCCCACGCCGCCGTGAACGAGCGCGGTGCGCAGGTCTGTGAACTGGCCGAACTCGCGAAACGCCTCGTCCACCTGTGCGGCGAGTTCACGCGTCGGCTCCAGCACGAGCACGCGCGGGCCGGTGGCCTCGTGCGGCCCGAGGCGGTTCAAAATGGGGAGCGCAAACGCGGCCGTCTTGCCGGTGCCAGTCTGGGCCGAGGCGATCAGGTCGCGCCGCGTGAGCACGGCGGGGATCGCCTGCTGCTGGATGGGCGTGGGCTCGCCGTAGCCCTTGGCTTGGACGGCGCGAACGATGCTGGAATAGAGCCCGAGTTTGGTAAACGGCATGCCCCGGAAATGCCCGGCGAATGGGGGACCATGCGAGGGTAAACTTTACGCCCTGCCGAACGCCGTGCGGCGGCGGCGCGCGATCAGTCGAAGGCGCGGTCTGAGTCCGCCTCGCCGGCTTCGGGCTCGGGGGCGCGTTTCGTGCGGTGGCCGGGCGTCGCGAGAATCTCGACGTACACGGCGGTCGCTCCAGCGGTGGCCACGGCGTCGATGGCCTTGCCGAGCTCGGCGACGTGTTTCTTCACCGGCGTCTCCTGGCCGGCGCCGATCTGGCAGTCGAAATCCCAGAAATCCACACCCTCGGGGAGCTTCTTCCGGCGCTCGCGCTTCAGGTATTTGTTCACCTCGCACTTGATCGCGTCGATCACGCGGGGCGTCTCTTTGCCGGGCTCGCTGAGGCGAAATGTCTTTTTCATCCCGCGCTTCTGCATGGCGCCTCACGCCGGAGCGAGGGGAAAACGCCGGCGCCGTGCGGCCCGCGCGCGGTTCACTCCGCCATTTTGCCGATCATGTTGAGGTAGCCCGCGTAAAAGGAGATGACCGCATACGCCACCATCCCGGCCACGCCGAGGAAGAGCAGCGAGGGGTAGAGCATCGAGGCGAGCGCGAGCGAGCGCTTCGCGCGCTCCTGGTACTCGGAGGCGAGCCGGAACAGGTTTTCCTCCAGCCGTCCCGTCTTTTCGCCCGTGCGGTACAACGCGGCAAACTCCTCGGGGAAACACGTCCACACGCGCCGCTGCGCCCCCGGCTCCTCGCCGCGCAGGATCGCCTGCTCCATCGCGCCGGCGGCGTGTTTCAGCCGGGCCGAGTTGGCCACGGCGCCCGCCGTGCCCCAGGCACGCCCGATGGCCACGCCCGCATCGAGCAGGTTGCCCAGCGCAAAAGCGAAGTCCGCCAGCGCCTGCGCCCGCACGTAGCCGCGCAAGCCCGGCAACGCCTGCGCGAGCAGCCCCACGAGCGGGCTTTGCCGTCGCACGAGCACCCACAGCCCGCCGCAGACGAACCACAACGGCAGCAGCGTGCAGGCGAGCGTGCGCGCATAGACGAGACCATCCCACACGAAGCCTTTTTCCCAATCGACCATGCGCATCACCGGCCAGAGCAGCAGCCCGAGATGCACCACCGCCGCCGGATAGAGACACGCCAGGATCACGCGCAGCGTGACCGTCCTCAGATGTTCGTGACGCGCGGCCAGGTTTTGCAACGTGCGCGGCAGCCGCCCGACCTCCGCCGAGGCTGACAGGAAAATCACATCCGCCGCCGGCAGCCACGCCGCGCCGGCGCGCAACGCATCGGCCGCCGAGCCGCCCGCCTCGATTTGCTGCGCCATGCGCTCGGTCGCCAGCGACGGCACGCCCCCCACGCGCACCGCCCGCAGCGCCTCGGCCAGCGGCACGCCCGCCTCCAGTTGTTGCGCGAGCTGCTGGTACCAGATCGAGAGGCGTCGATGCGAAAGGCTCATTCGGGGTGCGCGCAGAAAAGCCCCCCGCGTCTGTCAACGCAACCTCCGCCTCGCGCCCGGCCCCGTCTCGTCAGCGCCGATTCAGCCACCCCAAACCGCCTAAAACGGCCTTTAACATTATCAATTCAGTCATGATTTAATCACGCATCCGACGCCTATTTTTATACTCTAAATATTAATTATTAACAATATATCAAATCGAACCAGCCAGCGCATGATTCAAATCTTTACCTAACGAGTAATACTTGTACTGTTTACTCAACATGAGCGCCTCTCAAATCCTCCACACCACCCCGACGCACCCCGCGTCACCGGAAACGGACTGGCAGCGCCTCGTCCGCGAAAAGGTCGAGTCCCTTCGCTTCGGAGTCGTCCAACTCGTCGTGCACGACGGCCGCGTCACCCAGATCGAGCGCACGGAGAAAACGCGCCTCGCCGCCTCGCCGACGGCCTCCGCCCTCAGCTGATCTCACGGATTTTCGCCACCCAGCCCACCAGCCACGTGGTCGCCCCCGCAAAATACGCCCCCCATGCCAACGCCCGCCACGATCACCATTCCTCCCGCGCCGCAGCCAGCGCCGGTCGAGGCCGTCCAAACTGACCTTCGCGCGCGCCTCAGCGCGCTCTACGGCCACGCCCAACAATCCGCCTACGTATTCGGATCGCCGCTCGGCCCCTTCTTCCACCACGCCGCCGCCTTTCACGTGCCGCGTTTCGCCTATTTCGGGCCCAACACCACCGACGCCTCCGTCCGCCTCGCCGTCCTCTCCGGCTACTCGTCGCAATCGCTGCCCGGCACGCTCGCGCTCATCGCCTTCATCCAGCGGCTCGCCCTGAATCCAGAGATCGGGCACAGTCTCAACCTCTCCTTCTTCCCCATCGTGGATGTGCTCGGCACGCTCGGCGACGAAGCCGGCCGCGCCCTCGGAAACGAATCGTGGACCGCCTCCTCCGCCCCCGAGCTCGCCCTGCTTGAAAAAGACGCCCGCCTCCGCGCCTACCAGGGCTTCATCCGCATCGAAACGAACGATGACGATGTCATCACCGCCGAACTTCGTGCCGGACACTCGCTCTACGCCGAGGCTCCCGACATCGAGCTCATCGCCTCCGACGATTTCGGACCGTGGCCCGTCCGATTCCAAGGCGCCGCCGCCCACGCCGGTCGCGGCCCGCTCGCCCTCTCGGAAGACCTGCCCTTCGCACCCTTCGAGCTGACCGTCGCCGTGCCGCGCGCCTGGCCACAGCCGTTCATCGACAGGGCCGTCGCCCACCTCCTCAAACGCTTCATCGTCCGCTACCGTGGCCTCCAAGCCTACGGCCAACACCTCTGATCCCGTGGTCCAGATCCACCCACA
>ENA-UOWO01003950-UOWO01003950.1-activated-sludge-metagenome-genome-assembly--contig:-NODE-3950-length-16730-cov-11.625307_pt1 | contig 16730 bp, 12 predicted proteins | sample MGYA00238148_ERZ761564 | MGnify/ENA primary metagenome ERZ761564 (study PRJEB28885, sample SAMN05720194) | activated sludge metagenome | isolation source: Anaerobic digester | place: USA...
CGCACACTGTGGCAGAGTGAATCGCAAGCAGGTGTTCTACCTACGGAATTGTGCAGAAAAGAGGTTGTAAAATTGTTTGGCAATACGTATTTTATTAAGCTAAAGTCTCCTTATTCGGCTGTCCATCGGTTGTCCTGCCGTCCATTCGCTTCGCTTTGGAGAACGACCCATGCTGCGCAAAAAAAGCTACTGGATCATCCTCGCCCTGGTCCTCCTCTCAATCGCCGTGCCCCTCTGGCTGCTGCTGCCCCGCGATCCGGATGCGGCGAACGACCCCTGGGAGACGGTGCCGGCCAAGAAAATCAAAACCGATCATACCCACCTGCTCAGCGGCCCATTCGCCAGCGGCAGCGAGGTGACGGTTGCCTGTCTGGCATGCCATCCGGACGCAGCCAAGGATATGATGAAAACCTCGCACTGGAGCTGGGAGAGCGAACCTTTCAAGGTGGCGAGCCGCCCGGAACCGGTCCGGCTCGGCAAAAAAAACGCGATCAACAACTTTTGTATCGGCATCCGCTCGAACTGGCCTCCCTGCACCGCCTGCCACGCCGGCTACGGCTGGAGCGATGCCGATTTTGATTTTTCCAATGAGGAACTTGTCGACTGCCTGGTCTGCCACGACCACAGCGGCCAGTACATCAAGGGCGATGCCGGCATCCCCGAAAAGGGTGTCGACCTGCTCACCTCGGCGCGCAGCGTCGGCAATCCCACCCGCGAAAACTGCGGCAGCTGCCATTTCCGCGGCGGCGGCGGCAATGCCGTCAAGCACGGCGACCTCGACGGCAGCCTCTATTTCCCCACTGAGGATATCGATGTCCATATGGGCCGGCATAAATTCCTCTGCACCGATTGTCATCAGACCACCGATCATGACATCAAGGGGCGCGCCTTTTGTATCTCGCCGGGAGCAGCCAATCAAATTCACTGCACTGATTGCCACGCCGAGGAGCTGCACAAGGATGAGCGCATCAACCGCCATGTCGCCACTGTCGGCTGCCCGACCTGCCACATCCCCTATGCCGCGGTCAAGCAGGCGACCAAGGTCCATTGGGACTGGTCCCAGGCGGGACAGGATATCCCTGAAGACGACCATGAATATCTCAAGATCAAGGGCCGTTTTGTCTGGGAAAAAAATATCGTCCCGGAATACCGCTGGTACAACTGCACCAGCGAGCACTATCTGCTCGGCGACAAGATCGATCCCGATGCGGTTACCGAACTCAACCATCCAAACGGGGACATCCATGATCCCAGGGCCAGAATCATGCCCTTTAAAGTTCATCGCGCCAAACAGATCTACGACGCCACCTACAACTATCTGATCCAGCCCAACACAGCCGGCCCGGAGGGCTACTGGACCAAATTCGACTGGGACCAGGCCGCGCGCATCGGATCGGAAGCCGTCGGGTTGCCCTACAGCGGCAACTATGGCTTTGTCCGGACCGACATGTTCTGGGTCCTCACCCACATGGTAGCGACAAAGGACAAAGCCCTCCAGTGCACCAGCTGCCACGGCGAAAACGAAAAACGGCTGGACTGGATCCAGTTGGGCTATTCAGGCGATCCCATCACCCACGGGAGTCGCAAATTCACCGCTAACCATTAGGAATTCGCTCATGAGACGGATGTCGCACTTTCTTCCTGCTGCACTTCTTCTGGTTGGCCTCCTCTGCTCCGCTGCCCCGGGCCAGACGATGCACCCGGTCTTTTACCTCCTGGACGAGCAGGGCGGGAACGTCCTCAAAACCTCCCGCGCCGTCAGCCCGGCCAAAACCTGCGGCCAGTGCCACGATACCGGTTTTATCATTAATAACACCACCCCCGGCCATGCTGCCTGGACAGATCAGCAGGCCGCGCCGTTCGCCCGCCTGAAGGGAGAGGGGGGCACGACGCAGGCGGATGGCCAGAGCGGCGGCATGAACTGCTTCCTCTGCCATCTGGAGCAGCCGAATAACAGCGCGCGCCTGGCCGCGCTCACCAGCGGACAAGCCGAATGGGCCGCCACGGCGACCCTCGAGGGCAGCGGCATCGTCGTCAAAGCTCCAAATGGCTGGCAGTATCAGCGCAGCTCCTTCAACAGCGCGGGCGAACTGCTGCCGGAAAAGGCCCGGATGGTCGATCCCCGCAGCCACCACTGCGGTTATTGCCACGGCCAGGTCCACTATCAGGCCACTGCCCCCCTGCTCCTCCAAGCGGGTCAGCCCGAGCAGTGGACCACCTTCACCACCGGGCAGGTGATCTCTCCCCAGAAAATCAGCGCGAGCGGGATTAACCTCGCCGGCAAGGAAATGCTGGACCGCTCGTGGGACATTCACAGCGAACGGCTGCTCGATTGCGTCAGCTGCCACTTTGCCCTCAACAATCCCGCCCATCAGCAGGCTGATCCGGCCAATCAGCCAGACCATCTTGTCTACTCGCCGCGTCGCCTGGATATCAGCGAATATCTTCACCGGCCCAGCCACATCCTCGCCGGCAGCCCGGTGCAGCAGATCGGCGCCGGCGGAACCATCGACAGCCCGATGCGGCGTTGTGAGGGGTGCCACGACTTTGACAAAGCCCATCCCTGGCTGCCTTTCAAGGCGCGGCATGCGCAGAGCCTCGCCTGCGAGACCTGTCACATCCCGCAGCTCTATGCCCCGGCAGCTGCAGTCATCGATCTGAGCGCGGTGGAGGCTCAAATAACCTATCGAGGGGTGGATGGCTCCGGAGATGTGGTCCATACCCTGGTCGAGGGCTACAAACCCGTCATTCTGCCGCGCAAGCAGGGGGATGGCCGCGTCAAGCTCTCTCCCTACAATCTGATCACCACCTGGGAGACGCGCGAGAGCGGGCAGGTCCGGCCCTACGCCATTCATCACAATGTCGCGCACGGCGAGTTCGTCGTGCGGGAGTGCTCAAGCTGCCACGACAAGAATTCCATGCTCAGCGCCGCGATGTTGGTCGCCTCTCCCCGCTCAGGCGGCAGCCTGGAACTCTGGCAAGAGAGCGACGGCGTTCTGCCAACCGGCCAGCTGCTCGAGAGAGCGGATGGACTCTATTTTGCGGCCGATCCCGGAGCGGCGGGATTTTATATCCTCGGCCATTCCAAAGTATTCTGGATCCAGTGGCTCGGCGGGGGGATTCTGCTCCTCACCCTGGCCGGGATCGCCCTGCACGCCTTTTTACGCTTCCGCGCGAACAAAAAGCATAAAACATCCGCAGAGCAGACCAGGCTGGTCTACATGTATGAGGCCTATGAACGCTATTGGCACTGGCTGCAGGCGATTATCATCGTCGGTTTGATTCTGACCGGCTTGACGATCCACGCTCCGGGCCGCTTCGGCTGGCTCTCTTTCGCTGCTGCGGTGCGCATCCACAACGTCCTGGCCGCACTCCTGCTGCTCAACGCCTTTCTGTCGCTTTTTTACCACTTTGCCAGCGGCAAAATCAAGACCTACCTGCCGGAGCCGAGCGGCTTTTTCAACCAGATGTTCTCTCAGGCCAGGTATTATCTCTCCGGCATTTTCAAGGGTGAGCCGCATCCCTTCGAGAAGAGCCTGCAGAAAAAACTCAACCCTCTGCAAAAGATGACCTACCTGGTCATTCTCAACATCCTGCTGCCGCTGCAGATTGTCACCGGCATCCTCATCGCCGGAGCGCAGGCCTGGCCGGAAGTGTCGCAAAAGCTGGGCGGACTCGGTTTTCTCGTCCCCTTTCATTCCCTGCTGGCCTGGCTCTTTGCGGCTTTTCTCATTTTGCATATCTATCTGACTACAACCGGGCATACCCCCCTGGCCAGCATCAAGGCCATGATTTCGGGCTGGGAGAAAGTGCCCCTTCATCCGGAGGAGAAGTAAATGGCAAACACGCGCGCGAAAAAGCCCGCCCGGCCCTATCTCCACCCCTATCTGGGCGGCATGATCCTGGGCACGGTGCTTTTCCTGTCGTTCTTTTTGAGCGGCAACGGCCTGGGCGCATCGGGCGGCCTCAACCGCATCATCGTCTTCTTCGAGGACCTGATCGTGCCCGGCCACATCGACCGCACCCCCTATCTGCTCGAGATGGCCGGCGGCAATCTCAATCCCCTCGATGCCTGGATTATCCCGATGGTGCTGGGCACCATCGCCGGCGGATTCCTCTCCGGTTTTTTCAACGGACGCCTCAAGGTGGAGACCAACAAGGGACCCAATATCTCGAACAGGACGCGCTGGATCATGGCCTTCGCAGGCGGCGCCATTATGGGCTACGGCGCCCGTTTCGCGCGCGGCTGCACCTCGGGGCAGGCGCTCTCCGGCGGCGCCGTCCTCTCCGCCGGCAGCTGGGTCTTCATGTTCTCGGTCTTCGCCAGCGCCTACGCCCTGGCCTGGTTTGTACGTAAAGCATGGAATTAGGAGCATCTATGGCACCCTTTCAATTGCAGGCAGCGCTGGGCTATTGGGGCATGATGGCCCTCTATTTTATGCTGGGGCTCGGCTTCGGCGTCGCCCTGGAGCTGTCCGGATTCGGCAAATCGACCAAACTGGCGGCCCAGTTCTATTTCAAGGAGCTGACAGTGCTCAAGGTGATGTTCACAGCCATCATCACCGCCATGGTGCTGATCTTTCTGGCCTCCAGCCTGGGGCTGCTCGATTACAGCAAGCTCTATGTCAACACCACCTACCTCTGGCCGGGGATCGTCGGCGGCCTGATCATGGGGGTGGGTTTCATCGTCGGCGGCTTTTGTCCCGGCACCTCGCTGGTAGGCATGGCCACTTTCAAGCTGGACGGCCTCTTCTTTGTACTCGGAGGGCTCTTCGGCATCTTTATGTTCGGCGAGACTGTATCGCTCTATGACACCTTCTGGAATTCCTCTTTCTTCGGCCGGCTCACCCTTTTCGATTTCTTTGCCGTACCAGCCGGCATCGTCGTCGTCGGGGTTGTCCTGATGGCCCTGGGCATGTTCTGGGGCGGCGAGCATCTGGAGCGGATCTTCGGCGGCAGAGACCTCCAAAAGGAGCCCAAATGGCGCTATGCGGCCGCAGCCGGACTCTTGCTGCTCGCGCTGGCCACCGCCTTCAACGGCCAGCCCACCCTGGAGAAAAAGTGGCACAGGCTGGCGGCGCAAAAACAGCCCCTGCTCGACAGCCGTGCGGTCTATATCGAACCGGCCGAAATGCTCAGCCTGATCCATGACGACACCCGCGGCCTGCTCCTCTGGGATGTCCGTTCGGAAAGAGACTTTAATCTTTTCCATATGAGATCGGCCGTGCGTATGGAAGAGGAGACCCTGCGCAACATCCATCGCACGGGCATCGATCCGACAGCCAATCAGGTGATCGTGATCATGGGCAATGATGAAAAGGCGGCGACGGAGGTCTGGAAGTGGTTGGCGATGCAGGATATTCCCAACGTCTATATTCTCGGCGGAGGGATCAACCGCTGGCTGGAGACTTTTGCCGCAGAGGCCAGGGGTCTGATGGTGAAAAAGGAGGGCCCCGCCGAAACCCTGCGCTATGCTTTCCGGGCTGCGCTCGGCGCCCGCCAGCCCGCCGCTGAACCGGACCAGCATCTGCTCAAATCTCTCGGCGAGTTCACGCCCAAGGTGAAAATGACCAAGGTGGTCAAACGCCAGGGCGGCTGCGGGTGATGCAGGTTGACAGCTGATACTAATGGAACAGGCGTCTCGATGAGACGCCTGTTTGCGTTTTGGGCTGGAGCAGTCGCAGCGGCAGATCTGCGCAGATCGAACTCAGCCCCTGACATGGCTGATTCTTTCCAGCAGGCCCCTTAACAGCGAAGGCCGGACAGCGATCAGCAGCGGCCCCGGGTGATGACGCAAAAGATAGTCGATCCCCGGCCAGAGGCCTCCGCCCTCGCTCTCGAGAGCGCCGAACTCGTCGACCACCACAATCCCGGCACTTTTTACGAGCACCGCATTGCCCCAGACCAGTGCTGCCGATGAAAAGTAAAAACGGTCCAGGACCAGATCCTCCTCATCCAGCGGCTTTTCATCCGCCAGCTGCCGCCGTTCACCGGTCGAGACCTCCTCAAGTGTATACCCCGTTTTCATACCCTCCTGCCAGAGGCCATGGCTGAGGAGCCCGCCGGCAGGCCATCCCCGTGCACGCGCCTGCCGGACGACGGCTGTCAGATAGGCGGTCTTGCCGCTGTTCACCCGGCCGGCGACGAGGGCGATCTTTCCGCCGCTCAGACCCATGTTCCATCCCGGCCGGACCGATCAGGCATCGCGATACTCCTGTTGCTGCACGCCGCTCTCATCCGGCTTCCTCCTGTCCGGCGGACGGAGCGCTCCGGCGGGCGGCAAAAATGATGCTCGCCACCAGCCGGCTCAGCAGCGGCATAAGGCCCGACGGGCGGCGGGCGATCTGCCGCCACTGGACATCCTTGAAGGAACGCCCGATTGCAGCCCTCAGCTCGGGAAGCATGGATTGGGAGAGGCGGAAGACCTCATCGAACTGCTGCAGATGGATGCGGGCCAGACCACGGGAGAGCGCCGCCGGCGAAATCCGGCTGGTGAACATCCGCAGCGTCAGCATCAGAAGGATGCTGCGCTCCACCATCAAGAGATTGAGCCGCAGCATGGTGCTGTTGTAGGGCAGATTTATCCATCGGGCATCCCGCGGTCCCACTACCAGCACGGGAATGGCGACCAGCAGGAGGAAGAAGAGCCAGAGCTTCCAGCGCAGAAAGATGCGGAACGCCCGCCGGTCGATCAGCGCCAGGCCGGCGAGCGCAGCCGGGAAGAGGCAGAGATGGTTATGCTCGTTCAAAAGCAGCGCAGCAATCACACCGAGGAAAAAATAGAGCAGACTCCATTTCATGCGGCTTGCTCCATCCTCTCAAGCTCCTTTTCCGAGGAACGGGCGAGATGAAAAGCGAACCAGCCGGCAAGGCCGCCGGCGATGGCGTGTGCACCGAGGTAGAGGATGATAAAAAGGGCGAGATGGCGGATCTCGAGATGGAGCCATTGGCCGGCCTGCCTGGCGGTGGCCCAGTAGACCTCGTAAATCCTGCCGCCATAGAGGATTCCCTGGGTGAAAAAGGGATGCAGAACAGTATAACTGACCATCACTGCACCCGACAGGATGCAGCCGAGACGGCCTCTGCCCAGCAGGGCCACAATGGACTCGGCAAAGAGGGCTTCAAGTAAAATGGCGAAAAAGGGGCCGGCAATGACGGTCCCCACCGAGAAAATCTTGAGCAGAGCCGCCACACCGCCCATCATCAGGATGGCGCCGCGGCGGCGGACGAAATAACGCCCGGTCAGGGCGATGACGGCGGCCAGGCAGGCCAGGATGGCCCCGGAAAATGGAAGGCGGGTCCCCTTGAGGAGGGCGCCAAGGGTGATCTCCATCAGCCCCCAGAGGGCGCCGAAGAGGGCGATGATCACCTTTTCTTCATAAGCCGGCCCTGCTGCGCTTTCCGTCTTGTGCATGCGCTGAACTTGCTCCCTGATGGGGTAGTGCGACTGGTGAGTGAAGCGGCCGATTCCAGGCGGGGTGACGGCTGCATTGTGCACAAGTTAACGCAGTTGAGGCCAAAAAAGCAAGAGGAATTTCGCCGCCCCTCGCTGCCGATCTCCGGCCTCGTATGTGCCGCTGCCCAATTTTCGCTTGAATTATTGACGGCAATTTGCTAACATAGGCCATGCGGAATGATCCGTCAAACCATGAGAGATAGACTGTGAAAAAAATGTTTTTTCTTCTCTTCGCCCCCTTCATCGTCGCCTGCGGCCGCCCGGCCGGGCAATCTTCCGGCACGGCCGGGACCACCATTGATGCCGGCAGCATCGAGGGACTCTCCGATGCCAAAACCGGTCTGGAGATTTACCTCGGCATCCCCTTCGCCAAACCGCCCGTCGGAGAGCTGCGCTGGCGGGCCCCGCAGGCTGCGGAAAAATGGCAGGGGGTCCGCGCCGCCAAAAAGTTCGGCCCGCGTCCGGTGCAGGCCCGCATCTGGGACGATATGCGGTTCCGCTCCGAGGAGATGAGCGAAGACTGCCTCTACCTCAATGTCTGGACGCCCGCCAGAAAGGGCCAGCACCTGCTGCCGGTTCTGGTCTACTTTTACGGCGGGGGCTATATCGCCGGAGACGGCTCCGAGACCCGTTATGACGGCGCTGCCATGGCGCAGCAGGGCATTGTCGTTCTGACGGTAAATTACCGGCTCAACCTGTTCGGCTTTTTCGCCCATCCCGAGCTCAGCGCCGAGGCCCCCTGTAAGGCCTCGGGCAATTACGGACTGCTCGATCAGAACGCCGCCCTGCAGTGGGTGCAACGCAACATCGAGGCCTTCGGCGGCGACCCGGCGCGGGTGACCATCGCCGGCGAATCGGCCGGTTCGATTTCGGTGAGTGCCCAGATGGCCTCTCCCCTCTCGAAAGGGCTTATCGCCGGAGCCATCGGCGAGAGCGGCGCAGCCATTCACCCGACGCGGGAGCCGGTCCCTCTGGCCGAGGCCGAGCAGAGAGGAGTGGAATTCGCACGGAAAACAGGCTGCACCTCACTGGCCGAACTGCGCGCCCTGCCCACCAGCCGGATTTTTGAGATCTATACCCAATCCGGCGGCAAGCCCTTTCCCGTCGTGCTGGACGGCTATTTCTTCCCCAGACTCCTGCCGGAGATTTTTACACAGGGGGAGCAGGCCCAGGTGCCGCTGCTGGCGGGGTGGAACTCGGCCGAGATCTCCGGACAGGGCTTCACCCGGGGACCCTATACGGAGCAGATCTATCATGACCGGCTGAAAGAGGCCTTCCCGGAGGATTGGGAAGAGGCCGCCAGGCTCTATCCCCATGGCTCAGAGAGGGAGATCGAACTCTCGGCCACCGCTCTCGCCTCCGACCGTTTTATCGCCTACAGCACCTGGAAGTGGATCGACCTCCACCTCCGTCATAGCGCACAGCCGGTCTACCGGTATCTTTACAGCAAGCTGCGGCCGCCCCTGGCCAGCCGGCCCGGCTCCCCGGATCAGGACGCCGCCGCCGGCAGCGAGGCCAAACCGGCCACAGCAGCGCCCATCGGCGCCCCCCACGCCTGTGAAATCGAATACGCCATGGGCAACCTGCCCCTGATTACGGATTTCGCCTGGACGGCGGAAGACTATGCGGTCTCGCGCACCATGCTGAGCTATTTCGCCAATTTCATCAAGCGGGGAGATCCGAACGGTGAGGGGCTGCCGGAATGGCCGGCGATGAGGACAGACGACCCGGCACCACTGGTGATGGTGATAGATGTCGAATCCGGAGCGGCCGCAGCCCAGCAAGAGGTCCGATATCGCTTCCTCGACAGATTTTATGGAAAGAGGTAACATGCGCGCCTCCCTGCTCACCGGCATCGGGGAGTTCGCCCTGCGCGAACTCCCCAAACCGCAGATCCAGCATGACCAGGATATTCTCGTCCGCATCCGCATGGTGGGGGTGTGCGGTTCCGATATGCATTATTACACCTCCGGCCGGATCGGCGCAGCAGTTGTCCATTTTCCTTTCCTCATCGGCCATGAAGCCGCAGGGGTGGTTGAGGCCACCGGTGCCGGGGTAACCCGCCTCCAGCCCGGGCAGAGGATCGCTGTCGATCCGGCCCTCTCCTGCGGCCGCTGTGACCAGTGTCTGGCGGGACGGGAGAACACCTGCCGCCATCTGCTATTTCGCGGTGCTCCCGGACAGCTGCCGGGCTGTCTGTGCGAGTATGTTGTCCTGGATGAGCGCCAGTGTTTTCCGGTCTCCGATGGGCTCAGTTTCGAACTGGCGGCCCTCTCCGAGCCCCTGGCAGTGGCCCTTTACGCTGTGGAACGTTCCAGGATAGCCGCCGGCACCCTGGCTGCCGTCCTTGGCGCAGGCCCGATCGGGCTTTCACTCCTCCACGTCCTGCGCGAACGGGAGATCGGGCCGCTCTTCGTCACCGACAGAATCGAGGCGCGCCTCGACTATGCGCGCCAGCTGGGCCCGGAGTGGGCGGGCAATCCGGACCGGATGGATGTCGAGGCGGAGATCGGCCGGTTCGCCCCCCTGCAACTGGATTTCGTCTTTGAGTGCACGGGGAATCCGGAGGCCGTCCAGCAGGGAATCCGGCTGCTCAAACCGGGCGGAAAGCTCGTCATCGTCGGCATTCCCGGAGAAGAGGAGATCATCCTGCCCATCCACGAACTGCGGCGCAAGGAGATCGATATGATCAACATCCGCCGGCAGGCGGGAACGACGCAAAAGGCCATCGATCTGCTTGAGAGCGGTGCAATCCGGATGGACGGGATGGCAACCCATCACTTCCCTTTGGAAGAGACGGCCGCAGCCTTCGATCTCGTCGGTAGTTACCGCGATTCAGTAATCAAGGCGATGATCGCACTTTGAGCCGCCGGTAGTTTGCCCAGCGGCCTCTACTTTTACGAACTGAAGAGTGAGTCTTTCAGCACCAGGAAATACCTCCATCTGGCCAGGTAATAAAAAAGGGCTCTGATATGTCAGAGCCCTTACTTACTTACTTTCCCTCACCTGTTCTACCATTCACGGGCTTACCGCTTCCTCAGACTTTCCCACAATTTCCAGAACCCGTAGCTCACCGGCGGTTCAATGCCGCCGGCGGGCAGTTCAAGAGCGTACTGGTTTTCGGGATCGATCTCCTGCGGGCTGATGAATTCCATGGTCTTGCGGAACATCTCGGTGACCGGCTCGAAGGCCTGGGCGATTTTGCCTTTGGTGCGCTTTTTCAGCGCCTCGTAAATCTTGCTGCGAATGTCCTCAGTGATGGTTTTTGCAGAGTCGAAGATGAACTCCGAACTGGGCAGCAACTCCTTGTCCGAGGCGATGACCGTTTTGCGGCAGTAATTCTCGGTGATGTAGGAGATGCGGGTCAACATCACGGCGTTGATATAACCATCGACCAGGGATGACGAGACCTTGCTGACGAAGGGGATCGATTTCATGCCGTCGGTGGCGAAGCGGGAAAAGACCTCTTCGGTGGCATATTCGGCCACTTCGGAGCCGCCAATAGCCATGGCGTAATAGATCTTTTTGAGAATAATGGCGAGGTCGCGGTTGGAGACCCGGCCGTTGTAAAGGATAAAGAGTTCCTTGATATGGTTGATCGCGGCCGAGAGGATGAGCAGAGCGTCGAGAAAGCCGTTCTGGACGATCGCGGTGGCATAAAAAAGCTGCGGGATATCCCTGCGCCGCCGCTGCTCGGCCGCCTTGTCCATCTCGGCGATGACCCGGTCGTAGCTCTCGCGGTCGTTCCGGAGGGAGGCGACATCGAACCCGCTCCGGATGAGATATTTGTTCTTTTTGAACCGTTTGATCCGTTTGGCGATCAGCCGCTCCTCCTGGCCGGGATCGTAGACCGGTCCGTAGCTGACGGGCATGGTGAAGATCCGGAAGAGGGGGATGCCGACGAAGTAGATCAAAACCGCGAGTGCCAGCAGAGAAAAAACGATCGCGAGAACAGGATGAACCGTATGCAGCATGGTATAGATCTGCAGGAACTCCTTGGCGATGATATAAAGAACAAAAAGAGACAGAAAGAAAATGATCCGGCTGATGTATTTCATGTTCTACTCCCCGATTTCGGCAGCGGACAGGATTCTAAATATCGACAGAATCGCTGATTAGCGATATCCACTGCTGTGGTTTTATCATGATCAGGACCCGACGCCATCGCAGCGCCGGCCGGTTTCAGCTCAGCCTGCCGGTTTCCAGGGGCGGAGCCGGCGGCAGCCCGGTGGCCTTGAGGATCTCCTGCTCGTCGAGGGTCTCTTTGGCGATCAGGGCTGCGGCAAGGGCATCGAGTTCCGCGCGGTGCTCCCTGAGCAGTCTTTTAGCTTCATCATGGCTCTCGCTGATGATTTTGTGCACCTCGGCATCGATGAGCCGTGCGGTCTCCTCGCTGAAGGGTTTGGCGCCGCTGTAGCTTTCCTGGGTGCCGAGATAGGGATTCATGCGGGGTGAGAGCTGCACCAGGCCGAGCGCATCGCTCATGCCCCAGCGGGTCACCATGCCGCGTGCGATGCTGGTGGCCTGTTCGATATCGCTTTCGGCCCCGGTCGTGCGGGTGCCGTAGACGATCTCCTCGGCGGCGCGGCCGCCGAGAATACCGGTGATACGGGCGCGCAGATAGGCTTCAGGATAGTTGTAGCGGTCGCTGTCGGGCCGCTGATAGGTCACCCCGAGGGCCTGGCCGCGCGGCACAATGGAGACCCGGTTGACCGGGTCGGCGCCGGGGACGAGCAGGCCGAGAACGGCGTGGCCGCCTTCGTGGTACGCGATCCGTTCCTTGTCGGCGCTGCTGAGGAGTATCGGGCGCTCCGGGCCGAGTACGATCTTTTCGAGCGCGTCCATTAAATCTTTGGCGCGGACCGATTTCTGGCTGCGTTTGGCGGCGAGCAGGGCCGCTTCATTGACGAGATTCCTGAGGTCAGCCCCGGAAAAACCAGGGGTCGAGGCGGCGATCTCCGCCAGGTCGGCATCGGCCGCGAGGGGAACCTCACGGGTGTGGACCTTGAGGATCGCCTCGCGTCCGATCTTGTCCGGAAGGTTGACAATTACCCTCCGGTCGAAGCGGCCGGGACGCAGGATCGCCTTGTCGAGCACATCCGGCTGGTTGGTGGCGGCCAGGACGATGATACCCTGCTTGCTGGAAAAGCCGTCCATCTCGGTGAGGATCTGGTTGAGGGTCTGCTCCTGTTCGCTGGTGCCGCCGAGGGCCACCTGGCCGCGTGCGCGGCCGATGGCGTCGAGTTCGTCGATGAAGATAATGGCCGGGGCGTTCTCGCGGGCCTGTTTGAAGAGGTCACGCACGCGCGCGGCGCCGACGCCGACGATCATCTCGACGAATTCGGCAGCGCTCATCGAATAGAAGGGTACTCCGGCCTCGCCGGCGACCGCTTTGGCCAGCAGGGTCTTGCCTGTGCCGGGCGCCCCGACCAGCAGCACGCCCTTGGGTGCTGAGCCGCCCAGCGCTGTATATTTTTCAGGGTCCTTGAGGAAATCGACGATCTCGACCAGTTCATTTTCGGCCTCATCGATGCCGGCGACATCCTCGAAAGTCACCTTCTGATCAGTCGCGGCGTCATAACGGCGCGCCTTGCTCTTGCCGATGCCCATCAGGCCCCCGCCTGCGCCTCCTCCACCCTGCTGCAGAGCCCGGCGCATAAACCAGATATAAAAAAAGATCAGCAGGAGTCCCGGCCCGAAGCTGAGAAGGAAGGTGAGCACGGGATTGCGTTTCTCCTGGATCGGCTCGGCGGTGATCTCGACCTCATGGCTTATCAGATAGGCCTCCAGGCCGGGATCGATAAAGGCGGGCAGTGTGGTCGAGAAAGCGGTCACCTCCTTCGGCTCCGGCTTGAGCGCCTCTTTATCAGTCGAGTCGGGTTTGGGCCAGGTGACAGCTCTTTTGAACTTGCCGGTGATGGTCTCCCCCTTGTTAAAGACCGCCTGGACATTGTCGACCGCCACCTCTTGCTTGAAGAGAGTATAGGGGACCTTGACCGGCGCCTCGGCGTCCGGAGCGAAGACCCGGCCCAGCAGGTAGTTCATCAGCAGGATGGCCAGAAAAAAGAGCCAGACCCGGCCCGGAAACATCGGCGCGCGCTGCGGGTCTTTTGGGGGGGAGGGATTGGAGGCGGCTGGTGTACGGCTGACTGGCTTCTTCTTCTGTTTCTTGATCGGCATAGGGTCTCCTGGAATGACTATCTGTGCTTGAGTTGGCAATTTCACTCGGCGGCCTTTGCCAGAGCGATCCACCTGGCCGTCCACACCTGCAGCACACTTGCACCCGAAAATATAATCATAATTGTTCAAAAAGCATACCCATTTCAAACGCCTGCTGGAACATTCTGTTCCGTATAGCGTAAACCTGACGGTTGAGCGGCCGAATCAAAAAAGGCAGCGGGTCCAGAAAACGCTTGACATTCTATCCTAATAATCTTAAACTGAATAAATCCACTTCCGCCATTGTCAAGCCAAGAGGCAGGACCATGCAAAAACCCGCGCGTCTTATTTCCCTCGATGCTTTTCGCGGCTTCACCATCATGTTGATGATCCTGGTGAACAATCCCGGCAACTGGGAGTATGTTTTTTCGCCGCTCGAACACGCCCAGTGGCACGGCTGCACTCCCACCGACCTGGTTTTCCCCTTCTTCCTCTTCATCATGGGGAGCGCCATGGCCTTCTCCTTCTCCCGCCGCCTGGCGGAGAACAGCTCGCGCCGCCCGCTCTATCTCCAGATCATCAAACGCACCTTTCTGCTCATCTTCCTCGGCCTCTTCATGGCCTGGTATCTGCGCTGGAATTTTTCGAACCTGCGCTTCCCGGGTGTGCTGCAGCGCATCGGCCTCTGCTACTTTTTCGCCTCGATGATCATACTCCACAGCGGCCGCCGCGGCCAGATCATCTGGACCGCTGTGCTTCTGATCGGCTACTGGCTCGCCATGGCTTTCATCCCCTTTCCAGGCCGCACCGCGGACGTCTGGGCTCTCAACAGCAACCTCGCCCAGTATATCGACGGCATCATTCTCAAGGGTCATCTCTATAAACAGGAGATCGGCTTTGACCCGGAGGGACTGCTCAGCACCATCCCGGCTATCGCCCAGGTGATGCTCGGCTACTTTGCCGGACACTGGCTGCGGAGTAAAGCTGAACCCCTGCACAAGACCAACGGGCTCTTTATCGCCGGCAACATCTCGCTCGTCCTCGGGCTCATCTGGTCGCTTTTCATGCCGATCAACAAGCAGCTCTGGACCAGCAGCTACGTCCTCTACACCGCCGGCATCGCGCTGAACTTTCTGGGGGTGATCTACTGGCTGATCGATATCAAAGGCTATACGAAATTCACCAAACCTTTCGTCATCTTCGGCAGCAATGCCATCCTCGCCTTTTTCGGATCGGGGATCATGGCCAAGACCATGTACATGTGGAAGGTGACCAGAGCGGACGGCACGGTCACTTCGCTCAAGGGGCTCTTTTGCGAAAAACTGCTCGTCCCCCTCTTCGGCCAGTGGGGCGGATCGCTCGCCCATGCCCTCTTTTTCATCCTGGTCTGGCTGGGTATTCTGACCTGGTTTTACAGGAAGAAAATATTCATCAAACTCTAGCCGGAACCGACCGGCCGCCGGATCGCTCCGCTGAAAGGCCGGGCGCTGGTTAACCCTGCAAGCACCCGCCTCCTGTCCGTTTCCGGCATGGGAGGCGGATTAATACGAGAGGTATCCATGAAACTTCCATCCCTGCGGCAGATAGTCGAGGAGCTCAAGCGCATCCTCGTCCGTTTTCCTCTGGTCATGACCGCTGCCATCACCGGCACCATCGCCGCCCTGGTCCTGATCGAACAAGAGGGACCGGCCAAACCGACGCTCTTTTTACCGCTCCTCCTGACCAGCATGGTCGGTTTTTTCCTGCTGCTGGGATTGTCCATGCTCGCCGAAAAGCGCAACTGGTCCTCTCCCCTGCGCTTCGCCGCCCAGGGTGGCGCACTCCTTCTGCTCCTTGTTTATGGCTTTTCCCTGCCCACCCTCATCGACAATGAACCCGCAGTCCATATCGTGCGCTTTCTGATGCTCATGGTGGCAGCGCTTCTCTTCGCCCTCGTCGTGCCCTTCGCCGGCACGCGGGAGGAGAACGGCTTCTGGCACTATGCCAAAGCCATCGTGATCCGTTTCCTGACCGCCGCGTTCTACGCCGGGGTGCTGCAGATCGGCCTCTCGCTGGCCCTGCTGGCGCTCAACCAGCTCTTCGATATCTCCATACCCGACGAACGCTACGGCGAGTTGTGGGTCCTTCTGGTCGGACTTTTCGGCACATCGTTCTTCCTCGCCGGCATGCCCGAGGATCTCAACGCCCTCGAAACAAAAAGCGACTATCCCAAGGGGTTGAAGATCTTTGCGCAAAATATACTCTCCGCGGTGATGCTGGTCTACCTGGTGATCCTCTATGCCTATCTGGCCAAGATCATCCTCGCCTGGTCCTGGCCGAGGGGATGGGTCAGCGGCCTGATCCTCGGCTTTTCCGCGACCGGCATCGTCGCCCTGCTTCTGCTCTGGCCGATCCGCAGCCGGGAGGAGAACCGTTGGGGCCATCTGGTCTGGCGGTGGTTCTTCGTCGTCCTCATCCCGCTGGTAGTCATGCTCTTTCTCGCCGTCTGGCGCAGGATCTCCGAATACGGCTTGACCTTCAGCCGCAGCCTCGGGCTGGCCGCCGCCCTCTTTCTGGCCCTGCTCATTCTCTATTTCCTGCTCGGCAAATCCAGAAACATCAAGGTGATCCCGGGGCTGCTGGGCATCATGGCCCTGCTGCTCAGTTTCGGCCCCTGGAGTCTTTTCTCGGTCTCCGAAAAGAGCCAGAAAGAGCGTCTGGAGACGCTGCTCACCCGCAACGGCCTGCTCGCCGGCGGGACTATACAGAAAGCTGCCCGGGAGGTCCCAGACCAGGATGCCCTGCAAATCAGCTCGATCATCTCCTACCTGCACGAGATGCACGGCTATGGCGCAATCCAGTCCTGGTTCCGGGAGCCGCTGGTGGCGGAAAAAGAGGGCAAACAGCTCCGCCTCAAGCCGGACGAACTGGCTGGAATGCTGGGAGTTGAATACTTGCGCGGTCCGCGGGGCGGATCCGGACCTGAGCGTTCACTTAATGCCAAAAGGGAAGGTTCTATCGATATCGCCGGATACGACCGCATGGTGACCGGCCTCTTCGCGGGTGAGGATGGTGAATTGTCGGGGCTGGAGGGCACGGAGTTGACCTGCACAGCGTCCAACGGGCTGGAGCGGCT
>ENA-UOWO01003953-UOWO01003953.1-activated-sludge-metagenome-genome-assembly--contig:-NODE-3953-length-16726-cov-4.998260_pt1 | contig 16726 bp, 14 predicted proteins | sample MGYA00238148_ERZ761564 | MGnify/ENA primary metagenome ERZ761564 (study PRJEB28885, sample SAMN05720194) | activated sludge metagenome | isolation source: Anaerobic digester | place: USA...
AGGCGGTCGACAAGTTCGAATACCGCCGCGGCTACAAGTTCTCGACCTACGCCACCTGGTGGATCCGCCAGGCCATCACCCGCTCGATCGCCGACCAGGCGCGCACCATCCGCATCCCGGTGCACATGATCGAGACGATCAACAAGCTCAACCGCATCTCCCGCCAGATGCTCCAGCAGTACGGCCGCGAGGCCACGCCGGAAGAACTGGCGAAAGAAATGGACATGCCGGAGGACAAGATCCGCAAGGTCATGAAGATCGCCAAGGAACCCATTTCGATGGAGACCCCGATCGGCGACGACGAGGATTCGCACCTCGGCGATTTCATCGAGGACACCAACGTGATGTCCCCGATCGACGCGACCACCGACATCAACCTGACCGAGACCGTGCGCAGCGTGCTGGCCGGGCTGACCCCGCGCGAAGCCAAGGTGCTGCGCATGCGCTTCGGCATCGACATGAACACCGACCACACCCTCGAGGAAGTCGGCAAGCAGTTCGACGTGACCCGCGAGCGCATCCGCCAGATCGAGGCCAAGGCGCTGCGCAAGCTGCGCCACCCGAGCCGTTCGGAAACGCTGCGCAGCTTCCTCGACATCGACTGATCGACCGTCGCGGAGATGTGCCCGCGAAACCCCGCTTCGGCGGGGTTTCGTTTTTCCGGCCATCGGGGACGCGTGCTAGCGTTCGGCCTCACCGGGGCGAAGCGGGGCATGGCATGCACAACGGATGGCGGGTCGTCCTTGCGGGCGTGGCGATGATGGTCGCGGCCAACGCGCAGGGCGCGGACGCACGCGGTACTGCGGGCCAGCGCGCCTTCGCCGCGGTCGATCCCTTCATCGGCACCGGTGGCGAGGGCCATACCTTCCCCGGCGCGACGGTGCCGTTCGGCATGGTCCAGCTGAGTCCCGACACCCGCATCCAGCCGCGCAAGGATGCCTACGGCTGGGCCGCAGGCTATCGGTATTCGGACACCACCATCGTCGGCTTCTCGCATACGCATTTCTCCGGCACCGGCCATTCCGACCTGGGCGACGTGCTGCTGATGCCGGTGGCCGGTGACGTGACGCTGGAGCGCGGCGATCCGGACAGGTCGGGTAGCGGCTATACCTCGCGCTTCAGCCATGCCAGCGAACGCGCCGAGCCCGGCTACTACGCGGTGACCCTGGATGACGCTGGCGTGCGTGCCGAACTCACCGCCAGCGCGCGCGTCGGCGTGCATCGCTATGCGTTCGCGCCCGGCAAGCCTGCGCATGTGCTGCTCGACCTGCGCACCTCGATGTACGACTACCCCGGCAAGGTGCTGTGGTCGCGGATCCGCGTGCGCGCGGATGGCACGGTGACCGGCTTCCGCGAAACCCGCGGCTGGGCGCCGGGCCGGCAACTGTATTTCGCGATGCGCTTCTCGCAGCCACTCGTGGGGCATGCCCTCCACAACACCGAAACCGACATCGCCTACAAGGGTTTCCCGCCGCCGGGCGAGAAGGATCCGACCCGACGTGCGCAGATCGAGGGTCGGCAACTGGTCGCCAGTCTCGATTTCGGCGGCGGGCTGACTGCGCCGCTGATCGCCAAGGTCGCGATTTCATCCGTCGACGAGGCCGGCGCGATCGCCAACCTCGAAGCCGACATGCCGGGCTGGGATTTCGACGGCGTGCGCGCGGCCGCGAAGGCGCAATGGGCGCAGGCGCTCGGTGTCGCCGACGTGGACGCGCCGGAACCGATGCGCAAGGCCTTCTTCACCGCGCTGTACCACACGCTGCAGGCGCCGAGCCTGTTCATGGACAGCGACGGTCGCTATCGCGGGCCGGACAATGCGGTGCACCAGGCGAAGGGCTGGACCAACCATTCCACGTTTTCGCTGTGGGATACCTATCGCGCGCTGCATCCGTTGCTGACCATCGTGCAGCCGGAGCAGCGCAACAACGACATCGTGCAGTCGCTGCTCGCCGCACGTCGCGAAAGCCCCTATGGCGTGCTGCCGGTGTGGGCGTTCCACGGCCAGGAGACGTGGTGCATGATCGGCTACCACGCGGTGCCGGTGATCGCCGACGCGTACATGAAGGGCATCCGCGGCTACGACGCCAACGAAGCGCTCGATGCGATGGTGGCCAGCGCGAATTACGGCCCCTACGACGGTATCGCGCAGTACCGCGAGCTCGGCTACGTGCCGATCGACGAAGAAGGCGAAGCCGCCTCGAAGACCCTGGAATACGCCTTCGACGACTGGACCATCCATCGCGTCGCGCAGGCGATGGGGCGCACCGACATCGCCACGGAATTCGGCAAGCGCGCGGCCAACTGGACGCATGCCTTCGACAAGGACACCGGCTTCATGCGCGCGCGCAAGCGCGACGGCCGTTTCCGCGTGCCGTTCGATCCGGATGCCAGCGGCTACGGGAGCGATTACACCGAAGGCAATGCCTGGCAGTACTCGTGGTACGTGCCGCAGGACGTGGCCGGGCTGGCCGCCGCGCATGGCGGCAGCGATGCCCTGCTCAAGCGACTGGACGACGTGTTCGACGCCAGGGTCGATCCGAAGGTGTTCGCGCATATGGAAGACATCACCGGCCTGATCGGCTGGTACGCGCACGGCAACGAGCCCAGCCACCACGTCGCGTATCTGTACGCGCACGCCGGCCAGCCATGGCGCACCCAGGCGCGGCTGAAGCAGATCATGGACACGCAGTACAAGCCCACGCCCGACGGTTTGGCCGGCAACGACGACCTCGGTCAGATGTCGGCCTGGTTCGTGTTCACCTCGCTGGGCTTCTATCCGGTCGCCCCGGGCAGCAACGAATACATCCTCGGCCGCCCGTTCCTGCGCAAGGCCACGCTGAACCTGCCCAACGGCAAGCGCTTCAGCGTCATCGCCGACGACCCGGACGACGCGCACACCTACGTCGGTAGCGTCTTGCTCAACGGCAAGCCGCTCGACCGCGCCTTCATCACCCATCAGGAACTGATGGCCGGCGGCGAACTGCGCTTCACGATGCAGGCGATGCCGAACCGCGAGTGGCCGGGTGCGGGCGCCAAGGCGCCTTATTCGATGTCTGCTGCGACGAAGTGATCGCGGATTTGTTGCATGCTGGATGATGACTCCATATCGAGATCAGGAAAGTGGATCTCGGCATGGCAATTGGCGCACAGCAGGATGCATTTGCGGATCTCGTCGTCGATGGCGTCGCGGTTGCGATTGGATAGCGAACGCACATCCAGATTGAATCCTTTCAGCGCTGGGTCGAGGTGATGCCACGTGAGGGCGGCAAGATTGCGGGCGTATCCACATCTGTTGCACTTGCCGCCGCAAGCCACAATCAACTCGATCTTGCGCGCAAGCCCCCTGGTCTGCTGGCTCGAATAAGACTGGTGGCGATGATTCGTGTCACGGTTCTTGCAACTTCGGGAACAGAAGCGGCGCTGACGGCCCAACAGAGGCTTGGTGCAAACGGCGCACGATTCGGATTTCATCAAAAGAGAATAATCCGAAAACAATCAGATGACCGCGTTCTCTCGCGTTGCTACGATGCCGTCACGGGCCTATAGCTCAATGGTTAGAGCAGAGGACTCATCGAAAGGTGACGCCAGCGCGTAATCGCTGGATGAGAAACGGGATGAATTCAGGGAAACCGCAGCGGCCAGGCCGGCGGCAATCCTGAGCCAAGCCGGCGGTACACCGTCGGAAGGTGCAGAGACTACCTGGGGGCTGCAGCGCCCTTGATGACAGGCTAGAGCGTCCCGCACCCCACCAGCGAATGCTGAGGGTGATGAGATAGTCCACGCCGGCGCGAAAGGGTCGGGCAACGTGAATCCTTTGGTTCCAGGTTCGAGTCCTGGTGGGCCCATTTCCAGTACTGCGTTCGCTAGCGACGTCCCCGCCCGGCGCGTGCGCGCGTTTCGCGGGTCAGCACAATCGGATCGCGATGCTGGCGGGGCTGTCGAATGCCACGCGCCAGCCAAGCCGCGCGGCCAGGCGGTCTAGCAGGGCGGAGCCGCTGGCGGTGTCTGCCCGCGCATGCGTGGCGGGGGACGCCAGCGTGTCGTTCGCGGCGATGAAACGCAGGTCGATGCGGTCTTCATGCAACTGCAGTCGCAGTTCACCGACGGAATGCGGTTGGGCGAGCCTGCGGGCCAGGCCAGCGACCAGCAGGAGCGCTTCGCGACGTGGCGCATGCAGGTCGCCGCTGGCGTCGATGCTTGATGCGATGCCGGGCTTGCCGGCCAGGGCGATCGCGCTCGCTTCGCTCAACAGTTCGCCTGCGGGAATGGCCTCGGCCTGCAGGGGGGTGCGGCGCGCAGCGGACAGCATGGCGTCCAGCAAGTGGCGCATGTCGCGCACGCCGCGTTCCAGCCGCTGCAAGCGCGCGGCCTGCGCGGGATTGCCGGGCGGGTCGTCCAGCAGCACGTCGGTAACGCCCTGGACGACCGTGAGTGGGGTGCGCAGCTCGTGGCTGGCGTCGGCGAAGAACGCCTGTTCGCGCGCATCGGCGGCGAGCAGCCGCGCCTGGTAGGCATCGATGGCGCCGGCCAGCCGGCCCAGTTCGTCGTTGCTGGTGCCGGCGGCCAAGGTCGATGGCTGCGGTTGCACCGGCAATGCGTCCACGCCCTCGGCGAGCCGCCGCAACGGCGTCAGCGCCAGCCCGGAGAACAGCCAGCCCATCCAGCCCGCGAGCAGGGTGCCCAGCACGATCATCGCGGCGACGAAGACGTGCAGGTGTTTCTCCAGCGCCTCGATGTCGCCCAGGTCGATGGTAAAGACCAGGCGGCCCGCGGCGGTGTCGAAGACGCCGACGTGGATGTCCTCGTGGGCGGGATCCTCGCGCACGCCGGGCGCATAGGTGGTGTAAGCCCTGGGCAGTTCCTGGGCATCGATGCGGTAGCCGCTCAGGCGTTGGGTGCGCGGCAATTCCGCGGGCAACCCGTTGGCCAGGCGCAAGCCGTAGTCCTCCGCCTGGCCATGCATGATTTCGGTGGCGATCACGTATTCGTAGTCCTCGGCGACGAAGGCGATGGTTGCGGCGGACAGCGTGCTCAACAGCAAGCCCATCACGGTGGCGAGCAGGGTGAACCTGCGGCGCAGCGGCATCGACGGCTTCATGCGGGCGATGCCAGCCGGTAACCGATGCCGCGCACGGTGTGGATCAACGGCTGCGCGAACGGCTTGTCGACCAGCGCGCGCAATTCATAGACCTGGGTCTGCAGGGCGGCGATATCGCCGCCTTCCGCACCCCAGGCGGTGTCGATCAGGCGCGCATGCGGCACGATCCGCGGCGCCTCCTGCAAGAGGACGGCCAGCAGGGACCCCTGCAGGCGGGTCAGCGGGATCCGGCGGGCGTCGCGTTCGGCGGTCATCGTGCGCGGATCGTACGTCAGCCCGGCGAAGGCATGGACGCCGCCGGACGGCGCGCGATGCCGGCGCACCGCATGGATCCGCGCCTCCAGTTCGCGCATCTCGAACGGCTTGACCAGGTAGTCGTCGGCGCCTTCGGCGAAGCCGCGCAACTTGTCTTCGAGGGTGTCGCGTGCGGTCAGCATCAGGATAGGTACGCCGTTGCCGGCCTCGCGCAGGCGGCGGCACAGGTCCAGTCCGTCCATCCGCGGCAGGCCGAGGTCGAGTACGACGACGTCGACATCGCCGCGCATCGCCCGCGCCAACCCGGATACGCCATCGGCGCAGTGATCCACCTCGTGGCCACGGCGCTCGAGGAAGTCCCAGATGTTGGCGGCGATGTCGTGCTGGTCTTCGATCACCAGCACGCGCAGGCGGTTGCCGGCGGCTTGGGTCATGGTGCGGCTCCGTATGCCTGCATAGCCTGCCACCGACGGCGCGAGGACGGGTTAACGATTCGCTGAGATTCGCCTGAGCCGGCATTACGCGCTGGCCCGCAGCATGCGCCGCACCACCGCCCGCGCACCCGCCCGATGCCACGCTTCGACGCTCCGCTGCTTGCCCGCTTCCGTCCGCTTGCGTGGCTGGGCGGGTGCTTCCTGGGCATTTCGATGCTGACCCGCCTGGTCCTGCTGGTGGCCACCGGCAACGGCGTGCCCGCCTCCGCATCGAACTGGCTGTACGTGTTCGGCGTGGGCCTGGGCTACGACCTGCTGGCGTTCGCCTATTTCAGCGTGCCGCTGGTCCTGCTGCTGTGGCTGTTGCCGCGGCGCTGGCTGGCGCGGCGCTGGGGCAGCACGCTGGTCGCCACCCTGTGCCTGGTGCTGTTGTCGATCCTGTTGTTCGTGGCGGTCTCGGAATGGACGTTCTGGGAGGAATTCCAGGCGCGCTTCAATTTCATCGCGGTCGACTACCTCGTCTACACCACCGAGGTCATCGGCAACATCCGCGAGTCCTACCCGATTGGCCTGATCCTGTCGTCGCTGGCGCTCGTGACCGGCGGCGTGTTCATCGCCACCCGCCGCTGGCGGCTGGTGCGCAACGACAGCGCCGGCTTCGGCGCGCGCAGCCTGGTGGTCGCGGGGTGGCTGGCGGCAGGCGTGCTGGGCACCTGGCTGGTCAGCGGCGACATGAAGGACCGCACCGCCAATACCTACGTCAACGAGCTCGCCGGCAACGGCATCTACCAGTTCTTCGCCGCGTATCGCAGCGCCTCGCTGGACTACGCGCGCTACTACCGGACCGTCCCGGCGGACGAGGCGCGGGCGATCGTGCGCGCCCAGCTGGCCACGCCGGACGCCACCTTCCTCGCCACCGACGGCATCGCCCGCCACATCCACAACGCTGCCCCGGAGCGGCGCCTCAACGTGGTCCTGATCAGCGTGGAAAGCCTGTCCGCCGAATACTCCGGCGTGTACGGCCGCAAGGACAGCCTGACCCCGAACCTGGACGCGCTGGCGAAAGACAGCCTGCTGTTCACCGACCTGTGGGCGACCGGCACGCGCACCGTGCGCGGACTGGAAGCACTGGCGTTGTCCGTGCCGCCCACGCCGGGCGAGTCCATCGTCAAGCGCGCGCACAACGAAGGCCTGTTCTCGCTGGGCCAGGTGTTCCGCGACAGGGGCTACGACGCGCAATTCCTGTACGGCGGCTACGGCGCGTTCGACGACATGAACCGGTTCTTCGCCGGCAACGGCTACGACGTGCACGACCGCACCGAGATCGCGGACAAGGACATCCACCACGCCAACATCTGGGGCGTCGCCGACGAAGACCTGTACACCATGGCGATGCGTCGTTTCGATGCCGATGCCGCCGCGGGCAAGCCGTTCTTCGCGCACCTGATGACCACCTCCAACCACCGGCCCTACACCTTCCCGGCCGGGCGTGGACCGTGGCCGCAGGGCAAGCGCGAGAGCGCGGTGAGTTACACGGATTGGGCGATCGGCGATTTCCTGCGCCGCGCGCGAAGCAAGCCGTGGTTCGCCAACACCCTGTTCGTGGTCACCGCCGACCACTGCGCCTCGAGCGCCGGCATCGCGGCATTGCCTGCGTTCCGGTACCGGATTCCCATGTGGGTGTATTCGCCGGGCAACGTCGCGCCCGGTCGCCACGAACGGATGACCAGCCAGGTCGACATCGCGCCGACCGTGCTTGGCCTGCTGGGCATGGATTACGACAGCCGCTTCTACGGCGTGGATGTGCTGCAGCAGCCGCCCGGCCATGAGCGCGCCTTCATCGGCACCTACCAGTTGCTGGGCTACCTGCGCGGCGGCGCCCTGGTGCAGCTGTCGCCGCACCGCAAGGTCGACACCCTGCGGCCGTCGCTGGAACGCGACCAGCCGCAACCGGCCCTGCCCGAGGATCCGTCGCTGACCCTGCAGGCGATCGCCTACTACCAGGATGCCGCGGACGCGTTCGCCAGCGGGGCGATGCGCATGCCCGAGCCGCGTCGTGCGGGCGCATTGGCGAGGCTGCAGGAGCCCGGTGAACCGCCCCGCGCATGACGGCATCGGGCCACCCAGCCTGCGGTGACCAACGCATCGGTTGAGGGGGCGAACGGCATCGATCACTGCGCGATACAAGCTGGCGATGCGCGCAGTCCTTAGCATCGGTGCCCCGTTCCCGACGCCATGACCAGGACGCCACATGCTCAAGCCATTCGTTGCCCTCGCGCTGTTGGCGCCGACCGCATCCGCCCTCGCCGGCGAATGCGAGGCCAACTTCAGGAAGTCCGGCAATCCGCTGGTGATGACCACCTACAGCAGTGCAGTCACCGTGCCGAACCTGGCCACGCGCGATGCGCTGGCGCAGATGCGCGGGATCCTGGTCGCCGAGAAGATGGACGTGATGGCCGAAGACGCCGAGGGCGGCACCCTGCTGGTCGAGCAACGCCAATCCGGCAGCGCGCGTCCGATCCCGACCACGATCAACGTGAGCGAAGTGGCGTCGGGCACCCGCATCGAGATGGCGGTGAAGATGGAGCGCGGGGTGTTCTCCAAGGTCGAGCAGATCCAGCCCTACATGTGCGGGTTGTTCGCCAGGGTCAAGGGTGGCAAGGAAGGCGTGGCCGCGGCCAGGAAGGGCGCGGGTGCGACCAACACCGAGGCCACCGGCAACCAGGACGTCTTCCTGTTCTCGCGGATGATCGCGCGCGAAGCCGACAAGAATGCCATCGCGGTCAACGCACGCCACAAGGGCCGCAAGTACACCCTGACCGGGCGCATCGACACGCTGATGGAGGACGGCGAGGACTACAACCTGGTCTTCGACATCCCCGAGATCAGCGAGATGGCGATCAAGCCGCTGCCGTTCGATGCGCAATTCCGGGTCGGCGTGTCCTGCCTGTTCAAGCCGAACCAGCTGGCCACCGTGCTGGCGATGCGCGAAGGCCAGAAAGTCACCCTCACCGGTACGGTCTACAAGTACGACAGCTTCCGCAAGGTGATCTGGCTGGAGAACTGCACCAAGGCGAAGTGATGCAACGGCGGGGCCGCCACTCGACGTGACGCGCTTCGCGTTTCCGTGTTGCGACATCCGGCCAACATCGCGCTGTCATGATCGCGCGCCAGGCTCCCCCGAATTTCCACGGGGATGGGTCATGCGCCAGATGCAGATGCAACGGGGCGGTGCGATCGGGCTGGCTGCGCTCCTGCTTGCCGCATGCGGGGCCGCGCCTGCGCCTGCCGTCGATGCTTCCGTCTCCGCACCGCGCACGGCGGCGATCGAAGGCAGGCCTGCGGCGGCTGATGTCGATGCCTTGCGCGAACGCGCGCGCCAGGCGATGCAGGCGTCCAGGCTGTTCGCACCGGCGGGCGACAACGCGCTGGAGCATTACCTGGCCCTGCGCGCGCAGGCACCGGGCGATGCGAGCGTCGATGCCGCGCTGGTCGACCTGCAACCACAGTTGGTGATCGCGATCGAGCAGGCCATCGCCAACGGCGCCGATCCGGAAAGCCGCCGCTTGCTTGCGCTGCTTGCGCGGATGGATGCGCAGGCACCGGCGCTGCCGCGCCTGCGCGCCACCGTGGCGAATGCCGAAACCGTCGCCCGCCAGCGCGAACTCGCGGTGGATGCCGAGGCGCGCGACAAGGCGCAGCGCGCCGAGGCCGACCTGCGCCGACTGGCCCAGGAACGCGCGGCGCGACTGGCCGCGGAACGCACGCTGGCTGCGGTCGGCGACCGACCGGCGACATCGACGGCTGCCACGTTGCAGCCCGCGCCCGCGCCGCAAGCTCCGCCACCGACTCGCATGGCCAGCGAGGCACCCGTCCGCAACGCTGTCGCGGCGTCGGCCCCACCAGAAGCGCCTGTCCGACAGGCAGCGCCACCGCCCGTCCAAGCCGTTGACGTCGCAACGAAGCCGCAAGACGCACCGAAGCTGTTGCGCGACGTGGCCCCGCGCTATCCCGATGGCGGCGGGCGCACCCGCCAGTCCGGCCAGGTGCAGGTCGCCTTCACCATCAATCCGCAGGGTGGCGTGGAGTCGCCGCGGGTGGTGTCGTCCGATTTGCCGACCGCGTTCGACCGTGCCGCGTTGGCCGCCGCCGCGCGCTGGAAATTCGAGGCCACCGGCAACAGCCAGCCGGGCACGCGCACGGTGCGCTTCGATCCGCCGGGCGGCTGAGCCGCGCCGGCGCAGGCGTCATGCGGGCTTCGTGAAGCGCCGCGCCAGCAGATGATCCAGGCTGGCCTTGCCGGGCCCGGCCATCAGCAGCCAGAACAGCACGCAGACATACAGCACTTCATCCAGCTCGACGAATTCGTTGAAGGTGGTGATGGTCGGCAACACGACCACCGCCAATGCCACCAGCATGTTGATGATCATCGGGATCGCGGCCAGCCGGGTGCCCAGGCCGACGATCAGCAGCGCACCGCCAACGAGGTCGGTGGCGCCGGACACGGTGGCGCTCAGGGTCGGAAACGGAATCCCCCATTCGACGAAGCGACCAGCGAAGAACTCCAGGTTGTGCAGCTTGGCCCAGCCGGTTTCCAACCAGAACCAGCCGAACACCAGCCGCAGCAGCAATGGGCCCAGCCACGCGTAGTTGCGTAGCGTGGCCTCGATGCCGGCAAGCGGGCGCGTGTCCGCCGGCATCGCGTTCGCGCGTTCGCGCAAACGGCGGCGAATATTGGAAGGGAATGCGCAACCTTGCATGGGCGTGTCCTCAATCGTGGGTGGGGGCAGGTGGATCGATGGCCAGCAGGCCGTCGGCCAGCCAGCGCTTGAGCACGCTGGCTGCGCGCAGCGGACCATCGTGTGCGTGGAAGTCGGTCGCCCGTTCGCACAGGTCACCGAAGGTTTCGCCGGCGAACACGGCCTGGAGCAGGGCGGCCTCGTCGGCATCCAGCCTGCGCCAGTGCGCGTCGCCATCGACGCGCCACAGCAGCCAGTGCGCGCCTGGTACGCGGCGCAACGCGGGCAGACGGCGTCCTTGCGCATGCGCCTCGACCAGTGCCGGTGCGTTGGAGGCCAGCGTGATGAAGCGCACCGCCGGCTGCAGGTGCAGGCGCAAGCTCGGCCACGCGCCGGCAGGCAATGACGCGATGGCGTCGAGCGTGAGTGGCGCGGCATCCGCGGCATCGAACACTTCGCCTTGCAACCATTCGAAGCGTGCGAGTTCATGCAGGTGGCGCGGCATCGCGGGCGCCTGCTGCAGCCAACCAGCGAAGCCGCGCCCGAAGTGGCGCAGCGACGGATGCGTCGACGGATGCGCCTGCAGGTAGCCGAGTGCGGCGTCGTCGAAGCGGTCCTCGTCCAGCAGCGCGGCGGTCACCGGGTAGTCGTTGGCCAACACCTCGATCAGGCGCAGGCGGTAGGCGTCCGCGTGGATGCGCAGGCGATGCGCGACCAGCGGGCCTTCGACCCGCGCGGCGATGGCGGGATCGCCATGCCGCAGCCAGTCGTGCATCGCCGCCTGGGTGGTGGCCAACGCGCTCATGCGGCGTGCTCCAGCCGCGTGTTGGCGGCGATCCCTCTGGCGATCTCGAGTTCGCCCAGCAACTCCGCCAGCGGCGGGATGTGGTCGTCGCGCTCGATCATCGTCGGCACGCCGCCGAAGCGCTGCATCGCGTGCGCGTACAACGCCCACACGGCATCGCAGACCGGTGCGTCATGGGTATCGATCAGCAGGCCGGAGCCGAGCGCGTCTTCGCTGTGTCCGGCCAGGTGGATTTGTCGCACCGCGTGTCGCGGCAGCACATCGAGATACCGGATGGCGTCGATGCCATGGTTATGCGCGTTGACGTAGACGTTGTTGATGTCGAGCAGCAGGCCGCAGCCGGTGTCCGCGACCAGCGCGGACAGGAACTCGGCCTCCTCCAGTGTGTTGCTGGTGAAGCGCAGGTAGCTGGACACGTTTTCGAGCACCAGTTGCCTGCCCAGTGCGTCCTGCACCTGGCGGACGCGCGTCGCGACGTGGAGGAGGGTGTCCTCGTTGCAGGGCAGCGGCAACAGGTCGTGCAGCTGCACGCCGGCATGGCGGGTCCAGCACAGGTGGTCGGAGACCAGTGCAGGGCGCACGCGTTTCGCAAGCTTGCCAAGCGCGCGCAGGTAGTCGCGGTCGAGCGGATCGCTGCCGCCGATGTCCAGCGAGACGCCATGCATCGCCAGCGGCCAGCGCTCGCCGATCCGGTCGAGCATGGACAGCGGGCGGCCGCCATCGACCAGGTAGTTCTCGCTGACGATTTCCAGCCAGTCGACGGCGTTGGTGTCGGCCGACAGCAAGGCGTCGTAGTGCTGCGGGCGCAAGCCCAGGCCGAAGCCGTGCAGGGTGCGGGTCATGTCATCCATCCCTCGGTGCGCGCGTCCGTCGGGGAACGGACGCGCGCGTGGGCGTCGGGATCAGGCCTTCTTCGCTTCGGCCTTGGCCGGCTTGGGCATCTCGAACTTGCCGCCGGCCACCTGGCATTCCTTGGCGGTGGTCGCGGTGAAGCCCTGGCCCTTGCACGCGTTCTGCCCCTTGCAGGCATTGGCCGCGCTCTTGCAGGCGCCGTGGCCCTTGCAGGCGTTCGCGCCCATGCAGTGGCCGGTCTGGGCGGTGCCGGTCTCGCCGGCGTTGGCGATGGGGGCGCCCAGGAACAGCGCGGCGGCGGCAACGGCGAGCGACAGGCCGGACAGGGTGGTGGTCTTGGTAGTCATGCGGGAATCCTCGGTTCGGGTGGGTTTGGGGACGCCGGGCGGGGTGGTCCCGGCGCCTGTGTATTCCATTCCGATGCCGCTCCTGCCGATATTCCCGCCAGTCCCGTGGATATGCCCGCGCGTCCGCCAGCGGGCCCCGGTTCAGCGCTGGCGGACGCTGGCGCATGAAACGCCGGCCGCACGGACATGGCCGCGGTGATGGCGCTGGCCTACGATGCCGGCATGGACAGCAGCGCCGCCACGAGCCTAGACAGCGATCGCGACAGCGTGCTGGAGACCGTCCTGGGCGCGTACCGCATGCGCGTGGAGATCACCGCCGACGTGCGCTATTGCGGCACCTGGTACGACCAGGAGCCGGCGACCCGCTTCGGCCAGTTCCACCTGCTCACTGAAGGCGAATGCTGGGTCAGCGGCGCGGCGCTGGAACAGCCGCTGCAACTGCGCCGGGGCGACCTCATCGTGTTCCCGGCGGGTGTCCGCCATGTGCTGTCGTCGGGTGCGGACCCGCAGCTCTCGGCGGCCGATGATCCCGACGACACTGCGATGCTGTGCGGCGAGCTGGAATTCATCACCGGCACCAGCAATCCGATCTTCAGCGCGCTGCCGGCGTATTTCGTCGTGCGTGGAGGCGACAGCAGCGAAGGCTTCCGCCAGCTCGCGAGCATGCTCACCGAAACCAGCCGCGACCGTCGCTGGGGCCGGCAACTGGTGCAGAACAAGCTGGCCGATTCGCTGTTCACGATGGCGGTGTGCGAGTACGTGCGCCGTGCCGACCGGCCGCGTGGCTTGCTGGCGGCGCTGACCGACGTGCGCCTGTCGCGCGCGCTGGCGGCCGTGCACGAACGCCCGGGCGAGGACTGGACGATCCAGTCGATGGCACAGTGCGCCGGCATGTCGCGCACGGCCTTCGCCGAACTGTTCACCGCCACCGTCGGCCTGCCGCCGATCCAGTACCTGGCGCAGTGGCGCGCGACCGAAGCGCGCCGATTGCTGAAGAACCGACGCTTCTCGGTGGCTGCGGTCGCGGAGATGCTGGGCTATCGCAGCGAGGCCGCGTTCCGCCGCTTCTTCAAGCGCATCGAGGGCATCGGCCCCGGCAAGGCGCGCAGCAGCGGCAGCGACGACGACGCGGGCTGAGCGCCGCCGCGATCAGGGTGTGACGATCTCACCGTGCATCGGCGCCAGCCGCCTGAGCAGGCGGTTCTGGGCACCCACCGGGATCCTGCGCGCGGTCATCACGTCGATGAGGTCCTCGACCAGTGCGTTGAACTGCGCAGTGTCGATGTTGCGACCCGCGTGCGACTCCTGCATCGACAGGCCGCTGTACATGCACGGTCCACCGGATTCCGCGCAGAACTGTTCGATCAGCATGCTGCGCAGGCGCACGATGTCGGTGTCGGCGAACTGGAAATTGATCCGTTCGTCCTCGATGATCTTCTCCAGCAGCGCATCGACGATGCCTTCGATGCCGGCGGCACCGCCCAGCTGGTCGTAGGTCGTGGTCCTGGGCTGGCTCGCACAGGCGCCCAGGAACGCCGGCAACACCACCGACAGGCATGCGAGGCGGAATGGATGCGTTGCCATCAGAACGACGCCTGCAGGGAGAGATAGGGCCCGCGCTGCCTGTCCAGCGTGGCGATCGAGCCGAGGTCCGCGTAGGCGGCGACCACGGCGACGCGCTTGTTCGGGAACCAGGCCACGAAGGCGTCCTTCCAGTCGTCCTCGCGGGCGAAGCCGAGGTTGTCCGGCTTCTGCCGATACTCCACGCCGACCGCCCAGCGTGGGTCCAGCAGCAACGCCACCGACGATTCCAGCACCAGCGAACGACCGGCCTTGCGGTCGCCGCCGAAGCCGAGCAAGCCGGCCTGGTTCGCGCTGGTGCTGCGCAGCGTCGCGTTGAACAGCAGATTGCGATCGAAGGCCGCGCCCAGGAACAGTTTGCTGGCCGCGAGGTACACGTCGGTGCCGCTGTCGCTGCGCGCGCCGACCGCGGACGGGATCGCGAAATCCAGCTGGCGCTTGTGCTGCACGCCGAACGAGAGTTGCGGCATCGCGGTGTACACCAGGTCGCCGCCCAGGCGCACCTTCGCGCCGATCACCTCGGCGTCGAACCGGCCCACCGGCAAGGCCAGCCGGCGTTGCAGTTCGCCCAGCCCGAAGCGCTGCCGCGCGTAGGAGAGTTCGATGCGGTTGCGGAACGTGTAGGCGACGCCCGCCGCATCCAGCGAATAGTCGCCGGTGTCGACCCGGGTCGCGAACGCGGTGCCGCCGTCCTGGGTGTCGGTGCCGTAGCCGGACAGCACCGCCCACGGCACCAGCCCGCCGCCGGCACTGCCCTCGAACTGGGTCGCGCCGCCGGTCGCCAGCAGGCGGCCATCGGCGGCGATCGCGCCGGCCGGGATCGCCATCAACGCGGCAAGCGCGATGGCGCAGCGACGATGCCGCGGCGAACGGAGGATCACGCTCATGCGAGTGCTTCGCTCCGTTCCGGGGCACTGGCCCGGAAGTCGTCGTGCCAGCGGCGGAAGTCCTCCGCGGGGATCGGCTTCGAGAAGAAATAGCCCTGCACCATGTCGCAGTGCAGGCGCTGCAGGATCTCCAGCGAGCCGGCCTGCTCCACGCCCTCGGCGATGACGACGAGGCCCATGTTGTGGCCGATCTCGATCGCCGAACGCACGATCACGGTGTCGTCGGGGCTGCTGTCCAGGCGCATCACGAAACTCTTGTCGATCTTGATTTCGTCGACCGGCAGGCTGCGCAACTGGGCCAGCGAGGAATGGCCGGTGCCGAAATCGTCGATCGACAGGCGCACGCCCAGCGCACGCAGCGCGCGCATGGTGACCAGCGCCGACTGCACGTCGCGCATCACCGTGCTTTCGGTGATTTCCAGGATCAGTTCCCGGGCCGGGAAGCGATGCGCCTGCAGCAGGCGGGCCACCCGCTCGGGCAGGCGCGCATCGAGCAGGTCCATCGGCGACAGGTTCACCGCCAGGCCGATGTCCAGGCCGTCCTTGCGCCACGCAGAGGCCTGTTGCAGGCCGGCCGCCAGCACGAAGCCGGTGATCTCGTGGATCAGGCCGCAATGCTCGGCCAGCGGGATGAACTCGTCGGGCGCGATGTTGCCCAGCACCGGATGCTGCCAGCGCAGCAGGGCCTCCACGTGCGCCACGCGCTGCGAGCGCAGGTCGATTTTCGGCTGGTAGAACACCCGGAATTCATTGCGTTCGCAGGCCGTCCGCAGGTCGCCGATCAGGCCGATCCGGCGCAGGTGGGTTTCGTCGTGGCCGGCCTGGTAGACCGCGACCCGGCGCTGCGCCTGCTTGGCTTCGTACATGGCGATGTCGGCGCGGCGCAGCAGCGCGTCCGCGTCGGTCGCATGCAGCGGATACAGGGCCAGGCCGATGCTCGCGCCGATGCTGACCTGGGCCTGTCGCTCGCTCAGGTCCAGCGGCGCTTCCAGTGCGCGGATGATCGACCAGGCGCGTTCGAGCGCGCCCGCTTCGTCGGTAGCGGCGACCAGCACCAGGAACTCGTCGCCGCCCAGCCGCGCCAGTTGGTCGTGCTCGTCGATCGCGTTGCGCAACCGCCGCCCGACTTCCTCCAGCACGCTGTCGCCGAACGCGTGGCCCAGGGTGTCGTTGATTTCCTTGAAGCGATCCAGGTCGAGCAGCAGCACCGCGCATCGCGTGTCGCTGGTGCGCGCCTGCGCGAGCGCCGCTTCGAGCAGGGCCAGCGCATGCACCCGGTTGGGCAGGCCGGTGAGGGTGTCGTGCTGGGCCTGGTGGCGGATCCGTTGTTCGCGTTCGGCGATGCCGCCCTGCATGCGGTTGAACGCATTGGCCAGGTCGGAGAGCTCGTCGTCGCCGACCACGGGCAGGGACTCGGCATAGTCGCCGCCCTCGATCCGGCGTGCGGCATCGGCCAGCCGCGCCACCGGGCGGGTCACGCTGCGGCCCACGACCACGGACACCACCAGCGCGAGCACGGCCGCCAGCGTGGCCAGCAGCATGATCTGCCGTTTCAGGTGCTGGTACGGCAGTACGGCGGCGTCCACGCTGGCCAGCAGGAGCACGTCGATCGCGCCCGGTTGCGCCGGGTCGGCCGGGGTGGTGCCGGCATGGAATTCGCGATCGGCCAGGGAGATCCGTCCGGGCTCGCGCGGCGGTGCGCGCAACTGCACGAGTGCGCGCGCGGTG
>ENA-UOWO01003954-UOWO01003954.1-activated-sludge-metagenome-genome-assembly--contig:-NODE-3954-length-16725-cov-11.411518_pt1 | contig 16725 bp, 14 predicted proteins | sample MGYA00238148_ERZ761564 | MGnify/ENA primary metagenome ERZ761564 (study PRJEB28885, sample SAMN05720194) | activated sludge metagenome | isolation source: Anaerobic digester | place: USA...
TTGTTTTTAAAAGACTCTCTGTTTTTATCTCAGATTTTTTGGGGGAACTTCAAAGCACAGAAAAGCAATGATAGCACTTTGCAATAAGCTCCTCAGAGTATTGTTCGCTATCCTTAAAAAGGAGGAATTTTATGTCGCTGCATGAAATCATTTATTTATAGTTGACTCCAAAACTATTAAAAATGAAAAGAGCTGTTTTAAAATAAATATGCTTACTAAGTAGACATTAATAAATAATTCTATTTAAGTCAAGTGTCAGAAAGTTTTTTATTTTTTGATTTCAAAACTCTTCAATTTCAAGTTCCGTGAGTTGTCTTGCTTCAGGATCAAATGAGATACCTATCATGAATTTCTGTCTGTTATCAGCAACATACGGTTTATGATATGCTTTTTCCTTTATCTGATTAAGTGCGTCTGACGATGTTGCAGGGAGCATTTTGTATTCCATGATATAAATGAATTTTTCAGTTTTTACAACGGCGTCAATCCGACCTTGCGCTGTTGAAACTTCGCAGTCAATATAGACGCCGAGAATTCTTAAAACGAGATAGATTATCGAATGATAGTATGCTTCTCTTTTTTCTATAAAAATCTGATGCGGTATTGAAGCAAAAAGGGTGTTAATATTTATCTGAAATGTTTTCATATCATTATCTTTCAATGATTCCCTCAGGTTGTTAAGAATCATTTTGACACTTGAATCAACTTCAAAAGTGTAGCCCTCAAGAAGATTTCTTGTCATTGAAAGACGAACTTCCTCATTCGGATAGCCGAGAATGAATTCTCCATATTCGTTTTTATCTTTTATTGTGAGATAACCAGTTTGAAACATTAATGAAATAATATCAAGGTTTTCTATTTCAAACTTGTCAAAAAAGATTGCGTCAACTACGGTTTTTTCAATATCTGAAGCTTTTAATCCCCTGTTTCTTATAAAGTTGACAAGAAATGTCGGAGTGCCGGTTGCAAACCAGTAGTTTTTAAATTCCCTGCCACCGAAAAAACTTAATGTGGAAAATGGATTATAGACCCGTTCTTTGTTATTCCACGAATAGCCGTCATACCAGAATTCCATCTGCTTATCAAGCTCTTCAACCGAAATTGAGAGTGCCGTTGAAGCCACTTTTTTATAATCTTTAAAACTTTCATCAATTTCTTCTTTTGTCATTCCAATAATTGTTCCGTAATCATTGTGTGTGGTAATATCATAAAGATTATTAAGCTCTGAAAAGATACTCACTTTGGAAAACTTGCTTACTCCTGTCAGAATTACAAATTCAAGATGTGGATCCATCGGCTTTATAACTCCGTAAAAATCACGAAGAATATCCCGGTTCTCAACTGCTTTTTCTATGTTTTCAAGAAAATCTGTTATCGGTTTGTCGTATTCATCAATCAGCAGTGCAACCTTTTCGCCAGTTTTTAGATGAAGCTTTTCAATAAGTTCGCCAAACCGCCCCCGGTTATCATCCCCCGCAAGAGTTACACCGTACTTTCCGGCATGTTTATCAATCATATTTGAAATGAGATTTGAAAGAGTAGAATCCTTAAAACTTCCGGAAGTGAAATCTATCCTTATCACAGGTCTTTTTTTCCATTCGATTAAATCATAAATATAAAGACCTTCAAAAAGCTCTCTTGAGCCCTCGTAGATTTCTGCAAGCGTTGAAATCATTAGCGATTTACCGAATCTGCGAGGACGGGAAATAAAATAATATTTTCCTTGAGTGATAAGTTTGTGCAGAACATCTGTCTTATCAACATAAATGTATGATCTTTCTCTTAACTCTCTGAAATCCTGAATCCCTATCGGAAGTTTTTTAAGCATGGTCAACCCCAAAATCGTTAAACTCAAATGATTATAACCTTTATGGAATTTATGTCAAAAAGCGTGGCAACTTGTGAGTGTCAGCTGATGATCTTTTTCCCTATCATCCTTAATTTCCAGACTCCGAACAGGGCTTCCTTGAATATTTTACCGCTCATTTTGCTTTCCCCTTCTTCTCTATCCGGGAAAACAATGGGCAGTTCGTAAACTTTTGCTCCGGCAACTTTTGTTCTGAAAGCCATTTCTATCTGGAAACCGAAACCGGAAAGGACAAGAGGCGTGCTTATAACTTTTTTAAGGATCTTTGCATTCCAGCATTTGAAACCGGCAGTAACATCGTGAACTCCGAGATTGAGTATGGTTGACGCATAGAAACTTCCGCCTCTTGAAATGATCCTTCTCATGATGTTCCAGTTCCTGGTGCCGCCGCCTTTTACATATCTTGAACCGATCACAACATTGAAACCTTCGTCAATTCTCTTAATCATTTCAGGAAGATAATGCGGCTGATGTGAAAAATCGGCATCCATCTGTATTATCACTTCATAGCCCCTTTCTATAAGCGTTGTGAACCCGTCGACATAGGCAGCACCCAACCCTTCCTTTGAATTTCTCACCTTCATTGAGACATACTGGTTATGCTTCATGAATTCATTAACGATTTCGGCGGTTTTATCAGGCGAGTTATCATCAACCACAAAAATATCCGCAACAGGAATTTCCTTGTGTACTGCTTCCATTATTTTGACTATGTTCTCTTTTTCATTGTATGTCGGAATACAGACTGCTGTTTTCCCTGCCATTTTAACCTCCTATCATTTTTTCCGCCGTCTTGAGGAAAACACCGGAGTCGCTGTCGCCCATCATTCTTGCAAGTTCTTTAATTTTTTCATCGTGTCCAAGATCTTTAATTCCTGCTGTTATCTCACCGTCAGTCACACTTTTTTCAACAAGTATGTGTCTATGTGCAACTGCCGCGGTCTGTGGAAAATGAGTGACTACAATTATCTGATTTTTTTCAGAATTCTTTTTCATTTCACCTGCCGCACTTTTTGCTGTTTCCCCGCCTATTGAACTGTCTATCTCGTCAAAAAGAAGCACACGCCCCTCTTCATCATCAACCAGTTTTACCGCAAGGAGAAGCCGTGAAAGTTCTCCACCTGAAAGAGAAGAGATATCAAACATCTTTTCCGTTCCTATCGTGTTAACAGAAAACTCAACCTCATCAAGACCGGTTTCGTTTAAATCCTTAATATAATTCAATGAAACACTGAATCTTACACCGCTCATGCCGAATCTGTCAAGATATTTTAGAATGTTCTCTTCGATCTTTCTTGCCGCTTTCTCTCTTCCGGTCCTTAACTGAAGTGCTTTCTCCATCCCTTTTTTTATGAGTGTCTGCAACTCCTTTTCCAGCTCTTTTATCTTTTGAGGAACTTTATCCATATCGAAAAGTTCATCGCTCATTGAGTTCATCTTTTCAACAAGACCTGCTGAAGACTGAACTCCATGCTTGATCATCAGCGCAGAAAGCAAATTAAACCTTTTTTCGACATCCTCGACATTTTCATCATCCTCATCATATTTTGACAAGTGTGCGGAAACACTTCTTGAAATGTCATCGGTTTCGATCGATGCTGCACTTATTCTTTCAGAGAGCTCCTTAATGTCTATCAGCTTTTCCAGTTGAGAGGCGATTGTGTCGCACTTGGCAAGATCTTTCGAAGAATTTTCAATAAATTCAGAGAGTTCAGAACCAAGCTTTATAATTTTCGCCCTGTTTTCAATGAATTTCATCCTGGACTGAAGTTTTTCATCTTCACCTTCATAGGTCTGAAGAGCTTCAAGTTCACTTATCTGATATTCAAGATATTCTCTTCTTGCAGGATCATCTTTTTTCACAAATGCAGCCATTTCATGTCTGCACTCACTTATTTTTTCAAAGATCGCCCTGTATTCAGCAAGCTTTTTCATATTGTCCGCTTTCAGATCAACAATTCTCATCCGGTAATCCTTTTTAAAAAGCTCCCGGTTTTCGAACTGACTTCCTATTTCGATATGATCTGAAAAGATTTCGTTTAAAAACGATGCGCTGACAGGCGAATCATTAATGTATGAACCATTCTTTTCGCCAAAAAGTCTTCTTAAAACAAGCGGCTCCCCTTCTTCAAGATCAATTCCTCCGCTTTGCAGACCTTTTTTTATATCGCTGTCACACTCCTCAAGGGCTATTTCAGCCGTAACTTCACCTGTGTCACCCCATCTGCCGAGAAAACTCCTGCCTATCCGCTCGCCTCTTAAAGCTTTCATCGCTGAAACGAAAAGACTTTTTCCGCTGCCGGTCTCTCCTGTCACAGTCGTAAGTCCGCCTGAAAGCTCTATTTCCGATTTTTTTATGATGAGAAAATTCTTGAGAAAAACAGAAACTATCTTCATTTTACAAGTTTTTCCTCCGCTTCACAAACTTTTCAATTGTGTAAAAACTTCCGGTTACAAGTAGTTCAGTGTTGTTTGCATGTGCTGACAAAAGAGCGTTTTTCATTGTTTCTTCATCATTTTGCGACTTTTTTATTATCTTTTCAGCATATTCGGACGATCTTAATATTATTTCATCCGCCGAAGCCCCTCTATTCTCCTCTTCAACCGTAATGACATATATTTCAACTGCAATTCTGGCAAGCTCATTCAGAACCGCTTCAATATTTTTGTCTTTCATGGCACCAAACAGAACAACCGGTCTGATCCCCTTTTTTACGGCATGTTCAACAAGCGATCTCATCGCAGGAGGATTATGGGCAACATCAATTCTCACATCCGGTTCGATCAGCTGGAATCTTCCCGGAAGGACCATTTGTGAAAAGTCAGGAACAGCAATGTTTTTTTCTGTTATTTGAACAGCCGACACTGCAAGTTTTATGTTTTTTATCTGGTCAGGGCTTAGATCATCACGATTTGTCTCAAGATTTCCGCAGTAACTTTCATCAATGACCTTTTCAGCTCCTCTTAAAATAGCTTCTTCTTTCAACCACTCATGTAAGGGCAAAAGATTTTTTGCCCCTACGGAAAAATCACTTCCGATTACGACCGTGTCACCCTGTTTAATGATTCCGAGTTTTTCAGAAGCGATCTTTTCGATCGTGTCTCCTAAAATGTGGGTATGATCAAGTCCTATTGAAGTTATTATGTCAGTTTTCGGCCAATTTATAACATTTGTCGCATCAAGCCGCCCGCCAAGCCCCACCTCAAGAACAACCCTGTCACAGTTTTCAAGTTCAAAATGTTTCCACGCCATTAAAAATGTCACTTCAAAGAATGAGAGTTCTTCAAATCCTTCTATCTTTTTCTCAAGAAATTCATACAGTTCCCGGACTTTTGCATCACTTATATCAATTCCGTCGACTGATATCCTTTCATTGAAATCAAATAAATGCGGAGATATGAATCTTCCAGTCCTGAAGCCGTTCTTTTCAAGGGTATGAGCGATCGAATAGACTGCCGTTCCTTTTCCGTTCGTGCCTGCGACATGATAAACCGGTATTCTCTTTTCAAGAACTGAAGGAAAAGCACCTGCAACTCTGCCGAGACCGAGCTTAATCCCCCCTTTTCTTTTAAAAAGTTTTTCAAGAAAATCATTTCTCACAATTCAAACCTTTTTTTCATATCTGCAATTTCCGACAGGGTCATAAACCTATATCCATTCTCAGTATAAAATCTTATAACTTGTTCGAATCTTTGAAGTTTATGTGCAAGATCGTATTTCAGATCGGGCTGCATACTCTTCAACGGTTCAAGATTATCACTGTCATTTACCTCAACGAGATCTATGCCGTGAAACTCAATGTTCACAATATCCCTTTTCAATGAACTTTTTAACATTAAATTTATCAGCCACTTCGGGAAACAGATGAGAGAAGTGCCGATCAGAGGAATTCCGGCAGGAGGAAAAAGTGTTGTTATCGGGATCTCCACAAGTGCCCCTGTCTTCTTCACATCTTTTATGTTTTCATCAATGAATTCGGGCCTATAAAAACCGAATGCATCCAGAAATGAAGATATTACAGATCTTGATCTCCGGCCTGCGAGCATCTTTAAATTGATAAGCAGCCATTTGGCAAGATAATACGAGAATGACGGGAACAGCGAAGAATCGTAAGAATAACTCATCTTTTTCAATGCCGAAATTATTGCCCCTGAAGAGTTGTATCCGGGACTTCTGAACCCTAGACACTCAAAACCTGTAAGATCTTTTATTGCTTCATGGTTTTTTCTGATATCCTCAAATATTTCGTCGTCGTTCATCAGTGTAAGGCGGTAATCGTGAGAATACGAGTGATTCCCTATTTCATGCCCTTTTTCTGCAATATTTCTCAAAATACCGGGCACTGCTCCGTTCAGTCCTCCGGCTGTGATGAAAAAAGTCGCTTTTATTCCGTATCTGTCAAAAAGCTCAAGGAACCTTTTTATCCCGCATTCATATACAGGATCGGGAAATGTGTCATGAGAACCGAGTCCGTGAATTGAATAATAATTGATCAGCGGATCGACATCTATATTGAAAGAAATGATCTTCATTACCGGTTTCGTATCCGGATATTCCAGAAAAGATAGGCAAGATTTGAAAGTACTTTAGGCACCCTTTTCATCAATTTTATCGACGGGGCTCTCTTTTCATCAAGAGATATCGGCACCTCTTTTACTTTTATCCCCATTCTTTCAGCCCTGATGACAAATTCACTCGCAAAAATATCCTTGCCGACAAGACATTTGTCGAGCACAGGCATCAGCGGTTTTTTTACAAATGCCTTAACTCCGTGAGTATCGGTCCCTTTGAAACCGAGAATTATTTTAAGCATAACATTGAGAACCCATGTGGCGAACCTTCTCTTAAAAGGCCGCTGGTCATTGGCTCCCTTCGCTCTTTTTGACCCGACGACCATCTGGGCATCGCTGTTCTTGAATTCAGCAAGGGCTTTTTCATAAAATTCAGGGAGACACAGATCTATCTCGTCACAGACTATTATCTCACCCCCGGCCCGTCGTATCCCTTCCTGAAGAGCAAGTCCATAGTCAGGATGCTCATAATGAAAAATGGATACCGAACTGTCAATCTTAGATAGTTCGCCCCCCTTTTCTATTGTCCGGTCAGTACTTCCATTTTCCGCCAGTATGATCTCAAAATCAAATTCATCTCTGAACTGATCGAGATCTTTTTTCAACCGGTTTACAGCTGTTTCAAGAATCTTTTCTTCGTTGTATACCGGAATTACTATTGAAACTTTTCTTTTTCCCATTTCACAGACCCTATAAAAATTCTTTGAAGAATATAATAAAGCGTTTGAAGATAGTCAAATTATTTAATCAATATAGCAGTGCATTTTCTTTAGAGAATTTTGTTTACATTTAACCTTTTTTGTGTTAATAATGGAAATGTGTTCATTTAACTATTAAAGAATCTGTTTTCAATTTGATATAAATAGATTTTTTGACGGCTCATTAAATATTGTAAAAATGGTTTTGTAATATTGTTTTTCCATTGTAAGGAGTAAAAAAATGAAAGACAGCATCAGAAAAAGAATTATTGAGAAAGCAAGGGACCTTCTTTTCACAAAAACAGAAGAAGAGATCACAATGAACCTCATTGCAAACGAGCTGAACATTACAGCTCCGACACTTTATCATTACTTTAAAGGCAAGGATGAGCTTCTCGGTGCAGCTAACCAGCTTATAACTGAAGAGATCTGTGCTCACCTTGGGATCAAGTTTCCCCCTTCAATTCCGTCCGAAATGCGTATCATAACTGCTACAAGCATGATCGCAGAGTATTTCGTAAAAACAGGTCTCCCTGTTTCCTACCTTGTTGAAGACCCGAAAGACAGACCGATCGTTCTTAAGGAGTTCAGAAAGAAATTCACTGAAATGTTCAGCAACTACCTTAAAACAAAAAAACCGGGATCAAAAGTCGGTGCAGAACAGACAACAATGCGTTATCTCTCTATCCTTCAGGCAGATCTTGCATACATCAGAAACAACAAAAAAGAGCTTTCCGAAGATTTCGCAGAAAAAGTTTTCTCTGTCCTTTTCTAAAAAATACAACAATCAACCCCCGATAAACTCATAAAATTGGACTTTCCCTTTCCAATTAATTATATTTCCGTGTAATTTTGAATTTTTCGGAGGTACTTAAATGGACAACAGAAGGAAAAAAGAAGACCGCAGAGACGATATTCAATTCAAGCTCCCCAAGGATGATAGGGGCAAATCTGACAGAAGAGGCAGGGAAAGAAGAACGAAGGAAAGAATACCTGTCAAAATGTGGATAAGGAATATTGACGGTAATGCTAACTATTTTCAGCAGACCGGCAATCTGAGTGTAAGCGGCATGTACATTATGTCTCCTAACCCGTATCCTGAAAACACTACTATCGAAGTTGAATTTCAGGTTCCCGGAACAGATCATATCGTCAGGTGCCATGCACAGGTTCTGAAATGTAATCCTGACGGACAGTTCATGGGGCTCAGTGTTAAATTTGTCAACATGGCGGAAAAGGACAGACAGATCGTAGGAAAGGCAGTTGATGAACTTATAAGCGAATTCTGGTATATCATGGAGTGACATGGACCGTATTTACACCGATGTTCTGATTATCGGAAGCGGTCTTTCAGGTCTTTCAACAGCGTTAAGTCTTGCTGAAAAGAATGCGAAAGTGCTGATAGTCACAAAAGAGTCAATAGATGTTTCAAACAGCGCAAATGCTCAGGGCGGAATTGCAAGTGTTGTCGATTTCGGTCACGATTCATTTGAAAAACATATTAAAGACACCATTTCGGCTGGAGCAGGGCTGAACAAAGAAGATGTCGTCCGTTTTTTTGTCGAAAACGGCCCTGATGCCATAAATTACTTCAAGGATCTCGGTTGTGTTTTTACTGAGAACGAACAGGGAACACTTGATCTTGGAAAAGAAGGGGGCCACACAGAAAGAAGGGTTGTCCACGCAGGTGATATGACAGGAATGGAACTCATCAGAGCAATAAAAAAAGGTGTCCTTAACCATCCTGAAATAACTGTGCTTGAAAATCATACAGCCGTTGACCTGATCACAACCTCCAAGTTCATGCTTTCAGATCACAACAGGATAATAGGCGCCTATGTTCTGAACGATAAAGAAAATGTTATTACCATAATTGCAAAAGCAGTGCTCCTTGCAACGGGCGGTTGCGGAAAAGTATATCTCTATACATCAAACCCTGATGTGACAACGGGTGACGGGGTGGCGATCGGCTTCAGGGCGGGAGTTTCCGCTGTAAATATGGAGATGATACAGTTCCATCCTACCATTCTCTATCACGAAAAAGTGACTTCAATGCTCATTTCTGAAGCTTTGCGCGGAGAAGGTGGTGTCCTTGTCGACAAACGGGGACATTCTTTCATGGAAAAACATCATTCTCTTAAATCTCTTGCCCCAAGGGACATCGTTGCAAGGGCGATAGATTTTGAAATGAAAAAAAGCGGTGACGACTGTGTATTTCTGGATATGACAAAACTTGACGGAAATTTTTTAAGGAAAAGATTCCCCAACATTTTCCGTGTCTGCCTTGATGCCGGGATAGATATGAGAACTCAGCCGATTCCCGTTGTCCCTGCTGCCCACTACATGTGCGGCGGACTTAAAAGCGATGTTTCGGGAAAAACTTCTCTGCCCGGTCTTTTTATTAGCGGTGAGATCGCCCACACAGGTCTTCACGGAGCCAACCGGCTGGCATCAAATTCACTTCTTGAAGCGGCGGTCATGGCTCATGCGGCGGGAAAAGAGATCCTGCAATACCTTGGATCATCGACAAAGATCGTTCAGGAGCCGCCTGACTGGAACGATGAATCGGCAGGAAGCATCGATGAAAAGATCATTATAAAACAAAACTGGGATGAGATAAGAAGGTTCATGTGGAATTATGTCGGGATCGTAAGAAGCGATAAGCGGCTTGAGCGGGCGCTCAAACGGCTTGAACTTATTAAACATGAGATCAATGAATACTACTGGAATTTCAAGATAACAAGAGATCTTCTTGAGCTCAGGAACATCACACTTGTAGCCGAGATCATCATAAAAAGTGCAATGAAACGGAAGGAAAGCCGAGGACTCCACTTCAACATCGACTATCCTGAAACAAGGAACGAAGCAATCGACACAGAAATATTACCGGAAGAAATTCTTTAAAATCAGTAATTTTAATTTTTGTATTGACTGCCACACCCTTTTCTGTTAGGTTTTGCCGTTGTTTTTTCTAATCAGGAGCGGCAGTTTCGATTTTGATGAAAAACCGTGGTCAGAACAGAATATTCTTCATCCTTATTGCTGTAGCGGTCCTTCTTGTCCTCCTTGTTGTCTTCCACGACACTCCGCAAGTTGAAGAAAGTGCAGTTGAAGAAAATACTGTCATTCCTGAAAAAGTTGAAGAGAGTTCCCCCACTGCTGAAACGGCAAAGATCAACGAACCTGTTGCAGAACCTGTTGCAGAACCTGTTGCAGAGACAGCACCGGCATCAGTAGAGCCAGGAAAGAAGGGTGATGAAGAGGGTGATGCTGCTGTCCCTGATGAACCGATAGAAAAAGATAAAAATTCTGAAATTGATGCTGAAGGGTTCATCCACGGCAAGATACTTCCAAAAAAAGGGTTTGAGGAGGCACTTCTCAAGCTCCCCGGGATTCAGCTTTCCCACACGATGGAGATTATCAACGCTATAAGATACGATGTTGACTTAAGCCAGATAAAGGCAGGCGAAGATTTCAAGGTGAAGCTTTCTAATGAAGGTGTCGTTGAAGAGTTCGTATTCTATCCCGACATCATCACTTTCCACATTTTAAAAAGAGATCCTGCCGACAGAAAACTTAAATATACCCAGAAGATAATGCCGACAGAAAAAAGGTACCGCATTATCGAAGGAGAAATAGAAACAACATTAAATCAGGCACTTATAGATAGAGAAGATGTCACCAGAACGATCCGCGGAGTGACGAACGGAATACTCGAATGCATAGTAAGCTTCAGAACTGATGCAAGAAAAGGTGACAGATACAGAATACTTGTTGAAGATAAATTTTACAATGATCAGATGGTGCCGGGTTCAAAAATACTTTATGCTTCATACGAAGGGAAAAGGGCAGGACTTAATGAAGCGTTCAGATTTGAAGACACAGATCCGAAATCAGCTTTCAATGCTCATTACACAAAAGAAGGCAAGGCACTCATTCCCAGTGCGATGCGGCTTCCCGTTGACAGAGTTCACATAACAAGCCCTTTCGGAATGAGAAGACATCCTGTGACCGGTAGAAGAGCGTTCCATAACGGAGTTGATTACGGCGGACCTGTCGGAGATCCTATTTACGCTGTGGCTCCAGGTAAAGTCATTGATGTCAAAACAACCGATTACGGCGGAAAACAGATAACTATTCAGCATGCAGACAGATCCCAGACTTACTACCTCCACCTTAACAGCTTTTATGTCAGGGCGGGCTCAACTGTCGGTCCCAGACAGAAGATCGGAACAATGGGAAGAACTGGAAGAGTAACCGGTCCTCATCTTCATTTCGGAATAAAAAGTCCGAAAGGTGAATGGCTTAATCCGCTGAAAATAAAGATGATCGCCTCCCCGCAGCTTGACGGAACAAGATTCAGTAAATTTAAAGCTCAGATGAAAGACACGGTCATTCTTCTAAATGACACTGAAAAATATCAGGAATGGCTCCGGAAATATGATGAAGGGCCTCAGCCCGAAGAGTTCTATAAGCAGTATGAACTGTAGATATCTACCTTAATTTTGCAGAAAGCTCGAATCTGTATGCCCTGTATGCTGAAAACTGAGTATTCGGATATTCGTCATCGATATATCTTTTGAAGAACAGCTGATTAAGTTCGGTGTTGTCTTTGGGATCAACTTCGACAATTAGTGCTCCGACCGGTCCGTCACCGTACATCACCTTGAGCTGATCAGGAAAGAACGATGAGCCGATCGATCCCGATGTTATAAGCCGGTTGCCGTTCTCGATCTCATTTGCTCCGCTTACAACTATGCTCAGAGAGTACCACATCGGATCATTTTGAAGAACATATTCCCATACCTGCTTAACCGTTCCGCCGTAACCGTCCTCTTTATCAGGTGTGATCTCATATTCGACAGCTCTGCTGTAATGAGTTGAATAAATGGGCGGATAGCCGAAATTTCTTGCCAGCCCGTTGTCAAACACCATAAGATTTCCGTTTTTAAGCAGAGTCGGTGTGTGCTGTCTGAACGGCCACGCAAAATCTTCATGATCCTTAAATCCGTTGAGAACTTCGACATCTGTTATCTCATCACCGTCTTTATCAACCGGCGTAAGAAGAAATTCCTGATATCTGAAATCAAAAGAACTGTAAACTTCGTGCGGTTTTCCGGCAACAGGCATTCTGTCTATAACATATTTGTCGCCTTTGAAATCACCGATATGGGTTGTCGGATCAGCTTCATCATAACCATCGATCAGAGAATCGCTGAATCCATCACTGTCCTCATCATCAATAACTGCAACAATGTGAGGTGCGAGGAACCATTTCAGATATCCTGAATGGGTTATCTTGGCAACACCGGATCTTTGAGAGCCGAGAATTATCGAATCATCTTCAGCGTTATACCATATCGCATTGTTGTGTACAGGATCGTTTTTCTGCCCTGCCGGGTCGTCTCCTTCCGTAAGCGGAACATCATAAAAAAGATCGCACACATCAGGAAATGTTTTTCTTAAATCCCATGTTCCTCTCAACTGATCATTTTCCGGATTTATCTCTATTACACGATCTTCAATCCATGGATCATCCTTCTTGCTGACACCGAGAATTATGTTGCCGTCATCCTTTATAATTATTTCGTGGTGTATTTCAGTATATCCGTGCGGCTCAACATCCCATTTTTCAATTTCATTACCCATAAAATCATATTTATAGAGAATGCTTGCTCCATCCGAAGTGTAAAGATATCCGTCATGAACAGTTATCGGGAAAGCCGCCGCATAAGGAAAATCGGTGTACCACCTTATCCTTCCCGACTGATCAACTGCGATCGCACTCATTTCGGGTCTTTCTCTCGGTGTAAAAAGCCAGTTCACAATTGTCCAGCCGCTTTCGATCTTTCCAGTAAGTTCAACTTCAGGGAAATTCTTCGGAAGCGGAGCCGTTTTGATCTTGAACTCTCTTTCAGCAACAAGTTTTTTATCTTTGTCAAATGCTTTTATTACAACAATGTTTTCATGGTCGGGGAAAAGACCAAGTACAGGAATTTCCGCTCTATCACTCAATCCGACGAGTGAATACTCTTTTTCAAAATCCTTAGACACTCCGTCGATATCTTTAACTGCAACAGAAACAGAGGTTTGACCTCCGCCCAGCCATGTACTTATCGATGCGGAAAGAGGAATGTTGCCTGACGGATTAAGAACCGGCTCATCAAAAAGCTCCCACTCGTCGTTTGATTCATTATCGGTATCTTCGTTATCAGACACTTCATTGTCAGTAACATTATCGTCATCTTTTTCGTTTGTTTTGTTTTCACCGCAACTGACAATGAAAACAAAAACAAGCAGAATCTGGAAAAAACCTGTTAAAAACCTTTTCATGACACACCCCTCGCAAAAATTATTTTTTCTCATTTGCGGTCTTTGCGATCGCATCAAGCACTGAAACAGCAATATCATCAAGATAGTTGTCTTTGAGCAGTAATCCTCTTTCCATTTTATTTGTAAGATACCCGATCTCAAGCAGTAAAGAAGGCATCCTCGCTCCTACCAGAACATAAAAAAGCGCCCCTTTTTTGTAGCCGCGGACTTTAACATTGTGTTTTTTAAGGTTCTCTTTCAGTCCGATTCCTATAGAAGTGGCATAATTCAGACTGTCTTTCACAAAATAGCTCATTGTCATGTCTACGAGAATAGTGTTGAGCAGCGACGAAGAATCGCTTATCTTGTTTTCGACCATTGCAAGTTTATCTGTATAGTTATCTCTTGTGTTATCAAGGTGATACACCTCAAGCCCACCGACATTTTCATCACTGAAGGAATTGGCGTGAAGTGAAATAAAAAGATCTCCGTTCATCGTGTTTGCGATTGCCGCCCTTTCTTCAAGAGGAAGAAAAATGTCTTTATCTCTTGTAAGCTTAATTTCTATCGAGTCATACTTTTGCGAAAGTTTTTTTATCCTTTTTGCAAGATTGAAAACTATGTCCTTTTCATAAAGCTTTCCGACAACTGCACCTGGGTCCTTTCCGCCATGACCGGGATCAATGACCACAACTTTTTTCTTTTTTGCCTGCGGCTCTTTTTTCTGTTCTTTTTCCTTAACTTTTTCAGACACTTTACTTTCTTTTACTTCCGACTTCTTCTCAACTTCAACAGGTTTTTTTCCGTAGTAGTCTATCACTATTCTCCACGGTTCTTCCATCTCGATGACATTGTAACTTTCGACTTTGCCTGTATCGAGAACTATCCTTATCCCCGTATCTCTCTTTCCCATCCTTATCCCTTTGAGAAATGAGTCGTATTTAACATCGGGAAGTGTGAAACCGTCAGCATCAACTGCAAGAAGATCGATATAGATCCGATCCTTGTCCTCACCTTTGAGCAGATTGTATTTATACTTCACTTTGTCACTTGGATATATCGCGACACGAATCGAACTTTCACCCGGCCAAACCTTGATATCATTGAGAATTTTGTCAGGTTTTGCTTTCGTTAGCTCAGTCAGAAGATCAGTAAGCGATGCCCTGTCCTCATCTTTTATTGAATCACCCGCAGAAAGCGTTATAACAATAAAAAAAGAGATAAATGCTAAAAACCTTTTCATCCCAAAAACACCTGCCTGAATTAACCACAACGAAATAAGCAATTGTTCAAAGCACGAGACATTATCAGATTTAAAATAGGGTGTCAATCTTCACTGATTGACTTTTTTCAAAAATTAAGGATAAATTCTCAGGTTTTCAATGATCAGAAATTGACAAAAACTTTTGAAGCTGTTGCACTTTTTGATGAGAGCGGAGAAATTTTCATTCCAAGGCAGACAAAATACATCATAACTTCTTTTGCAATATCATGTGATTTTGTTTCAACAACTATTTTTTCTAAACCTGAAAGATCTTTGAGATCATCTTCGGCCAGGCCGATCTGAAGTTGTCCGAACTTATAATTTTTGGCAAAGCTGACAATTTTTGTCACTGCGTCATCTTTGTTCAGAAGTGATGCGTTCTGATTCTTCTTTTTCATTTTTTCCAACTCTTCCCTTGAAAAGCCGGAATGGCTGGAAGGGGTTTTTGGAACTTGTTGCGAACCTTGCCTTAAGTGGCACAGATAACTTAAGAATCCAGTTTCGACAAGTATTTTCTCTATCTCGTTCTTTTCCAGTTTGTGATCAGTTGAACCCATTATGGCAGATGCCAGGGCGTAAGCCGCGTTCCACACCTCTTTTCCTTCCATAAGTTGAAGAACCTGTCCGAATATCATCTGAAGGTAGTTGCCGGGATGCTGACCGTATTTGACGATTGAAAGAAAATAATCAATTTTATCAGCAATTTCAAGATCTTGTGCAGGAATTGACAAAAGAGGGCTTCCTGCAAATTTCCCATTGTTTTTATAAAGAGTTTCTCCTGCCGGAGCACCCATTATGATAATTATGATCTTTAGAGATACATCTTTGCATCTTGTTTGTATGTTTTCGGGAAAAGCTTCGTAAATTGAAGGGTCATCCTTGTATCGTGACACTGCATTTATCATGGGAGTGTCGCTTCCGAAATCAAAATCGTTGAGATTACAGGTGGAATTTTTCTCAGTTACAGTAAGATGCCTGCATGAATAACCGGCAAAATATGACATTACCGCTCTCCCTGCCTCGCGGTAAGCTGATCTTTCAAGTTGCTGATCGGGACTCATTTTAACTCCTGTCAAAGTTTAGAGCAATAACCTGTTTTACTTTATGCAAAAAAGGTGCCAGAAATTGTTTTACTTAATGAAAAAATTATTCTGATTGTGTAAAATTAAAGTTTTTAATTATTTGGAGACTGCCGTGACATCGAACTTCTGTGATCCGGTATATCCCGATTCAGTATGTTTGAAATTGAAAGTGACTGTCCCTTCTTCAATGAAATAGAAAGTGCTTTCATATCCGAAAGCGATCGAAGTGTCTTCAGTGATATATGTGTCTTCAACATCGGGAACGACCATCCAGTCAGGATCTGCTGAAAATTTACATTTAACATCTCCGATCATCCTTGTTCCTGATGTGGTTTTAAGATATGGGATGAAAGCAACTTGAGAACCCTCTTCAACATTTATAGTTCCGGTTGACGGCATAACATCGAAGGAATCTCCGTAAGCCACTCTCACTTTTGTGATCACTTCAAGTGATGCCGGATCTTCAAATTTGAGGGTTATCATATCAAGCACTTTTTCATCATTTTTCGTTGTTATCTTATAAGAGCCGGCTTTTGTAACTTTGATAGTGAAATCAGGCACATCGTAAGTGTTGTCATGGTTGATCAGCACAGCATTTTCCGCCGGCTCAACAATGTGATATATCTCATCGTATTTGCCCAGATACTCCTCGCCTGTCGAATATGCGCCGATACGGTGTGAAATGTTCGTCGGAAGTATCCCTGTCTTCAAATTGCCGTCAGCATCGTATTTTGTCGTGAGATAATACTTAAGCACTCCAAGATCCCCTGTCGCCTTGTTTGAATCATCCCAGCAACCTGTTACAACAGACAATAGAACTGCAATAACAATCAAAGTCATTGATTTTGTTAACGATCTCATTTTCCCCTCCATAAATTAAATATCAAAAACGATTGTTTAGTGACATGTCGCGGGAGGATTTATTATATT
>ENA-UOWO01003959-UOWO01003959.1-activated-sludge-metagenome-genome-assembly--contig:-NODE-3959-length-16723-cov-11.646448_pt1 | contig 16723 bp, 16 predicted proteins | sample MGYA00238148_ERZ761564 | MGnify/ENA primary metagenome ERZ761564 (study PRJEB28885, sample SAMN05720194) | activated sludge metagenome | isolation source: Anaerobic digester | place: USA...
AAATATATCGGTGTCACTTTCTGGTACTAACGAAATGGCTAAAAAATGAAGCTGATATGTTAAAGAACAAAAACAAAAACAAGTCCCCATAAATGGGAGTAGAGGTATTATATTATAATTTTTCGATTTGTGCAGTAGGTAAGTTTATTTTTTCGGTTGAAGTAAAAATTGTTTGATACTTTTGGCAAATATCAACTACAATTTGCCGGTGATTTTCATCCAATTCGGAAAAAATATCGTCAAGAAGCAGTATCGGTTCTTCGTTGTACTGTTCTTCTAAATAATTTATTTGGGCTAGTCTTAGGGCTAATGCCGCCATTCTTTGTTGTCCCCTAGAACCCCAAAACGCTAAATTCTTATTTTCGGTTTTAAAATCATCAAAATTAATTGAGAAATCATCCAGATGTGGTCCGCACTTACTGTATCCTGCCGCTAATTCTTGTGGATATAGTTGACGTATTTTTTCTTCGTTTATGGTTGACGCTTGATATTTAATTGATAATTTATTAATTTCTTTATCTTGATGGTTAGTAAAAAATAAATTAGCTGATTTAACCCAGGCAAAGCGGAAACTTTGAATAATTTCCGCATTTTTTATAAGTGATTGATCCCAGTAAAATAACTCCGTTTTTTGAGCCTTACCGCTGGCAATAATATCGAGTAGTTCGTTTCGATTTTTTAAAGCCTTGCGGTACTGAGAGAGAGCTGAGGCGTAGCGCCATTCTGTATTGGCAAAAATTCCATCAAAAAAGTCTCTTCTTCTCCCTGGTGAACCATTAATTAGTCTCAAGTCTTCTGGTTCAAATACCACTATTTTTACCTTCCCCCAGTATTTAGCCCTAGTTTTAATTACTTTATCAATTAAAAAGCGTCTTTTTAAAGCTCCAGTTTCTTCTCGCCACAGTTGAACTTCAACTTCATATTCTCCCTGTTTGTCCAATATTTTAGCTCTAACGCTACTAATTTTCTCTCCCCATTTTATCAATTGGCTAGAGCTTGATGATCTAAAACTCTTTCCAGAAGCTAAAAAATAAATTGCTTCCAGTAAATTACTTTTTCCACTCCCATTTTTCCCCAAAATTAAATTAGCCTTTTTATCAAATTCCACCAACTTTTTATCATAAGACCGAAAGTTTTGTAGTAATATCTTACTGATATACATCTTCTGCCTATTATAGCCGATAATCCCCAAAAATTCCTTATGTCCAGCAGGTAGGAGTTGAACCTACTTTAGAAGGTTTTACAGACCTTTGCCTAACCGTCCGGCTCCTGCTGGTGTGAGTGATTATAACAAAATTATCAGGTAAAATAGAATAACTATGTCACTTCGTCTTATCTCCTGGAACCTAGCCGGTATGCGAGCCGCCATTAAAAAAGGTCTTTTTGATTTTATGAAAAAAGACAAGGCGGATATTTACTGTTTTCAAGAAGTTAAGGCCAAAGCTGACCAAGTCCCTCTTCTAGATTGTCCAAGGGGTTATCATCAGTTTTGGAACCCTGCGGCCAAGGCCGGTTATTCCGGAGTGGCCACTTTTACTAAAATAGAACCAAAATCTGTCATTATCGGCGACCGCGATAACGATTGGGATGATGAGGGACGAGTTATCATTACCAAATTTGACGAATTTACTTTACTTAATGTCTATTTTCCCAACGGTCAACGAGACCTCGGTCGCCTCGATTTTAAAATGAAATTTTATAATTATTTTTTAAAATATATCGACGATCTGCGAGATAGAGGAGAAAAGGTAATTTTTTGTGGCGATGTCAATACCGCTCATACCGAAATTGATTTAGCTCGTCCCAAAGACAACGCTAAAACTTCCGGCTTCTTGCCGATAGAAAGAGCCTGGATGGATAAATTAGTTGCTCATAATTGGACTGATACATACCGCCTCATTAATGATAACAAAATCGAATACTCCTGGTGGTCACAGCGCTCTGGCGCCCGTCCCAAAAACGTTGGCTGGCGCATTGATTATTTCTTTATTGATAAAAAACTAGAGTCCAAAATTACCGACGCTTTTATTCTCACTGATGTCTACGGCTCCGACCACTGTCCGATTGGAATTGAGATTAAATTATAAACTTATTTGTTCCCTCCTTTTTCAGCCACTGATTATTCTCCCGCCAGTTACTATCGTATTTTTCCAGGAGTTCCCAAAAAGACCTAGAATGATTTTTGACCGTTAGGTGGGTCAGTTCGTGGAGAATTACGTGTTCAAATTTATCCATCGGGAATAGAATTATTTGCCAATTGAAATTTAATGAGCCCCTCCCAGAACAGGATCCATATCTTGAGCTTTGATTTTTTATCCCCACTTTTTCGTAGTGTAAATTATATTTATTAGCCAGTTCTCTCGTTTTTTCTTTAATTAATTTACTAGCCAAAATTCTCATTTTTTTATCAAAAATTTCTTTTAATTTATTTTTTTCCGAATAGTTTATCAAGATATTTTTATCGATAATTACCAGTGAATCCCTTAAAGCTTTTTTTGTCTCTACTTCGTAATTTTCGCCTAAAATTTCTATCTTTTTAATTTTATTTAAATTTTTTTTCTTTTTTATTTTTTCATTTTGTCTTAGAATCCAGCTTTCATTGTTCTTAATAAATTTATTGACGACCATCAAAGGCATCAGCCAGGGGATATTAACCACTATTTTATTTTTTCCTACTATTCTCAGTCGTAATGTCTGCACCCTTTTTCTATTTATTTCTATTAAAAATTTTTTTTCTCCAATCTTAATTTTTTCCATAAATGTTAATATAGTATAAGGGATGATATATATTGCTGCTGACCATCGCGGCTTTCGGTTAAAAGAAGAGATAAAAAAATGGCTCGAAACCGAGCTTTATGAATTTCGTGATCTGGGTGCTACTGAATACGACCATGATGATGATTATCCGAAGTTTGCCATAAAACTGGGTGAAACAGTTACCAGAGAAAACGCTCGGGGAATTTTAATCTGTGGCTCCGGAGTTGGTGCTTCTATCGCTGCTAATAAAGTGAGTGGGGTTCGCGCCGGACTTTGTACCTCGGTCAAGCAGGCCGCCTCTGCCCGAAGCGATGACAATATTAATATTCTTTGTTTAAGTAGTGACTGGATTAGTGTTGAAGATAACCAAAAAATTACCGAAACTTTTTTAAAAACTCTTTTTTCAAGTGAGCAGCGTCATATTAGAAGAATTAATCAAATCAAAGACTATGAAACTCAAAAGCGTTGAAGAAATTATTCCTCAAATTAGGGTTGTTTTACGTCTCGATCTCGATCTTCCCTTTTTTGATAATAAAATTATTGACAACTCTCGTCTCCAAAAATCTTTACCCACTATTAGATTATTGCTCGAAAAAAAATGCAAAATTTTAATTATCGGTCATCGTGGCCGACCGAATGGCATCGAAGACGAATATACCCTCAGGCCAGTTTACTTAGAACTGATGTCCCTTTTAGAACCAGAAGGAGAGTCTTTAATTGAAAGTGTTTTTATGCCGGAAATTAATTTTGAACAAATCGATCGGGCTCTGGCTGTCAATAATCTTGTTTTTTTAGAAAATATCCGTTTTTGGCCAGAAGAAGAAAATAACACTGCCTCTTTTTTAGCCCCCCTCAGTGGATTTTGTCAGGCCTATGTCAACGATGCCTTTGCTGTGGCTCATCGCGCTCACGCCTCGATCACTTTATGGCAACATTTACCCAGTTTTTATGGTTTAAGCTTTATTGAAGAATATAATCATCTCGATTCCTTAAGAAATCCCTCACGCCCACTCACCCTTATTCTCGGTGGTGCCAAAGAGGATAAATTAAAACATCTGGATAAATTAATTTCTCACTGCGATCACATTTTAATTGGCGGCAAATTACCTCAGTTTTTACCTCTCGTTGACCCCAAAATTATTCCTGCTATTTTGACTCCGGATACCTTTGATATTAATGAAGAATCCATCGCTAAATTTACTGAAATAATAAATAATTCAAAAACAATAATTTGGGCAGGAGCTATGGGCTTTTATGAAAATGAAAATTATCGAAACGGAACTGAAAAAATTGCTCGGGCCATTGCCGCTACCACGGCCTACAAGGTTGTGGCTGGTGGTGATACCTCCGCCTCTGTTTTAAATTTAAATCTCAAAGATAAATACGACTTTTTCTGTAGTGGTGGGGGAGTCCTTCTTGAATTTTTAGTCAACCCAAATCTCCCTGCTTGGTCAAATTAAAATATAATCTGTAAATTAAATTACATTCTTGTAATATGAATGTGTGGTTAAATGGCAAAAGGTTGCTTTCAAATTTGAGAAACAATATCGATTAAAAAATTGGGACTATTCAAGTGATGGGTTTTATTTTATAACCATTTGTACAAAAGACAGAGAAAATTATTTCGGCGATATCCAAAATGACAAAATGAAATTATCTCAAATTGGAATGGTAACCCAAAAATACCTCTTACAAATTCCGATGCATTATAAGAATATTTTAATTGATGAATTTTCAATAATGCCGAATCATGTCCATATATTATTAAACAATGGGGTTCTTTCAGGTAGGCCCATGCCATGGTCATCTCTTGAAAAATCCGTTTCCAATTCAGGTAGGCACATGCCATGGCATGTGCCTACAAAAAACATCAATTACATTAATACCTTTTCTCACCCAATCAAAAATTCAATATCAATGGTTATTAATCATTATAAATCGGCGGTTACCAAAGAAATCAATAAATCAAATCAAGAATTTTCATGGCAAACCCGTTTTCACGATGAAATTATTAAAAATGAAAAACATTATTGGGCGGTTAAACGATATATTAAAAACAACGTTATCAATTGGAATAAGGACAAAGAAAATATATAAATGTTGAAATCCTTTTATGAAATTGTTTGTTTAGGATTTTCATGGGGTTCTGGAAAGGGACAATGAAAAACGGTTTTTCTAAAAGAAATTTAATTTGTTGTATTATTAATTATGGAAACAAAAAAATTAAAAATCGGCATTAATGGTTTTGGGCGAATTGGCACCGTCGTTCTTAGAGCTATTTTGATGGAAAAATATGACGTTGAAGTGGCGGCGATTAATACTCGGGGTGAGCTTGAAATGGAAGCCTATGCCTATCAGTTTAAATACGATTCTGTCTACGGTCGTTTTCCCGGTAAAATCTCTTTTGCCGAACCTCAAAAAGCCCGTGAAACTGGCCGTCTTCTCATCAATGATTTAGAAATTCCCTTTCTGGGAGAAAGTGACCCCGCTCAAATTCCCTGGAAAAATTATGGGGTTGATATCGTTTTAGAATGCACTGGTGCCTTTACCGACTCCAAAGCCGCCCTCCATTTAAAAGGTGGAGCCCAAAAAGTCATCATCTCTGCCCCTGCCAAAGATCCCAAAATTCCAGTTTATATTTTGGGTGTTAATGCTGATAAATACCATGGCGAGACTCTTATTTCCAATGGCTCCTGTACTACGAACTGTGTCGCTCCCATTGTCAAATTAATTGATCAAAAAATCGGTTTTCAGGAAGGTGTTCTGACCACTATTCATGCCTATACCACCAATCAAAATATTGTCGATGGCAGCGGTAAAGATCCTCGCCGCGCTCGAGCCGCCGCTATCAATATTGTTCCCACTTCTACCGGAGCGGCCGAGGCCGTTATTGCCGCCTATCCCGAGGCTAGAGGGCGTTTTGCTGGTACCGCCATTCGGGTCCCTGTTGTTTGCGGTTCTTATTCTGATTTAACTTTTAAATTAGTCCGCTCCTCTACCGTTGAAGAAATTAATGCTCTTTTTGAAGATGCCGCTTCTCAATCTTCCCTCGTCGGGAAATTAAAAGTTTCTTATGAGCCACTCGTTTCTTCAGATATTATAGGCAATAATTCTTCATGTCTTATCGATACTCGTATGACTAAGGTCGTTTCCGACGATATGGTTTCAATCGGAGCCTGGTATGACAATGAATACGGTTATAGCTGTCGTCTCATCGAGATGGCTCTTCATATATGGAAATAATTCCCACTATTTTAGAAAAAGATTTCGATTTAGCTGAAAACCGTTTCTCTCAAATAAAAAATCTCTCTTCCTGGATCCAAATTGATGTTGTTGATAATGTTTTTACCCCTGGAAAAAGTTTTGAGCTCGAATTAATTTCGAAATTTAATCAAATATACTCTAGTCTATGGGATATCCACCTGATGGTTAAAGAACCGATTAATTGGCTAAAAAAATGTCTCTTTGTTGATGCTTCTCGAATTTACGGTCAAGTTGAAATGATGTCAAATCGAGAACTCTTTGTTACTGAAGCCAAAAATTTAGGTTTAGAGGTTGGCCTGGCTTTTGATATTGAGACTCCAGTTGATAATATTCCCAGTGAATGCGATTTAATCTTACTGATGGCTCGTCCAGCTGGATTTGGTTCCTATTCTCTGGATAAGAATATTTTTCAAAAAATAACCAAAGCCAAAAAATTAGGTAAAAAAATTGCCATTGATGGGGGAGTAACTCCAGACAATTTTCCTCAAATAAAACAATCCGGAGTTGATATCATTTATTTGGGTCAATATTTTTTAGATTTAATTCATGAAAAAGAAAATTAAAAAACGCTTTCGCGTTGCCTTTTTCGGTAACTCTGATGTCAAGAAAAGAAGCCTCAGTTTTATTGACGCCTATGATACGGCTCAGCTTTTAAGTAAAAACAACTTTACCATTATCAATGGTGGTGGGCCAGGAATTATGCTGGCCTCCACCCTAGGGGCAGTTTCTGTTCACGGCCGCGCCGAAGCCGTCGTTATCAATCCCAAAAGTCAACCAAGCGCTCATTACGAAGGCCAGTATCCGGAGAATATTTCTCAGGTTAAACGAATCTATTCTTTAAAATCTTATCAAGGAAGACTGAGTAAACTGATTAAACTTGCCAGTGCTTACGTTATTTTTTACGGTGGTACCGGCACTCTGGCCGAAATGGCTTATGTCTGGTCTGAGGCCAAATTCGCCTTTCCCCGCCAAAAACCCATTATTTTTTATGGCAAAAAATGGCGCAAAATAATTAACACCATTACTTCCGAATTAAAATTTGAAAAAATTGAAAAACAAATTTGTTATTTCGTCGACAAACCCGAGCAGGTTTTGGAAATTATCAAAACCTATTCTAAATTAAAACATAAGTAACTTTATAAAAAATTTTTTTTATTCCAAATAATCCTGTAGCTTTTTTCTTCGACTCGGATGCCTTAATTTTCTCAATGCTTTAGCTTCAATTTGTCTAATTCTTTCCCTGGTCACATTAAAAATTTTACCTACTTCTTCAAGTGTTTTTGGGGTTTCTCCCATTAGTCCAAAACGTAGTGAAAGCACTTTTGCCTCTCTTTCGTCAAGACTTTCGAGAACCTCTTCAATCGACTCTCTTAGGAGCTCTTTTGATGTTTCCTCATAAGGGCTTGGCTGGGTCAAATCTTCAATAAAATCTCCCAGAAATGAATCCTCATCATCGCCGACTGGGGTGGCGAGAGAGGTTGTATCTTGAGATATTCGGTAAATTTCTTCGACTTTTTCTACTGTAATTCCCACTTCTGCGGCAATTTCTTCGATAGTCGGTTCTCGTCCTAGTCTTTGGGTCAAGGCTCTTGTCGCTTTATAAACTTTATTAATTGTTTCAACCATGTGAACCGGAATTCTTATTGTTTTAGCCTGATCGGCAATAGCCCGGGTAATAGCCTGTCTTATCCACCAGGTCGCATAAGTTGAAAACTTAAAACCTCGTTTCCAATCGAATTTTTCTACCGCTCTCATCAATCCCTGATTTCCTTCCTGAACTAGGTCAAGAAAGGTCAGACCTCTTCCAATATATTTTTTCGCAATTGACACCACCAGTCTCAAATTAGCATTGATTAGATGAGCTCTGGCTTCTCCGGAGCCTTTTTCAATGGCTTTAGCTAATTCCACTTCTTTCTCAAAATTAATTAAATCAATTTTTCCAATTTCTTTTAAATACATTCGCACCGAGTCCATGCTATTTTTTTGAGATAAAAGTGCCAAAAGATCGGCACTGCTCAGCTTTCCCTTTTCTGAATCAATTATCTCTCTTGACTCCACCTTGTCAAAAATATCTATTCCCTTATCAAACAGATAATCGAAAAGTTGATCAATTTGTTCAATATATTTTTCTGGTTCGGGGATTAGGGCTAGAATTTCATCATTAGTAAGATATCGGAGTTTTTTTGCCTGAGCCACTAACTTAGTTTTTATTTGGGATATGTTTATTGTTGCGGCCATAATTTTGTATTCTATCAAAAATTAGCCCTCTTAAGACTTAGCTCTTTGCAATATTGCCAGTTTGGTCAATATTTGAGCGTAATTTGCCTCAACTTTGGCAATTTCCTTTTCATCTCCAGAGGCCTCTAGATTAGCAATTATATCACTTAATGATTTTAGCCTGTCCTTTAACTCTAGTTCTTTTATTTGCCTAACTATTTTACTCCTTTCTTTTCTCCTTTCTTCAGCACTATTTGGATCTTCAAAAGCTTTTAAATATAAATTATTAAAAGTATCAAGGAGTTCTGGGTCCAAATTTTCTGCCACCTTTTTAGCTTCAAATTTTGTTATCTTTTCTATCACTTCTCCAATTTTTATAAACCGTGGCGTTTTCCACTTTATCAGTTTGATTGCTATTTTTGGTTTTTGCAGCCTCAAAGCCAGAATTAAATACCTTTCTTCCAGTCTTTCTCGCATATCTCCTTTTTCTTCAATTTTATTTATTTTCTTTAAATTTGAAATACTTTCTTTGTTTTGATTTAAATATTTTTTAAATTCTTCAGCCACACTTTCTTCATCAGAATCTATCGTCTGAGAGACCTTTTTTATATAATCTGCCCTAATTACCAGATTATTAATTTTGGCGAGAAAGGGCAGGACAGTTGCTAAAATTAATTTTTTACCCCTTGGGCTATCTATACCATAGTTTTTAACACTAGAGGCTAATATAAAATCCCAAATTGTTTCTGCTTCATTGAGCTTTTTTTTGAAAAAATCTAAATCTTTATTTATTGCCTCATCCGGATCTTTATATTTTTCTTCAAGATCCAGGATTTTTATCTCAAAATCCATTTTATCAGCCAGCTCAATACTTCTAATCATGGCCTTATTACCGGCGAAATCGGAATCAAGTCCCAGAATTAAGGTCTCAGCGTAGCGTCTGATTAATTGAAGCTGTTCCTCAGTTAAGGCTGTCCCCTTTATGGCCACCACGTTTTCGATTCCCGCTTGATATGGCGAAATCATATCGAGCTCCCCCTCGACAATTATGGCTAAATTATTTTTTTTAATACTTTCCTTGGCCAGATTCAGTCCATAAAACATTTGGCTTTTGTGGTAAATTTCAGTTTCCGGCGAATTAATATATTTTGCTAAATTCTGATTTTTATTACTGGGTAAGATTCTTCCGGAAAATCCCACAATTCTGTCCCGAAAATCAATCTGAGGGAAAATTAGCCTATCGCTAAAACGGTCATAACTTTGACCTTGTTTATACTGACTTTTCCCAAAAGAACCTGTTTTATATAATTCTTCGGTTTTGTAGCCCTTTTTAAGTAGGTAATTAATAATTAAGCGGCCATCGGGTGGGGCAAAGCCAATCAAAAACTTATTTATCGTTTCCTCGCTAATATTTCTCTTTTTGATATATTCAAGTGCCTCTTTACCAAGCTCATGTTTTAATAAGATATAGTTATAAAATTTAGCTGTTTCTCTGTTGATTTCAAATAAGCGTTTTTTTACTGATTCTTCACCACTGATTTTAGTCGACCGCACCAGTTTGATTCCGGCCATTTTTGCCAAATCTTCAAGCGCATCTTTAAAATCGATTCGGTTGTATTCCTGAACAAAAGTAAAAACATCTCCTGCCTTGCCACAGCCAAAACACTTGTAAATTTGCAGTTCCGGTGAGACCACAAAAGAAGGGTTTTTTTCTTGATGAAAGGGGCAACAGGCCACGTAGTGACGGCCTCTTTTTTTCAAAGGCACAAATTTATTAATTACTTCTACAATATCGAGCTTCTTTTTAATTTCTTCAACCTGATTTTCCACTGGCCTATTCTACCATTTGAGCTCCTATCTCTAGTAATTCCTGTTTACGATAAAATCTATGCCTGATATTAGTTGACTTCGATATGGCTCTTTTTTAATAAAACGTAGTTCTTTCTCAAATATTATTTTTGCCTGCCTTGCATATTTATCAGCCATTTTTTTACTGTAGTCAAGACTTCCGTATTTTTTCATTAAGTTAACAATAACCTCAACATCCTGTTCAGTTTTTTCGTTTCTTTTTTTATTTAATATATTACTAATTAACTTCTTATCTCCTTCACTACTTTTCTTTATTAGGTCTAGTAACATTAGGGTTCTTTTATTTTCATAAATATCGTTCCCCATTTTTTTTTGACCTGAAAAATCAGAAGTCAGGTCTAAAAGATCATCCACAATTTGAAAAGATCTTCCTAAAAGTACCCCAAATCGATAAATTGTTTCAAGTTGTTTTTTCGAAGCTCCGGCGATAATGGCTCCTAACCTCATTGGTCCGGCAATGGTGTAATATCCAGTTTTACTTTCTAGTATTAATAGATTATCTCTTTCACTTAAATCATAACGATTATCCTTCGTCCATTTTAATTCTATCCCTTGACCAAGTATGGTTCGGCTCATCATGGTATAAAATTCTTTGACGATTTTCATCGCCGTTTTTTTATCTAATATTAAGAAATTATCAGAAAGAACTTTCCACATAATTACGTGTAGGGCATCTCCGGCATTAATGGCCAGCTCGTTTCCATAGATTTTGTGAAGGGCTTTTTGACCCCTTCGACTTTCAGAATCATCCTCAATGTCATCATGATTCAAAATCCAGTCTTCAGATATTTGCATGGCCGCAGCGGTTATCATCGCCCTGTCTCTTTTACCTCCCATCCCCTCAGTTGTCAGTAGTAGCAAACTTGGTCTAAGATATTTACCCTTTCTTCGTGGATAATCACTCACAACTTTGAGGTGAAAATCAAGTTCCTTTTGATATTTTCTATCTAGACGACAATAATCAGGAAATATATTTACTTCTTCGATTTTCTTTTCAATAATTGGCCAAAGCAAATCCCGGTAACGATTTAAGGTATTTAAAAAATCTTGGCTTTCCATTTATGATTCAGTCGTTACCAAATCTGTATTCTCTTCAGTTTTTCTTCCTTGGTTTGCTCCTGCTCTAATCAGTATTTTGTCAAAAGTATAGGGGGACAACATATAAAGGGCCTCAAAAGTTGCTACCGATAATTCAAAAGCGCAGGGAATCTGATTGGTGATGAAAAAGGCTCCCAGACCTAAAAACAATGCATTTCTAAAAGTTTCTTTCATCTTGTCTTTAAATACTTTATCGAGCCTTATTTCATCAACACCTCTTTTTTCCGCAATTTTCTTATCGATGTTATGTCTGGTATAGCCGGCATGAACAGTAGTCAAGAAGGTTCCCACGGCCGTAATAAAATTCATAGTTGTATTCTGTCTAGTTAAATCCGCTAAAAGTAGCCAATTTTCAAATTTTACCGGGAAATTTCTAAGCAGTATTATTGACAAAATCAAGACAGTTCCGCTAAAGCCTCCACTTTGGAGCAGAAGCCGATTATAGTTAATCCTCAGTGCCAGTATTTTTTTATTATTTGTTAAAAAAGCTCTGAAAATTCTCCAAAGTAGTTTTAGGACTGCAAAAAATAAAGAAATTCCGAGCCAGATGAAGAGTATTGTTTTCCAATCCACACTAATTGTTTCTGTTATTTTAAAAAATGGGAGTTTAAAAATAGTCCCCACGAGTGGGTAATCGGGATACGGTACCCATTTATAAAGCAGGGCCGGATCTAGTTTCTGGGTATAAAAATCAATTAAAAATATTCTTCCCGCCGAGAAAAAAGCAATTGCATTAACAATAAAATTTAAAATATAAAATAAAATTCCCCAATCGCCCTTTTTTACTTTGTCAGTAAATACCAAATAAGCATCATTATTACTACTTTTTTCGATTTCTTCTTCAAAATCTTTAAAAGACTGTGACAGTCTCATGCCAATAAAACGCATGGGCAAAAGGACAATATTTTGACATATACCTATTAAAAGCACTGAAACCCAGATTTGGCCAGTTAAATAGTAAAGGCTAAAAAAAGCACTGGCATAGAGTCGAAAACTACCGCCCTTAAAAAACCAAACTGCGATTACTACCAAAAAAATCACTAAAAATGTCGTTGCCATCGGCATTAATATGCGACTGTTGTCAATTTTTCTAATCTCTCTAAGTGTTGATGTCATATTCCTGTTGGCATTATAGCAACTTTAGCCTATACTTTTATAATGCCTGAAATTAAAGAGAAAAATCCGGAAATATATCCAAATACTGCAGAAAACAAGGCAGGAATGGTTGATATCGGCCAAGAAAACATTGGTCGAGAACCAATTCCTCGGGAAATAAAAACCTGGATGGAAAAAGTCGAACAAGTCGCAACTTCTGGGCCAAATACCATTAATGATGATGGACAGATTACAGGGGCCTCCTCAAATTCTCAAGAACCCCAAATTACCCTTCCGATTACTAAAAAAACTTTTATAGTTGGCTTTAAGAAGACCTGGCAAGAAGCGGGACGTTGGCTTTCCTCTTTTTGGTTTAGATTTATTAAAATGAAAAAAGGTAATGTAACATTTAAATCTCATGACACTAACTAATATTTTTGATTTTTTGCTTTCAGCTTTTTATATTGTTTTGGTCTCACTGGGGATTCTTTTATTTTTATTTTTACTAGGCTTTGCTTTTATTTTGTGGTACCGCTGGCGGGACCGCGAAAAAAAATCTTTGGAATTAATCACCCTCCTTGTCGCTGTCCCTCAGGACAATGAAGTCAAGATTGATGCCATGGAGCCAGTTATCGCAGCCATTAGTAGTTTTTACAAATCAGCTCGTTTTAAATTTTTACAAATTTTTGTGGCTCAGCCCAGTATTTCTTTAGAAATTATCGGTACCAATCAGGATATTCGTTTTTATATCTCTGTGCCGAGCAAATATCGAGATTTAATTGAAAAACAAATTTATAGCATTTATGCTGGTGCCGATATCCAGGCCGTTGACGATGCTAATATTTTTTCCGAAAATGGCAAGGTTGAATCTGCTTGGCTTGGTCTAAAAAAAGTAGCCTATTATCCCTTAAAAACATATAAGGAAATTCCTACCGACACTCTTTCTGCTTTTACTTCAGTTCTTTCAAAGCTTAGTCCTGAGGAGGCGGTCGCAATTCAATTAATCTTATCTCCGGTAGATTCTGCCTGGGCCAAATCAGGTAAGTCTTTTATTAGTGGTACCAAAAAATCAGAGTCTAATCCAGAAAAAGCCTCTTACAAAGTCGATGCTCGGCAGCTTGAAGCCATTGAAAACAAATGCAACAAACCTGGATTTGAAGTAGTCATTAGAATCGTTGCCGTGGCTCCGACAACTGAAGTAGCTAAGGTAAATTTATCCAATGTTAAGGCCTGTTTTGGTCAACTGGAATCACCCTGGAATAAATTATCTAGTCGAAAAATATATTTTAAATCCCAGTTTATCGATGATTTTGTTTATAAATATCCAGTTGTTTATTGGCGGAAAAACAAAACCATTCTTTCCACTGACGAAATTGTTTCTATTTTTCACTTACCCAATAAATCAGTCGAAACCCCAAATATTTACTGGTTAAAGTCCAAAAAAGCGCCTATTCCCCCCGATGCTCCCCAGGAGGGGATGTATATCGGTGATAATTTATATCGGGGCGTTACTCAAAAATTTTGTATTACTCCAACTGATAGACAGCGTCATTTTTACATTGTTGGTCAAACCGGTGTGGGAAAATCTTGGCTCCTTGCCGATATGGCCCTTCAGGATATTAAAGCCGGTCGGGGTGTTTGTTTTATCGATCCTCATGATACTTACGAAAGCATTTTGGAAAGAATTCCTCCGGAAAGAATTGAAGACGTCATCTATTTTGATCCCTCTCAAACCGAACGCCCGATGGGTTTTAATGTCATGGAGTGTGACCGGGAAGATCAGAAAGACTTTGTGACTTCTTCCATTATTAATCTAATGTATAAGCTTTATGATCCTTATAAAACCGGTATTGTTGGTCCTCGTTTCGAACATGCCATCAGAAATATAATGCTTACGGTCATGACTGAGCCCGGAGCTACTTTTATCGAAATAGTTCGCTGTCTAACTGATCCCTCATACGTTCAGTATTTATTGCCGAAAGTTAATGATCCCATGGTCAAAAGATACTGGACTGATCAAATTGCCAATACTAATGAATTTCATAAATCCGAAGTCCTAGATTATATTGTTTCCAAATTTGGCCGTTTTATCACCAATACCATGATGCGCAACATCATTGGCCAAAGTGTCTCTTCTTTTAATTTTCGCGAAGCTATGGATAATGGCAAGATACTAATTATTAACCTCGCCAAAGGTTCAATTGGTGAAGAAAATTCCGCCTTTTTAGGTTTAGTTTTAATCCCTAAAATTTTGATTGCTGCCATGAGCCGCCAAGATGTTCCCGAAGAAAAACGACGCGATTTTTATCTCTATGTTGATGAATTTCAAAATTTTGCCACTCAGGATTTTGCTGTCATTTTGTCCGAGGCTCGCAAATACCATCTTAATTTAACTGTGGCCAATCAGTTTATTTCCCAAATGGATGATGAGGTTAAAAATTCCGTTTTTGGTAACGTTGGCTCAATTTGCTCTTTCCGGGTAGGTATTTCCGATGCCAACTTTTTAGTTAATCAGTTTAAACCCGAATTCAATGAGCATGATTTATTAAATTTAGGTACTGGTGAAATTTATCTAAAAACCATGATAGAAGGAGTACCTAAATCTCCTTTCTCTCTCAAAGTTGCTGCGGCTGAAAGAAAAAAACCTGGCAATCCCAAAATGTCTGAAATGATCAAAAAATTATCTAGCCTAAAATATGGCCGTTCAAAAGCCATTGTTGAAGCCGAAATTGCCAAGCGCGCCCGTCTTTAAAGTTCTTTTAACTTGATTCCTCTTGATTCTTCTTTGGTATCAATCAGCTCCAAATATTTTTCAGTCGTCGAAATTCTTTTATGTCCAACAACTTGGGAGACGACATCTAAGGGGACTCCAGCCTTAAGCTGAAAAACAATAAAAGTGTTTCGGAGATCATTTACTTTAACTCCCTTAATATCGGCTTTATTAAAATATCTATTCAATAAGCTTCTAATGTTTCTGGCAAGTAAAACTCTTCCAGTTTTAGTAATAAAGACATTTTTATTTTTACTATTATTATCTCTGACCTCGTCTAAATATCTTTTTAAAGCACTTTTAGCCGAATTGTTTAGAGGCACTTCTCTTTGTGAGTGACTTTCATAGCTTTCAATAATAATTTCATTCTCTTTAATATTCTCTATTTTTAGACTTTCAATTTCTTTAATTCGGAGTCCTGCTTGAAGCATTAATTCTACAATGGCTGTCGCTCTAATATCATTTCGACAAGCATCTCGAAGCGAGCGGTATTCAATTGGTTTTAAAATTTTAGGAATATCGTTTTCATATTTTGGATGTTTTACTTCGGTTGAGGGATCGAGACTAATCTTGCCTTCGTCTTTTAGAAAAGAAAAAAAGTTCTTGATTGAATTCAACTTTCGGGACACTGATTTGGCGGTATAGCCATTTTCGGTTAAATCTTTTTTGAAATCTTCAATTTCTTTGGGTCCAATCGATTGAACCTCGGTAATTTGTTTTTTAGCCAAAAAAATTATCAGCTGATTAATATCGCCCTTGTAGGCTACAATAGTATTAATCGACTTGCCCTTTTTATTTAGGGCATCGGTAAACAAGTTTAAGGCATCTTTTAAGGCTAAATTAGACATAATTTTATGATAAATATGTCTTATAGTACCACATATTAGGCCATTCATCAAGCTATGTTTAAAAAATATCTATATCGTTGGATTATTGTCATTATTATTTTTTCTTCCGCCCTCGGTATCTATCAGCAGCTAAGCCTTCTCTTAAATGCTCAAAAACTAATCCAAAATCTTAATCAAAAAGTTGTCAATTTGGAAAAAAGAAATCTAGAATTAAAAAAATCCTTAAATCCTTAAATATTTACTCATCTAGTTCATTGTGCTAAAATCCAACAGTTCTTTTAACAACATGCGGGGTAGTGTACGGCTGCACGTGAGGCTCATAATCTCACAGGCCGGGTTCAACTCCCGGCCCCGCAACCAGGGATATCAAATAAAAACTCCGCCTAATTGGCGGATTTTTTATTCCATCCCTGTGGGGACGGAGTGAGCGTAGCGAACTTAATGTCCCCATAATCGCTATTGATACAATATAATTGTAATATGTATTACATTTATATTTTATATAGCTTAAAAGATAAAAAACTTTATAAAGGTTTTACCACTGATTTGAACAGGCGCTTAAAAGAACACAATTCTGGCAAAAACACGTCCACCTCATATCGCCGTCCCTTAAAACTGGTTTATTACGAAGCCTATTTAATTAAAAAAGATGCTGAATTTAGGGAAAAATATTTAAAAACTAGTATGGGGAAAAGGGTAGTTAAAAAACAATTAAAGTATCTATTGGAATATTTACATCGATCTGATACAATTTCGTCGGTGCCCAAAAACACCTCAACATTTGTAACAAAGAGGTCGTCATTAA
>ENA-UOWO01003960-UOWO01003960.1-activated-sludge-metagenome-genome-assembly--contig:-NODE-3960-length-16718-cov-5.832323_pt1 | contig 16718 bp, 22 predicted proteins | sample MGYA00238148_ERZ761564 | MGnify/ENA primary metagenome ERZ761564 (study PRJEB28885, sample SAMN05720194) | activated sludge metagenome | isolation source: Anaerobic digester | place: USA...
GTCAATCCTTTTGGTGATGATGATACATTGTTTTTAGATGGTGATAGAATACCCGTAGGTTTAAATGAAACACTTGTTTCTCAAGCATTAGAACAATATGATTTATGTTTAATAAAAGCAGTTAATGATTCACGCTTTATTTTCACAAAAGACGAATTCATGGCAAATCCTGTATTTCACAAATTTCATAATAATGTTTATACTTGCGGATTTGTTATAAGAAAAAGCATCATACAAAAAGTCAAAGAACTTCAACAACAACGATTGTTTCATCCTTGTTTTGATGGTTATTATGGTGGAGAAGATGAATTTTTAGGAAATATAGTTTTTTATTTAGGTGGAACATGTGGCTTGTTCCCAAAAACAATCTATTTAAAAGGTGAATTTAGACAAGTCTTTTCATTCAGAAAAGATCCTAAATTTTTAAGTCAATGTACTAAACGAGAAAACCTCGTAAAACAAATTGAACAATCGTTAAAGCTTAATAAACAACTTAAACCAGAAGACTTAGTGTTGAAAGAATATTCTCATGCGTGAAAAAACTAAGATTATTTATGCAGCAATTGATTGTCAAGAAATAACAGAACCTCCTGTAGGTTACCCTGAGCAAATAGTTGGTTCTCCTGTTTGTACAACGTGTGAACCTGTTCAATTAAAAGACTTGACATACAGGGAATTGACTAAAGGTGCAAGAAATATCATGAATTTGAAAGCTGAAAATTTTAATGTTCTTTTTAAAGAGCAAAATTGTTGTTTTGCTCAACTAGAAGAAGCAAATTTTTTACAATTTCGTTTAGGAATGAATTGTCTTATAGGTGATTTTAAAGTTACATTTTGTGATGATGGTTCTGGCAGCATAAGAGATGGACGTGTGTGTGCTTCATGGGATGGTTCAAATTTAAAAGTGTATTAAGTAAGCTAGTGAAGGCCCTAGCACACAAAGATTGAATGTGTATGGTTACCTTAAGGGCTTCTAGTCTTAATATGTCTAGAGGCCCTTCGTTTATTTAAGTTCTTTTGTTCGAATGTTCTTTGTTTGAGATAATATATGTTTTTTGCTTTATACGATATATCGTATAGCATTTTTTTGTGTATAAAAAAATTGAAAACAAGTAAGAAAAACTCTTTAAATTTAGTTTGTAAATATTGTGAGACAAGAATTAGAAATACACCGTGCCGGTGTGAAAAAGATTTAGGTTATTTGGTTATATGAAGGTATATTTTGTAATAGAGTTGAGAATACGCGTGGCTTGTCCTGTTTGCAGGACAATGGGATGTAGAAACAGAATAGCGAGAAAGCATATATGAGCTCTGAAAATGTTATGAAACAATATTTCCCATATACAAACAAGTGTTTAGTAGATGGGGAAGAATGCGTACAAAATAATTCGTGCAAATTTTGGTTGTCAAACACTAATGAAAGTCGTTGTTGGCTAATAGGATTTGAAGAGTTTTTGAAAACTTTTTTTGGTGACGTTGACATCGATTACATTATGTTTGAAGATAAAAACGGGAAACGTCTTGAAGGATTGTGTTTTGTAGATTTTCGTTTATCGTCCAATGATAAATTAGACAAACAAGAAATAGAACTTGAAATTAGAATTTGTCTTAATAGTTCGAGATTAGCAACAAAAATAAGAGAGAAATTTGGATTGTTGCAATGGTCAATAGAGCCATTTAATTATGATGGTGGTGATGATACGGGTCTTGTTATGAAGTGTTCAGGTCAACCTGAGAATAAGTCTGAACTTGAAAAAACGATTATTTTTATTAGAGACAAATTTGTCCCAGAATTTGTTGAAGCTGAAAAAGAAATTAATACTTGCGCGATTTGCAAGAAAAAATGTCAAGATTTAATAGAGTATAATGAAATTGCAATTTGCTCTATTTGTGAGAATAAGATAATTTTAGACCATATTTCGAGTTATTTGTAGTTTTTTGATACTTTGATATATCGTGAATTGTTGATGAAAAATCTACTTGTGACATAGGAATCCATTTTAACCAAGATAGACATTTTTTGCAAAAAAGACCATAATGTTGGGCTTTTCTTGCAGTGAAAAAATACTTGCATTTGCATTTTTTACATTCAGACATATGCTAATTCTTACCTTTCTATTGTTTTTATCTTTTGTTCTTTAATGTTAGAATAAAAAAGTGTACTTTTTCAAGGAAAATAAATGAATAAAGAAGCAATTTTAAAGACAGCTGAAGAGATACTTTGTCTTGAATTTATTGAAAAGTTTGCCTCTGTTTCAAAACAATATTTGAAACAGCATTATAAAGAGATTAACAAAGCTTTTAATGACTATATCAATTCAAGAACATTTCCCCAGGGTAAGTCAAAAGTCCCGTATAAAAATCTTGATATGAAGTTTAAAGAGAAAGTTTGGCAGCAGTTTCTAGTCGAATTAGAGAAAAACATGCAACCGTTAGAAGGTCAAGTACAAGATACAATTAATAAAATGAAAATGCCAGTAGCTGCTTAATTTTGAATTTTTCTGCAATGAGAGAACACAAGACATAAGATCTTGTTCTCTTAGCCCAGGTATTACAACTTGGGCTTTTTTATTTTAACTGAAGTGAACTACTGCTAATTTTTGGAAAGTTTTAAATAATGAAAATAGAGATAGACAAGATTTATAAATTAAAAGAAGCAGCTGAATTTTTATGTGTTAGTAGATCTACTTTAAGATCTTGGGATAGAGAAAAACATTTTATTGCAGGAAGAACAAAAGGTAAGCACAGAATTTATGTAGGTAAACAAATAATCGAAATGCAAAAGAAAATGTTTGAAAGATAAGGGAATAGTAATGACTACACAACAAGGGTTTTTTGTTAAAGTTCGTGATGATTTTTATATTGGACCTTATGACGATCTTAAAACTGCTAGAAATGAAGCAAGAGTTAAAGGACCTAAACTTGAAATTTACCATGGCGTTCTGAAAAGAATTAATGACCAAATTATTGATGACAGTCAATTGTTTTTAGTACCAAAATGTCAAAAATGAATAAATTTAGATTCTTATTACAACAAGAGAAGATAACATCTGATGTTATTTCACAACATATTGTTTCTTATAAAGATTTTTCTAAATTTTATGATTTTCAGTTTGTGTCATCAGAAGATACTATTAGAGATTTAAGATATGATTTAATTACTGGTGAACCACATGAAAGTCGAAGTCGTGGGCCAGGAATGATTGATAAAACTGCAATACAAGCAAATGTTGCAAAGCAAATAAAATCAATGAAATCAGAAATAGCAAGTTATGGTGAGACTCTTTTGTATTTTAGAATGAATAAAGCTACAAAAAATTTATTTAGAATGTATCATAGTTATGAAGTTGATCTTGTGCCCAAAAACCTAAATAATATAGACAAAACTGTAGGTAAAATTGTGGGAAATATTGAGGGCGTAAAGATAATTCAGGATGAAGATATTCGGACTTATAGAGTGCAACCTGTTGTCAGTCGCGAAGTTAAGAATAAATTTGAAAAAATTTTTTAAGGAGGAAATTTGAAATATAAAAGTATTAGAATCGAGACAAATGGAACTACTGCTGGAACAAAAATTTTTATTGACGATAAACAACTGGAACGTGCTCAAAGAGTTATGTTTTCAGCAGATGTAAATGAATTATTTGCACATATTAGTATTCATGTGGCTCGTCAAGAGAATGGTGTTGCAAAAACAAAAAAGGTTAAAGTCAGAGATAAAACTGAAAAGTTTGTAGAAAAAGAAGAAATTGAAACAGAACCTTTAAATCTTGAACGTCAAGTATAATGTCAAATTTTGTAGAAACTCTTTACTATTTGGTTTTTAATAGTACATTACTTGGTGATACAAGTAGTGCAAAAATGTATTTGCATTTTCTTAGAGAAGAGTTTGATAATAACGAATCATTGTTTGAGCCTTTGAGAAAAGATCATCGTTGGAAGCACTTGATCGAACTTGGAAATGCTATTGATAATAATCTTGTTTTTTCAAAATCTTTAGATTGTAGTGAAGCAAAAAGTTTTCCAAGACAAGAAGAAGAGACGCTTTTTTCAAAACAAGAAGATTTGGTGAAAGCAATTATGTTATCACAAGATAATTTAAGAATGTGTCTTGGAGCAGAATCTGATTTTCATTGTTCATGTACTGAATTAGAAACAAGATTTGGTAGGGTTGATTTAGTTGCTCAAGACAAAATAACTGCTTATCCAATCGAAGTAAAAAAAAGTGGTGCATATCATGATGTTGTAGGTCAGATTGATAAATATGTCATACAATTCAAACTATGGTTGATTAATAGAATGTATGAAAATGTCTTGGGCGTTGTTATTGCGAATAGTTTTGATTCTTATACAATTAAAGAACTTTATAAAGCAGGGGTTGTACCAGTAAAGTACAAGTTTAGAAGTCAACAAAGCGTCGAGTTTGAAAGATTATGAATGAAAATCTTGAAGAAGATTTTGATGATGATGACAGAATAGAAGATTTATTAAAAATATCAGAATCATTATTTGCTGAAGATTGGAATAGTGATGAAGACAAAATTTGGGACGATAAATGACTGAAAGAAAATGGGAACAGTGTAATACTTGTCATTTTTGTGTAGAAACAAGAAGTCATCCTTGTGTAGATAAAAAGTCAGTGTTAAATTGCACTGGTCATGCTTGTGTAGTAGGTATTATTATGGATAGCCCAGGATCAATACACGCAAATTGGAACCCAGATAGCATACAATGTGAACTTTGGACTAAGAGAGATTCAGTCAAGATAACTTTTGTCGAGGTTTTCTAAAGGTTTTATGGTTGCATGTAAAACATGCATAAGAATGTAAAAAAGATAGCAAACGAAATAATAAAATCTTGGGATGGTCCATCAGGCGAATGTTGGTGTGATGAATTAAAAGAGTTTGTAGACCCTCAAGAAACTGATTGTGTTGAATGCGAACCTATAGATCAATCGAATGATCATCCTCCAAAATATTTAAGACCCAAAGATATTTCGTGGTGAAAAAATGCCTAAAGATAGAAAAAAAATAATCACTGAGTTGTCTGATGAAATTTTAAAAGATTGGTATGGACCTTCGGGCGAATGTTGGTGTCCTACACAGAAAAAATTTGTTGATCCTGACTCTTGTGACTGTCCTGAATGTTCTTCTTTGAGAGCACAAGATATAAGACAATTCAGGTATCTTAGATTACACGACGATTATAGAGCAATGTGAGGAATTATGAGATTTTTTAAACGTAATGAAATAGCAATATCAAAATTTATTTTTCGCGACATTGTTACTGGTGAAGCTATTAATGTTAACAATGCGCAATACAGTATTGTCTATTATGTAGGACCAACTGAGAACATTGTTGTTGCTGAATCACCACTAGATATGTTAATGGGAAAAACTGGTGAATATGTTTGTTCTTGGGAAATACCTGAAAATACTATTGAAAATGAAACATATTTTGTTAGAGCAACTGGAACACATCCTATAAATAATTCAACTATAGTACTTGAAGATTTTTATAGAGTTATTGCTGAGACGTTTTTCCCTGGTTCAAGTGCTGGTGGTATGACAATTAAGTTCACAAAGCCATAATCCTTTTTCTATACTTTTTATATCAACAAGCTTACTGAACAAGTAGGCTTGTTTTGTATTTGAAGCATTTGCAACAGGAAGTAAAAAAATGTCTGCAACAATCTATAGAGGGAAAGTTCTTACAAAAGATGATTTAAACGTTTTTATTCAAGATACTTCAGGTAATTACATAAATCCCTTTTATATTTCTTACACTATTTATAGAGTGTTATCAAATCAATTTGATGCACACGAATGTGGTGAAGAACCAATTTTAGAAGCAATTGATTTGACACCTGTACCTTTTGGAATAGGAAAGTTTTTTGCAGCATGGAATCAAGCAATTGATCTAAATATCGGAAAGTATAGAATAAAATGGAATGTTGCAAGGTTCTCAGATTCACCACTTGTTGAAGAAGTTGAAGATTTTGATATTGTAAATAGTATTGATATGATGAATTATTCAGTGTTGAATAATGCTTCGGGAACGCAATTACCACACAAGAAGTATGGTAATAGTCAAATGTGTGCAGGATAAATAAACAAGAAGGTAAATAATGGCCTCACTTAAACAAGGTCAGACTCTTACAAAAGATGATTTGAATGTATTCTTTTATGTAGGCGCAAACTTGTCAGATCCATACTGGGCATCGTACACTCTTTATGATTGTACGTCTGGTCATGATGAAGTTATTGGTTTACCAGAACGTACTCCACTAAAATTTACTACAGGTGGGTATTTTGCTCCATGGACTGTACCTGATGATGAACCTGTTGGATTACATAAAGTTAGATGGAGATACAAAGAGACTGCAACATCTTCGATTAGAGATGATGTTGAAGAGTTTCAAATTATTCCATTATGCTCGGGTACTGTTTTTGTTTATCCTCCAGAGATAATGTATTTGATTATGCATCTTAGAAATAAGTTGAGAGATATAAATCCTGATCGAGATTATCATTTTGCTAGTCCTGAAAAAGAAGGAACTATCGCTGGATTTACAAGAACTCGTGGTTATCGTTGGACTGATGATTCTTTGTATATGCATTTAGTTCAAGCATGTAATTATTTGAATTTGATTCCACCTGATACAAGTTTTGATCTTGTTTCTGTTCCTGCACCATGGCAACCTTTGTTACTTTTACAAGCTATGTCTTATGCTCTTTATGATTTAGCTATTTTGTGGATTAACGAAGAGTTTACGTATAATCTCAATGGTTATTCATTAGATATTGTAAGAAGTGATAAGTACATGAGTGTTGCATCTACTTTGCAATCGCAAGTAGATTCGCAAATGACTGAAGCAAAAAGAAGACTACATTACACTATAGGTTTAAGACAGAGTAAGTACACTATGTCATACGGTGGTTTTTTTGGCCCATGGACATCTGGACGTATGAGTGTTAAAAAATGGGCACTTGGTTTTGGAACTTCTTCAAGTAAAGGATTTGGATCATGAAAATAAGTATAATGGAGATTGCTGACTCTCTTTCTGCTAAGCAAAAAAAACAATTTCTTGAACTTACTGATAAAGTGAGTTTGCTTAACCCAGAAAGTTATCAGATGGAGTTTATATCTAAATACGAAAAACTTCTTAAAGAAATTGATGACTTGTACGATGGAAAAATAGATTATATAACAGAAGTTTTAAAGAAGATTGATCGAAACAAAAAATCAAGTTTAAAGACTGAAAGTCTTATTAAAGAGTTTGTGAAAATATGAAACAATATATTCTTGCTGTAGATTTTGACGGAACAATTGTAAAAACAGAAGATGATTATGTTCCAAGAAGTCTAATGCCCAATGTAAAAACAGTTTTAGACTGGGCTCGTGATAAAGGTTGTTACATAATAATTTGGACTTGTAGAAGTGGAAAAATGTTGAAACAAGCAATAGATTTTTTAGACAAACAAAAAATTCCTTATGATGCTGTAAATAAGAATCATCCTAAAGTTGATTTTGAAACTTCAAGAAAAATTTTTGCAAGTTATTATATAGACGACAGAAGTTTTGATATTGATTGGTTGAAAATAAAGCAAAAGATTCAAAAAGAACTTGTTGCAAATTTAGCTAAAGAAATAAAGAAAACAGAAAAAGACAATGTCTAAACCTACTTTTATAAATCATAGTCCAATTAAAGGTGCAATTGGTGCAAAATTAAATGCACCATATTCTTGTGTTCCTGTGTTTTTCAGAGCACAAGACATACATGGTGTAAATGTTAGTACATTGAATGTTTCTATTTTAAGTGTCCCTGCTATTGTAAATGGTGTTTTTCAAACAGGTTTTGAAGGTGCAATAACACAAGAAAATCAAGTACCTAATTCTATAAATGTTATTATATATCAGTTAGCACCTTTTAGTTTTTGTCAAATTGTCGATATTCATATACAGATTGAAGATTTACGTAGTGAGTTAAGTGAAGATAATTATACTTTTCTTACAGCACAAGATCCTACTATATTGAAACCTTTAGTTACTGTCTCTCCTCATGGAAGTATTTTTAATTCTGATATTTTTGTAGGACTTTCTTCTGACAATCCTTCGACTGTAATTAGATACACAACAGATGGTACAGATCCAACTTTGTATTCTACAGTATATTCAAGTCCAATTTCAATAAGTTCACAAGGAACAACTGTTTTAAGAAGTATTGGTTTACTTTCAGATGCAATTTCAGAACCAATAATTGAGAATTATATAATAGATTCAGTTATTCCTGTTTCTAAAGCTACACCTTCTGGTGGTTCTTTTTTCACTTCTCAACAAGTTATACTTTCTGTTGATGATCCTCATTCTAAGATCTATTATACGACAAATGGTTCTGCTCCAACGACAAATTCTTCTGTATATTCTTCACCAATAATTGTTCGTGACAATTATGTGACAACAATAAAATTCTTTGCTGTAGATGAAGTAGGTAATACTGAAGCAATACATACAGAAGTTTATAATGTAGAAATATCTAAAAACAATTATATTCCGACAAATGTTTTTGTAACTTGTCCTTTTAATCAAGATGAGTTATACATACGTTGGGATGATATGTATCCAATTTTTAATCAAGTAGTTGGTTACAATATTTATAGAAGTAATGTCGAAATTGGACCTTTTCAAAAAATAAATTCTGAAGTTATTGCAATTACACAATACACAGATAAAAATTTAGATACTCAAGTTATTAATGAAGATGTAAGTGAGCAGTTTAGACGTATTGTAAATATTAGTAGAGATGTTAATGATGATTTTGAGGGTTCAGGAGAGTTTGATGCTTCAAAATGGGAAGAGACAGATCCTGGCCAGTTAATGTTTAAATTTGATGGTGTTGTTTTTAAAGACAGTACAGGTTTAAGACAGACATCAAGACTTACTTCAAAATTTAAAATGCGTGGTGATTTTGATATTAGAGTAAAGTTTGATTTAGCACCAAGTTATTCTGGACAACCTGTGTGGATAGCACCAACGATAGGTACACAATCTTGTAAATTTTTAATAAAAAAAGATGATCAAAATAGTATTGAGATTTCAAGAAGTATGTCACGCAATCTTGATGCTTATTGTTCTCAACAAATTGTTAATAATAATGCAGACCTTCCTTTGACTTTGCTTACAACAGAAGTTACAGGAATATTTAGAATTACAAGGTCTGGCGATATTGTCACAACATATTTTTTTGATAATATCGCAAATATTTTTGTTGTACTTGGAACGTTTAGCAATTATGATGATGATGTTAAAGTTGAACTTGTAGGTAAGTCTGAAGATAAACAAATTGAAGTGAAATTTTCTGAGTTTGTTGTTGAATCAGGTTATCCTATTTTAATACAACCTTTGAACCCAAGAAAAGAGTATTTGATTTATCTTAGTCAACGACCAGTAGTTGATGATTCTGGAAAAAATAAACCAACAGATAATTCTAAATTTATCAATGTTACAATAGATGGTCAACAAGCTTATGTTCGTTTATTGCAAGGTTTAGAAGGTGTTGTTGAGCTTGAGACTAACAAAGTTTATGATGAAGTTAAAAAACAATATTTTGTACCACCTGTACCAAATGAATTTTCTACTGTTCTTGTGTCTTATAGAGTTCCGACGCACACAACGAATTTAAGACTAAGGAAGAATTATTTCTATAAAGTTACGTGTGTGACGAGCGAGGACGAGACTGATTTAGATTTGATATCTCCTGTGACTATGACACCTGACAAAATGACGTATATGTTTGAAGAAGCTGTACGTAGAAATGCTTGGTTACTTGATCAAGGTGGAGAGAGAGTTTTACTTTATATTAAGAAAAAAGCAGGAGTAAAATGTCATTGTACTTATAGAGATTTAAAAGAGAGAACACATAAACAACCAGATCAGGATTGTGAAACTTGTTTTGGATCTGGGTTTGTGGGTGGATTTGATGGTCCGTTCCCGATTACAATAGGTCCTTTGACAACAGAACAAAGAGTACAAGAGACTGATAGAGGGTTAAAGTTAGCATATCAAATAGAGACTTGGACAGGACCAACGCCAATTATAAATCAAAGAGATATGTTAATTAGAAGAAATGGTGATAGATGTTTAGTAGGTCCATTGACGCCTGTTGAAGGTCCTGGCGGTGTGAAAGTGCAACAACATTTTGTAGTTGAAGTGCTTGATGGAACTGATGTTCGATATAAATTTAGAGTAGTTTTACCAGATCAAAGATTACAACCTGGTATTGATAAGTGTAGTAAACATGTTCTTCACGGAGGTCCCAATGTTGCAACAATTGATAGTCCTAAAGAGAGAGAAGAATTAAGAACAAGTGAAGATTTTGTTTCGCATGGAAATGTTAATGTAGATCATGTTGTAAAGGGTAGAAGTATAACTTTTGAAAACATAGAATACTAATTTTAAAAAATTTTTAGGAGGTTAGGTTAATATGGCAATTTATTATGTAAATTTAGATCTTGGAACGGCTTCAAGTGGTCATGCAGGTACTGTTCTTGATCCTTTTTCGTTCACTGATTACAATAGCAAAGCTGGACAAAATGGACACATTTTTTATTTTTCTGGATCACATCAAGCGCAAAGTGATTTTGTTGTATATGAGTATTGTAGTATTATTCCTTGGTATGAAAATCAACCTTGGAGAATTAATGTAACTAATGGTAACAGACTTTTGACGCAAAACTACACTTTAATTAGTGGAGGAATTCTTCAACTGGATACGTCTTATTATCCATTAGGAGGTCCTAATAGTTTAATAACAAATTGTTTTTTGCATCTTAATTCTTCTGCTGGATGGTGGTCTTTTGAACATCCTTTAAAAGGTTGTTATATTTATAGATCGGGAGGAGTTACAGCACATGGTATAGATTTTGAAGGAGACCTTACTGATTGTGTTATTGCAACAGTAAATTGTCCAGTTGCTACTAATACAAATCATACATGGACTAATTGTGCTTTTGATCATCCTCAAGGTTTTGGTTCGGGAACACCTACTTTAGTAAATTGTATAACAAACTGGGTACCCCCAGCGCCGCCACCTGCATGGAATGCACCACAATCATCTTTTGATATTACAACATTAATAGGAACATTACCAACTCCACCACAACCAGGTAATCCACCTTATACAGGTTATGAATCTTTTTTATGGGGTACTAGAACTGGAATTGGAACTGGATATGTGCCTTATGTTTCAGCACCTACATGGGCACCAGGCTTCCCAAATTTAACAACTATTACACATAATTCAGCTACTTTTGCTGCACGAATACAAGATAAAAATTCAAGAATTTATTTTGTGACACTTCCAGCAGGTTCAACACCACCTACTTCAGTTGAAGTAAAAGCAGGTACAGGATCTGGTGGAATTACTCCAGTAAATTCTGGCATGACTCCTGCTATAGAATCAAATTATACAATAGAAATATTAATTTCAGGACTTGCACAAAATACTACTTATGATTTTTATTTTGTAGCAGAAGACTTGAGTTTTAATATACAAAACACACCAGCAAAAATAACAAGTACCACACTTGTTGCGACATCACCTGATTGGATTTCAACATATCCCAAAACTTCAATAGTACGTTATTCTAAAGCTAGTTTTTTCGTTAAAATAAATATGAATGGAACTGCGTATTTTGTTGTCTTACCTAGTAGTTCTACAGCTCCCTCTTCTGCTCAAGTAAAAGCGGGAACGAACAGTATAGGTCAACCAGTTAGTACAGGATATTCTGGCAATGTAGCAATTTTAGCAAACGTTGAAGGTAGTTTAAACGCTATAAACTTGATGAGTGGTGATTATGATGTGTATTTTGTAGCTGAAAGTGAATCGCTTCAAGATGTACCTGTAATGTTATCAATTGACGTACCCAAAGTAGAGCCTATAAATCCAGAAAAACCTGGACATACTTTCTACAATGTTGTTCTTGCAGGGAAAAGTGAAGTTGATTCTTCATTGCCTAAAGTTACTTCAATGTTTAGAAATATTATTTTACCTAATAAAAAGTAAAAAGTTTAAGACATACAAAAACTACAAAAAACAGGAGAATTCTCCTGTTTTTTGTTTTCTCTAAAGAGTTTAGTCTTATGTTTATAATTTGCAAGTAATTGCGTTTTAAAAAGGGAGCGTCGTATGGCTTTACTTATTAGGTATTTAGACTTAAACGCTATTGGTTCGAGTCATAGTGGGTTAGAGAATGATCCATGGTCTGTTATCGATTGGCAAACTGCTATTTCGACAAATCAAGATTATGTTATCTATACAAAAGGATCTATTGAAGACTCTACAAGTACGATAGATGTATCTTTTGATACTAGTGGAAGTATTATTAACTACTATTTGCCTTGGGACCCTTTAATAAATGGACCATGGCGTATGAGTTTAAGCAGACATCTTGCATCAGGAGCTTCGGCTTTTTTAAGAGGTGGTATATTTTGGTTAAACAATATTGATATAACAGGTGGTAACTATTATTTTTCAACATGTTACATAAAATGTAGAAATTTTGTACAAGGTACAATGAAAGGTTGTCATTTAGTTTCAAGTGGTTCTTATCAACCCGTATCTTTAGGAACAACAATAAATGATTGTGCTATTGTAGCGACATCGTTTTCTACTTCTATACAACATTATAATTGCATTTCTAACAATGGTTCAGCACCTTTTCCTTGTGTAAATTATGAAGCATGGACTTCAGCTTACTATGGTCATCCTGCTTTTAATGCAGATAAAGAAGGATTTAGAGGTTTATATTACAAGCTAAACAGTCTTGCACCTCATTTTGTGAATTATCCACCAAATCCAGGAACAGTACCTTTTACAGATTTTGTTCCTAATAATCCTGTAGAAGTTCCAGAAAATTACGATAAAGAGATATGGGGTGATAATAGAGTTGGTATTGGAGTAAGTACTGATTGTGTACAGTATGTAGACTTACAATATGATACTGTTATTTCAAATCCAACACATCCTATTGGTGGACCCCTTAATCCTCTTGATTGGCAAGAATGGCAAATACTAATTTACGATTATCCTATCTTGTCTCATACGTTTTTTATGAAAGGTAAAGAATCAAGTAATTCTGGAACTTTCAATGTATCTTCATCACATAATTACTTACCTTGGCGACCTGATATAAATGGGCCTTGGGCAATACGTGCAAATGGTGTTGCAAATTGTACTATAAATGGTGGTATTCTTATTAGTTGTTCAGACCCAAGTGATGCTGTTTTTCTTAATTGTCAAGTTACTTTTAATGAATCTGTTGTTTCTTCTGGTAAAGTTACTATGAAGGGTTGTTTAGTTTCAGTATCTGGAGATTTTGATTCTGTTTCAGCTGAACTAGAAAGCAGTGCTTTTAAAGTTACAGGTGCAATTGCATCTTCTGGATCTGGAACAGCTGTCAATTGTGCTTTTAATAAATCTTCAGGTAATCTTGTTAAATCAAATTGCCAAAACAATTGGTATCCACCACCGTTCCCAGAATTTTGGCAACCTAAAGAAGACTTTTCAACAGGTTTTCTTTATGAAGATGTTACAACACCCCCGCAGCCTGGTTTGATTCCATATACGGGTTATGAGACAGATTTATGGGGAGCACCAAGACAAACTATAGGTACAGGATTTACTAGAGCTTTATTGTTTATCAATTGGGTAACTACATATCCCAAAATTAGTAGTATATCTGGAACAAGTGCGACATTTAAAGTAGCAACTGATGTTGATGGTATTGCAAGATTTGTAATTGTACCACATGGTGCAACAGCACCAACAACAAATCAAATTTTATCAGGACAAAATGCTAATGGTGAAACAGTAAGTGTTGGGTTTTCAGGTAGTGTCATTTCAGGATCTACTGAATCAACACTGACAGCTTCAAATCTTATAACAGGTGTTGATTATGACGTATATTTTGTAGCTGACAAATCAACTCATGATGTACAATCTGATATAGTAAAGTTAGATTTACGACCGACAGGTGAAATTTACTATGTAGATTTGAACAAATCTAATAGTGGTACAGGAACAATAAATGACGCATTATCTATTGAAGATTGGCAAAGTAAATTGTCTACTGTCGAGAACAATACTGTTTTTTATATGAAAGGAATTGCAACTTTTCATCAACAAGTAGTTTTTTGGTCACAATATAATCCAGTACAAAATCTAGTTTATAGAGCTTGGAATGCTGTTGAAAATGGACCTTGGAGAATATCAACAAACAGTTCATTTGTTGCAACAAACACGACAATAGCTGATGGTATTTTACAAGCACTTTCAAAAGTGACAAATTCAAATACAAAGTTTTTCAATATGTATTTGATTCTATTTCAAGAGACGCAGGTTTTTTCTACAGAAACAATTAGAGGTTGTTCTGTAAAAGCAAACAATATAAATTTGTATGCAGGATTTACTGCTGTAGATTGTGCATTTAAAGTACATAGTTTACAAGGTGGAGATCAAAATTTTATAAATTGTGCAATTGATTATGTAGTTGATAATTCAGTAAGTGCTACTTTTATTAACTGTTCTATGGTTTATCTTAAAGTAACACATAAAAAATATGAAAATACAGTTTTTATTCCTAATGGAGGATTGACATCTGAATGGCCTTCATGGGATGCTCCAGAAACTGCTTTTACTATCACTAATATGTATGCTAACGTTCCAGTATCACCGCAACCAGGTGTTTCACCATACACTGACTATGAATTAGATCTATGGGGAAAACCTCGTTCAGGTATAGGAGCAAATTCAGGTGGTGTCATTTTCCCGCCTGTATGGATGGATTTGTTACCTTCTTTGCAAGTTCGTGATTCGAAAACATGTACTTTTTTAGTAGGTCTACGTTCACAAGGTAAATGTTATGCTGTAGCTGTCACTTCAGGTTCTGAAGCACCTACGTCAGCTCAAGTTAAAGCAGGTAAAAACTCAAAGAATAAAAATGCAATTAATAGCAACGTAGTTGTTCAAACTAATGTAGCTAATATTCTTACATTGACAGGTTTGAGATCTTCAAAAAATTATGATGTTTATTTTGTAGCTGAGAGTACAATTATTCAAAATTCTCCTGTTATGATTTTTTGTAAAGAACTTGCTATTGCAGGACGTACCTATGAAGGTATTATTATTTCTGGAAAAGATGATAGCAAACTAAGATTACCGAAAATAAAATCTTTATTTTTAGGTGTAAACTTACCTAACATGAAAGATAGAGAACAAAAATAATAATTGAAAGGATAAATTATGTCAACATTACATGGGATTATTATAGCAGATCCTGCAAAACGCAACATTAAGTTTTCAAATGTTGAGCGTGACCAATTTGATGTTTCAAGGAAACAACCAGGAAGACCTCTTCAACAATTTGTTTCAGAACAAGAAACTTTAAATAATTTTCCAGAGTTTATGGTGTCAGGATCGCAATATAGTATAAATGAAACAACCATTCCTATGACAGTGACAACCAACAATGAGATGCTTAATCAATGGGCAATTAGAAGAAAAAATTTAAAAGCTGATGTTGAAAAACCACAACTTGAAGCTGACAAATATCTAGTAGATGAAGGAATGAATAATGGTGCATGGTTTAATCCTTCAGGAAATTATCCAGCACCGACTTTTAAACAAGTTGATCGACCTGTCTTAAGGACTGTTAGAAATCCTGCAACTAGATTTTCTCAAGCACATGTTTTTGCAAAAGCTGCAAATTTTCTTTATGTTAAAGGTGAAGGAAATTATCAAAATTGTTATTATAAAAACAACCCGAGAAAAGATTCAAAAGGGCGAATTCATTTGTTTGAAAGATCATTCACAAGGATTTGGGCATAATGGACAATCTCGTAATTGCACCGACAGCAACATATAGACGAGGACCTTTAAGGAAAGAAGTTGGAGAGTTGCCCAAGACCTCTCCTGATGCTGTTCGTGTCGAACAAAAAATTGACAGCATTGTTCCTAAAGGTTCTGACAAAAGTGGTGGAAATCCTGTTGAAAATCGTGTTTATCAAGATTTTAGACCAATGAGAACTTTGCATGCTAGAAATAGAGCAAGGGATTTGTATATTTATGACATGGATTTGCTTTACGAGAAAAGACCAATGTATAATGTTTCATTACCAGATATGACAAGACAAGGCCATGATAAAATACAATGAGTAAAATAATACCTAAAATTTTACATCAAGTATGGTTAGGAGAGCATAAAATTCCAGAGCCATTTATTCGTTGGAAGAATGAGTGGCAAGATTTACATCCTGACTGGCAATACAAATTATGGACAGATCGTGAGATATGTAAAAATACTGAGTTAGTGACAATGACTAACTCAGCTCAACAATTTAGTTCAAAATCAAATATTGTTAGATTATATGCTATTATGAATTATGGCGGTGTTTATTGTGATATGGATTTTGAATGGAACAAAAATATTGATGATTTTTTGATTTTTGAAGCATTTTCTTGTAAAGAAGCTCCCAATTTATATTGTAATGCTATTTTTGGAGCTATAAAGCAGCATGAATGGATAGTTTATCAGTATAAAAACTTGCATAGATATTATATGTTGCCGCCACCTTGGGGACCTACTTTGATGACAGAAGCAATACAAGTAATAGGTTGGAATGTAGCGACAATACCCACAAATTTTTTCTATCCATATTTA
>ENA-UOWO01003961-UOWO01003961.1-activated-sludge-metagenome-genome-assembly--contig:-NODE-3961-length-16710-cov-12.467968_pt1 | contig 16710 bp, 20 predicted proteins | sample MGYA00238148_ERZ761564 | MGnify/ENA primary metagenome ERZ761564 (study PRJEB28885, sample SAMN05720194) | activated sludge metagenome | isolation source: Anaerobic digester | place: USA...
AACTCCTAACTTGGGATCATGAGTCCCACGTACTAACCCTTATACTACCGCGCAGGGTTGGGTCTTGATGGAAAGACTTGAACTTCCAACCCCTGACGTATCAGGTCAGTGCTCTAACCAATTGAGCTACATCAAGAAATGGTAATGAATTGGAATTGAATCGCCACTGCTTCACTTCAGCGGCGTGTGCCTGAGCGAAGTGGCGATTAGCGTTGTCGTTGAATGTGGATGCGAATGTTGTGAAGAATCATCATTTTTAAAGGTTATGCCCCAATAACCATGAGGGGTGTCGAAGAGTTCCCGAGGGTGGAATTTTTTTTCATCACAAGGATTGTGCTTTTGCGCCTCCGGCGTAGCACGACAGGAATAGGAGAACGGATGATGCGGATTTGGGCGGGTTGGAACGGATTGCCCGCCTTCGGCGTGATGGGTACAAAGTCCCCAAAAAATCCTTTTGGACTCAATCATTTTTGAGGCTTCGCCTCTTTTTGCCAAAAGCGACAGGATGGCAAAACGGATAAAACGGATAAAACGGATAAAAACGGATTTTTATTCCGCCTGAAGCAACGGGTAATAATATCATCTGGTTGAGTATAATAATGATTTTTTCCGTTTTGCTCATTTCGTATGGCGTTTTAAAAATTCGAGTACTAAGCGCCCTTTCAGGGTGGTCAGGTACTTTTGGTGGGGGCTTGTAGGCTTATGGGGTATGGTCATGGCGAGCCATTCCAATTCAACCAATGGCAACATCTGCTCTACATAGTTTTTCCTTTGGTTACTCAGTTTAATGGCCTTCAGTACTTCTTCCCTTGATTTACTGATTATACATTGTTCCAAGATCGTTTTTTGTTTTTCAGCTATCCCACCAGCTATACCTCCAGCAATGGTACCAGCTTGGTTACTATTCAATCTCTCAATAATCGTTTCAGGCTGAATATTAATGCTTTGTGACAATTTATCTTGGTTGCTAGCTTGGTTGCTAGCTTGGTTACTAGCTATACCTCCCCATGTTTTTTCCAACAGTAAATTGAGCAAATGATCAATACCCTGAAGGTGCCAACGAACCGCATTCAGTTCAATTTCAATTGGTGCTGCTGCTGAAAATACCGGATGGATAAAAAGCTCCACCTCAAAGTAGGTGTAGTCGTCGTCGGTCAGGAATTTTGGTTCAGGCGAGCCGTTCTCCCTGAGTTCTTTTAATGTTGTTGGAATCCCGGTAGCTCGTCCTTCGGTGAGTTCCAGTTCCTTCAGGAACTCACCCAGCCGGCGGTTTCGGTAGCGCCTGCTGCGCACCTGCCCCTGGGCGAATGCTTCGAGGCGAATGGAACGGTCGGGGCCGCCATGGTTCAGGAAAACAATGGAGTGGGGTAAATCCTGATTTCGATGGGTTCCCTTTGCTGGTAATCGCGGTGGTAAAAGGCATTGACTACAATTTCTTCAATGGCCTGGTAGGGATAGCTGGCGATGCGGATGCTCTCGGCCCGGTCGGTTGGTTTAATGACCTTTTCTTTGATCAGCTTGTCCTTCAGTATGTTGAGGGTTCGATTGATTTGAGCAGGCACAGGCCCTGTGATGGGTTCCAATTCGGTGTATGGCCCGGCAAAGCAAATCATCTATGTTTAGGTGTAATGCCATTTCAATGTTTTACTTAATGATGATACGAACCTTATTCCTTTTCCACCATTACACAAGTCATTGATCTAGTTCAACAAAACGCCATATGCTATTCTTAACCGGTAAGCATTCACTGTATGGTCGTTCGTGAGGACAAATTTAATAAAAGAAAGCAGGAGTCAAAGCTTTGAAATAACAATTTATGCACTTGAATCTGCCTATTGATTAATCCTTCAAACACACGCTGACGTATCAGGTCAGTGCTCTAACCAATTGAGCTACACCAAGAAATTGAAATGGATGGTATTTGCATCGCCACTGCTTCACTTCAGCGGCATGAGCCTGGGAGAAGTGGCGATTAACGTTGTCGTTGAATGTGGATGCGAATGTTGTGAAGAATCATCATTTTTAAAGGTTATGCCCCAATAACCATGAAGATTGCTGGAGAGTTCCCGAAGGCTATAATTTTTTTCGTCACGAGACAACGCTTTACGCCTGCGGCGTAGAGCGACAGGATTGGAAAACGGATGGAACGGATTAAACGGACTTTGACTCGCCTGCGGCTCGTCCTTATCCGCCGCAGGCGGAATAAAAATCCGTTTAAATCCGTTCCATCCGTTTCATCCGTTTTGCCATCCTGTCGCTTTTAGCAAAAAGAGGCGAAGCCTCAAAAAACGTGAAGCGTACAAACGTCGTGGTCGTAGGTACGTCGTGGTTAAATTAATTCAGAGCAGCGAAGTGATAATATATTGTTGCCACCGCTACGCGGTTCAAATTCTTTTTACGTGCCTTTGGCTATAAACCGGGCCACCGCTCACGCGGTTTTTCGCAGTATCTAAGGGCGATAGCCCTGGCCCGGTTTATAGCTGAGCAGTTTGGGTAGGGTTTTTGAACCGCGTAGCGGTGACAACTATATTACTTTTTATCACTCTCGCCTACGGCAAATGAAATAAGTCATTATTCGCCCGCAGATCGCGCAGATTTCCGCAGATAATGTTCGCGTTAAAAAAATCTGCGGAAATCTGCGCGATCTGCGGGCGAAAACATTTTTATTTAAGCCCGATGAAGTCGGGCAGCTAATTATCACCTAAGCTCTTTTCTTTTCCAACCGAAAAATCCCCTCCAACTGCCCATACACCTCCGGCAACACCGCCTTAAACTGCTGCGGAAAATGAAAATAATGCACAATTGTAGCCGGCAACAATTCCACATCGGGCCGATTGATCCATTGCTGGATGGCCTGAGCCGGAAAGCCACTGATGCGGCTGAAATCATGCCAGCGTTGTGGGTCATCTGTTGGCCAGGCTAATTGCGAGGAGCAAAGCACAAAAGCGCGGGCCCACTCGTGCAAACCCACATCGTAATATTCCTTGGGGCTCATAAAACCTTTCATCAAGTGCGGGGCAGAAAACAGTAAAACACCGTCTTCCTCAAATAACTCGGAGGTATGAACATGGCGTTGGTATTGAGGCGAATGGAAAGCCTGGGGAAAAACCACGACAGTTTCAAAAGGCGGCAATAAAAAATTGGGGCCTTGAAAGGTCAGGGATACCGCGCTGGCGGCGGCGGCCACTTTCAGGTCTTCACTGACTTCGGTGCCTTCTTCGGGGCTTTTAAAATCTGTGGCTATTTTGAACATGGCCACCCGTTGACGGAAGAGGCGACGATCGTCTTCGCTGCGCAATTGCTGGTAAAAAAAGCTGTGTTTTTCAAAAAAGGCCAGCAGCTTTTCCGGCAATTCCGGCGGATGGCGCTGGTACCAGAACCAGTCGATCTCGGGCGAAAAAATGTAAATCAAGGCCAACACCAGTACGCAGGGCACGACCATATAGGCGTAAGATGGATTGACCTGCAAGGCGAGGTAAAAACCCAGCGCCATGATCAGGACAAAAGGCAAAGACAATATTTTGCTGAATGGCATGATGTTCGCGTTTGTATATGTTTAGCGCCCCGACTTCGTTGGAGCTGTTCTTAGACTTCATCTGATGTATGTAAAGACTGATGCAGTCTGCGATTTCAATTTAAAAGTAGTTTTTTTTACCGCAGAGTAAACAGAGTATACGCAGAGTTTCGCGGAGTTTTTAGGGGCACCTGCGGTGCAGAGAGGTCAGGGAGGTCGCCTTTGCTGGAGCTTGGTTCGTTACCCTTGATCAAGTCCCGGCATTATACTTGATTTTGGCAAGACCTTCCTGGAGTCCGAACTCCAGCCACCGCAGGTGGCAAACTCCTTAGAACTAAAAAACTCCGCGAAACTCTGCGTATACTCTGTTTACTCTGCGGTAAAAAAAATGCGTAATGTGCGTTATGAAACTCCGCCGCAGGCGGGGAGCCAAACGTTTACTAGAGTTTAATCACCCGGTGCTCATCGAGCAGCGCCAGCGGATTCAGCTGCTGCCCGTCCCATTCGGCAAACAACCCAATGGGGTGGCCCGCACTACAGGCCAGCAGCTTCCAATTTTTTTCCTCCTGATTGCTCAAGGGAAGGTAATGGCGCTGCTGATCCAGGGCATAAAATTGATTTTCGTGCAAAATAATCCCAAAACCGTTCAGGATGAGCGGGAAAATTTGCAAAAAAGGATTTTTACTCAAAGCCGCAGCGTAGGCATGGGCAATCGTTTGGCAATCGGTAAAACCCGCCAAAACGGCAACAGGTTCAGCAGAAAAGGCAAATTCGCCCACCACCGCACGCAGGGGATTGACTCCCGGAAAATAGAACAAATCTGCGGCAAAGGCCGCACCCACAATCCATTCTTGCTCATAAGGTGCATCTCGAAAAGCATAATCGATTACCAAGGCGGGCTTTTGTAATTTTTCGGCCCAAAACCAGGTACGCCGCCAGCGCAAATCCTCTTCCACCCCAGTGTTTTGACCCATCACCAGCCAAATGTCGTGTTCGGGCGTTTGTTGCAGCAAATCAGCGCGACGAATGGTACGTCCACCCTGCAACAGCAACTCTTCCTGCATCGGCGCGGGCAAGGCATCCAGTTGTAAAAAGGCTTGGGCAAAGAGGTAATAGTCGGCCAGTTCGTTGAAAAACAAGGTTGGCCAGTCTGGCTCATTGCGCCGGTCGCGCAGGATGCGGAGGCGCCGCGAGATGGAACCCAACTTGGCGTCGGTCATCCGCGCTGCGATGGTATCCCAGGTAGCATTGGGTTGGCTTTGCAGGTGGCCAAAACCCTGGCGAATGGCATCCAGCACCCAAAGTTGGAGCTCCTTGGCTCCTTGGGCCATGGTTTCGATGCGCTTATCCAGGGGAGATTTCATGGGAAAGAGTTGAGGCGTTGAGGAGTTGAGAAGTTGAGAAGTTGAGGCTACCGCAGCGTTTTTGACAAGGACATTGTCTAAGACGCTGCGGTAGCCTCAACTGCTCAACTGCTCAACTTCTCAACCCCAAGCCATCAATCTTCGTCTTCTTCTTCAATCAGGATACCCAGGGCGATCATGGCTTTTTCCGAAGCCATTTGTTCGGCGCTTTTTTTATTAAAATCGTCGGCGGTGGCTACCCGTTTGTTGTTGATCATGACCGCAACTTTGAATCGATCGCGTTTTTCAAACTTATAACGGGCCAGTAGCTTGTAGGTTACATTTTTGCCACTTTTTTGGCACCATTCCAACAGTTGGCTCTTGTAGTTGTCGTCGAGGCGTTCCAGTTCGTGGATGTTGACATACTTGCGCAGCATGTGGTTGATCACGAAGGTTTTGGTGGAGGCGTAACCCCGGTCGAGGTACACGGCACCCACCAGGGCCTCTACGGCGTTGCCCAGCATGGAGCGGCTGAGTCGGGTGGTATTGTACTCGGAGAGCAGGAGTTCGAGTTCCATTTTGTCCCCAATCCGGTTGAGCGATTTTCGCTTCACCAGTTTGGAGCGCATTTTGGTGAGGAAGCCCTCATTGCTATCCGGGTATTTTTTGAAAAGGTATTCAGCAACGATGGTACCCAATACGGCATCGCCCAGGTATTCCAGGCGTTCGTTGTTTTGCATGGGATAGGCTTTATCCCCGGAGTTGCTGGTGGATTTGTGCGAAAACGCCAACTTGAAAATACCCAGATTCGCCGGGGTGTACCCCAATAAAGGTTTGAGCTTACGGGCCAATTCCTTATCCGGCGAAAGGTAATAGTTGTAAAATTTGAATAATAACCGCAAGGCCGTTTAGTTAAGAGTGTAAATAATACGACCCTGCAAAAATTTGATGGCTGTCAAATTTTTGCAGGGTGCTAATTATAAAATAAGTACAGAAACGGCCTGTAAAGAGTAGAATGAAAAGAAAGAAACTACAGAAAATTTAAGCAACAAAACCAAATTGGGCTTTGCCTGGTAAATCATGTTTAGCAATCGTGTGAATTGCCAAAATTGCTGAACATGAGTTCATATCACTGGGGGGGAATGGGTAGTTTTCGTTCTTTTCTCGATAGACTACTTACAGTCCTATTCTGCGAACTGCTTAAAGATCAAAGACGAATTATGGCCTCCGAAGCCGAAAGTATTGCTTAAAATCGCCCGTACTTTACGTTCCTGCGCTTCGTTGAAGGTCAGGTTCAGGCGATTGTCGATTTCTGGATCGTCGGTAAAATGATTGATGGTTGGGGGTATGAATTGACCTTTAATGGCCAGGATACCCGCAATGGCCTCAATGGCTCCCGCAGCACCCAAGAGGTGACCAGTCATGGATTTGGTCGAACTGATGTTGAGGCCGTAAGCGTGTTCCCCAAACACCCCTTTGATGGCTTTGGTTTCGGCAATGTCCCCCAAAGGAGTAGACGTGCCGTGTACGTTTACGTAATCAATTTCTTCCGGATTCATGTTGGCATCGGCCAGCGCCATCCGCATCACATTCAGTGCACCCAAGCCATCCGGGTGTGGTGCGGTAATGTGATAAGCGTCGGCAGTAGCACCTGCACCTACAATTTCGGCGTATATTTTTGCTCCACGTTTCTTGGCGTGCTCGTATGCTTCGAGGATCAAAGCACCACCACCTTCACCCAGAACGAAGCCATCGCGGTCTTTGTCGAAAGGCCGGGAGGCAGTTTTGAAGTCGTCGTTGCGGGTCGAAAGGGCTTTCATGGCGTTGAAACCACCAATGCCGGCTTTGGTTACAGCTGCTTCGGAACCTCCGGTAACGATGATGTCGTTGCGGCCCAAGCGGATGTAATCAAAGGCATTCATGATGGCATGGGATGCCGAAGCACAAGCCGAAACGGTAGCGTAGTTGATGCCTCGAAAACCGTATTTGATGGAAATGTGCCCGGCCGCAATGTCCGCAATCATCTTCGGAATCATGAAGGGATTGTAGCGTGGGGTACCATTGCCGGAGGTAAAGGTTTCAATTTCTTCTTCCAAAGAACGCAACCCGCCGATGCCGGATGCCCAAATAACGCCGATCCGATCGGGGTTGAGTTGCTCCAATTGAGCTGCCAAACCCGAATCAATCATGGCCTCATCAGCACTCACGAGGGCAAACTGGGTGAAACGGTCAATTCTTCGAACCTCTTTTTTATCAATAGCCACCTCGGGGTCAAAGTCTTTGACTTCACACGCGAAATGGGTTTTGAATTCTGAAGCATTGAACAGGGTGATCAGATTTGCACCGCTGACTCCTTTCTGTAAACCTTCCTGGTATGCCGACAGGGTATTACCAATGGGGGTAACTGCTCCCAAACCGGTTACAACAACTCTTCTCATATTCGGTATTGATTAGCAGAAACAAGAGTATTGTTATAAAAAATCCACAGGCTAAAACTTCAACCTGTGGATTTTCCCGAACACTGAAATTACTTCCCAGCGTTGGCCTCAAGGTAGGCAACTGCGTCACCAACCGTTTTAATGTTTTCCGCTTGCTCGTCCGGGATGGAGATATCGAACTGTTTCTCGAATTCCATGATCAGCTCAACGGTGTCCAGAGAGTCCGCACCCAAATCGGTCGTGAAGCTCGCCTCTGGAGTAACTTCGGACTCCGTGATTCCCAGCTTCTCAACGATGATTTTGGTTACTTTTTCTGCAATGCTTGACATGTTAGAAAGCTTTATTGATTTATAAATGCACCCGCAAAGAAACGTAGAACTCCATTGATAAACAAAGTTTTTAAGGTAAATTTTTAATAACTTGTACCAAGCAGTCCCGGGTATACGTTGGTTCAAAAGCCTGATTTTGTTGAATTCAGTGGAACTCTTGCACAATCCACTCCAATTCCCCACCTTTGTTGGGGGATAAGTTTGAGCACTAAAAGTTCGAATTTCATCAAGCTTTGACCCTTTGGACTGGATCATTTCTTTAAAGTAACAGCTATGCGCTCCTTTTTTATCGGCTTATTTTTTTGTGGTACTGCCGTATTTGGGCTTGCTCAAAGCACCGCATTCGGCATCAAGGGTGGTCTAACGGCGGGCAGACAGCGCTGGGACAATACCTTTGAACGGGATATGCTTTTGCGCTACCACGGGATTGCTTTTATCGAATCTGCTTCCGAAGATTCCCGCTTTGCCCTGTTTGCACAAGGTGGATACCACATTAAAGGGAGTGCCATCCGCACGCCGCGAAGTGCGGTAACGGGTTCCGGGGGCACTATTTTTGATGTTCCGGCCCAACAAATTTCTTTTGAGTACCGCAACGTATCCCTAACGGTGGGCGCCAAACAGCGCCTGGATCTGGATTTGGGTGAAAAAAAGCTGTACTATATGTTTGGCATCCGCGGCGATTATACCATCAATACCCTTTTGGGCCCGCGGCTTCCCAATGAGTACGATATTTATACGATCTACTATCCCATTCCTGGATTTGTGCGCAAGCTCAATTACGGGATTACCATGGGCGGAGGGATAGAAATTCCTTTTGACGAATTGGTCGGCGTACTGGTGGAATTTACGGTAAACCCCGATTTTTCCTACCAATATGACCAGCCGCCCTTGGAAAACATCATCAATCCCAATCCCTGGGCACCGCGTGGAAACATCAGTTTGCCGCAGCGCCGCAGCACCAACCTTACGTTTGAACTCTCGTTTGGTTTCCGCTTTTTGCGCAAGGTGATTTATATTGATTAAACGGTTCGGGGGTTCGAAGGTTCGGGGGTTCGAGGGTTAAGCCCGAACCCTTGAACCCTCGAACCCCCGAACCCCCGAACCTTAAAAGTTATGATTCTTCGCAGCGATAACCTGATCAAAGTATACGGCCGCCGACACGTTGTAAAAGGTGTGAGCATCAACGTCAATCAAGGAGAAATTGTTGGACTGTTGGGGCCCAACGGGGCAGGCAAAACCACTACCTTTTATATGGTGGTAGGTTTTATTCAACCCAATGAAGGCAAAGTATTCCTCAATGATGAGGAAATTACCAACTTGCCCATGTACAAACGTGCCCAAAAAGGCATCGGTTATTTGCCCCAAGAGCCCTCGGTGTTTCGAAAACTAACCGTAGAAGACAACGTCAAAGCGGTTTTGGAAATGACCACGCTGTCCAAAGCGCAGCAAAAGGACAAACTCGAAGAGCTCATGGACGAATTTGGCCTGCACAAAGTGCGCAAAAGTCGGGGGGATACCCTATCAGGAGGGGAGCGTCGCCGTACGGAAATTGCGCGGGCACTCGCCACCAGCCCTACCTTTATCTTACTCGATGAACCTTTTGCCGGCATCGACCCCATTGCCGTGGAAGACATTCAATACATCGTGGCCAAGCTCAAAACCAAAAACATTGGTATCCTGATCACCGACCACAACGTACAAGAGACCCTTTCCATTACGGATCGGGCTTATTTGATGTTTGAAGGAAACATCCTCAAAGCCGGCACCGCCGAAGAACTTGCCGCTGATGAAATGGTACGCAAAGTATATTTGGGGCAACATTTCGAATTGCGCAGAAAAGTAATTGATGTTTCGAGACAACCGGGCGAACATGAATCACAAAGGAACTAAGGTAGCAATAGGGCTGGTGCTGCTGCTGGTACTGCTGGTTTCTTGCGGAGAGAAGCCCCCACTCCGGCTCACCACGATTCAACGCGATCAGGTGGATACGCTCTACCTCCGGGCCATCAACAAAGGGGGCATAGCTGCTGAAATGGACAGCCTCTGCCAGGCAAAGCGGGAAATTGAGATCAAAATTTTGGTAGACTCCATGCTCCAGGTTCGCCGGGCAGAAGAACAAGCATTGAGGGATAAATATTCAAACTGATGCGTAGGATAGGAAAAAGATGGCGGATTTTGGTTAAATATTGCCAGCGCAGTACGCTGATGGCCATTCTGTTTCTGTTCTGCACCGCCTGCCTTTCAAAAAAAGAATACAGCGAAGAGGAGATCAAAACCCTGATGGATCAGGAGGTGAATCGGAAAATAACCGATTACCGCAACGCCAAAATCAAGGCCTGCCAGGAAGATGCCCTACGCGAAGCAACCCGTATTGTAGATTCACTGCTCATTGTCGAGGCTTATTTCGAACGCGATACCTTATCGAGGCCTCCCAAACCGGTCAAACCCAACGAAGATATCCCTAAAATCAAAGGGCCGGACACCATTCAGCTGAAGCCACTTTTTGAGGGAAAAAAGAAAAAGGTAAAAATTGATACCCTCGGAAAGAAGAACAAAGGGATACAATAGCGCAAATTTGGGGTGGTTATCAGGACGCAAAAGTGACTTGATATGGCTTCAATAGATCATGATATTTGTGACATGCAGAAATTGCACAACCTAAACGGTTCGTCAAATGTCACAGCTCATTTTTCCCTTCGAATTAACTTATCCCAGCGTTGAGACGCTCAGCGCAAAAACCAATCGACAGAGTCAGGTGATTTACCTGTTTGTACTTGGGTTGTTTTTCCTGTCCATCGGCGTTTTACCAATAATAAAAATCAAGGTGGGCGGGCAAGCTCTTGGGGTGATCAGGGATGTACAAGACAATACCTTAATTACTGCCTTGATCCAAGGGCAGGTGGTTGCCCACAATGTAGTTGAAGATAGACCAGTAACCAAGGGCGAAAAACTCATTTCTCTCCATACCGGAATACTCGAAGCCGAGCGAGAAAAATTATTGCAGCAAATCGAAGAAGCTGACCATGCCCGGCACGATTTAGCCATTTTACTGCTTAAATCGGAACAGAAACCAACCCTGCGCACCAGTATTTACCAGCAGGCTTTTAGTCAATATTCACGCGAGTTCAGCAATTTGGACATCAAAAAACAGTATTTGCTCACTGTCCTGGAAAGGGTGCACAAGCTCTACAAGGAACATGTTGTGGCCAAAGTTGATTTTGAAAAAGCGCAACTGGATGCAGATTTATCGGCCAGTGAATTGCGCTTACTGGAGGAACAACAACGCAAAACTTGGGAGCTGGAGTCCCAACAAGTTCATCAGCAACTGCTGGATCTCAAAAGCAAATTAGCGCTGCTGGAACGACAAAGCAAAGACTACACCATTTATGCGCCATGCGACGGGATATTGGTGCAAACGACTGGCCTGAAACCAGGAAGTTATGTCATGCCCGGGCAACAACTGGCATTTATCTCTACCCACGATTCACTATTGGCAGAAATCCATATTCCCACGGCTCAAATTGGCTACATCCGGCATGGTATGCCTGTAAGTTTACAAGTTGATGCCTATAACTATCACGAATGGGGCGCCATTCGGGGGACGGTACTCCAGGTTCCCAACGAGGTGAAAATCATCAACGAAACCCCCGTTTTTGTGACTCAGGTAAAATTGCACCAAAAGGAGTTGCAACTAAAAAATGGCTATGTGGGCAAACTAAAAAAAGGAATGATCATTCGCGCGCAATTCTTCTTGCAAAAACGCTCGCTTTTTGCCCTACTATACGATAAGGCCGAAGACTGGCTCGACCCAAGAAACATCTAAAACCCAATAAAGCTATGGGCATAAAAATCAAACAGCATGACATCACCGATTGCGGCGCAGCTTGTATTGCTTCCATTTGTGCGCATTACAAGTTGAAGCTGCCCATCGCCCGCATTCGCCAGAAAGCGGGTACGGATCAAAAAGGCACCAATTTATTGGGCATGATTGCGGCAGTAGAACAGTTGGGCTTCTCGGCCAAAGGGGTAAAAGCTCAAGTGGAAGCCCTATCCAAAATCCCCTTACCTGCGATTGCCCATGTGATTGTGAACAAACAATTGCACCATTATGTCGTGCTGTATAAGGTAGAAAAATCCTCGGTTTTGGTGATGGATCCAGGGATGGGTAACTTAGAGAAGTGGTCAACCGAAAAATTCCAGGAAATGTGGACAGGGGTTTTGTTGCTGCTGGCTCCTAATGAATCATTTGAAACCGGCACCCAAAAAATCTCGGTGGGGAAACGCTTCTGGCATCTACTCCAACCCCACCGGTTTATTCTGGTACAAGCCCTTTTGGGCGCTATTGTTTACACGTTGCTGGGCCTCGCTTCGCCGATTTACATTCAAAAAATTACGGATCAGGTGTTGGGTACGGGCAATACCAGCCTTTTGAATTTGTTGAGTGTAGTGATGCTGTGCTTGGTTTTTGTACAATTGACCATCAATTGGTTGAAGTCGATTTTTGTATTAAAAACAGGCCAAATGATTGATGCTGCGCTAATTCTGGGGTATTACAAACACCTGCTCAGTTTGCCCCAGCGTTTTTTTGATACCATGCGGATTGGTGAAATTCTCTCCAGGATTGGTGATGCCGTTAAAATTCGTACGTTCATCAATGATGTTGCGATCAACATTGTTGTAAACGTCCTGATTTTGGTTTTCTCCCTGCTCTTGATGTTTACATACTATTGGAAGTTTGCCGCCTTGATGCTGCTGACCCTGCCCTTGTACCTGCTCATTTATTGGATTTCCAATCGATTAAACAAAGTTTGGGAACGAAAATTAATGGAAGACTCGGCTGGTTTGGAAACGCAATTGGTGGAGTCCCTGAACAATATCCGCACCATCAAGCAATTTGGACTGGAGGGTTTTACGAACCTCAAAACCGAGCAAAAATTTGTCTCCTTGCTCAACACCATTTTCCAATCGGGTAAAAACCAACTGGTATTGGGCAATGCTTCCGAGCTGGTCAGCCGGCTTTTTACCATCGTGTTGCTGTGGGCGGGTACTTATTTCGTTTTGGATCGGCACATCACTCCCGGCGAGTTATTGTCCTTTTATGCCCTGATTGGTTATTTCAATGGCCCGGTCAGCAGCCTGATTGGCATGAACCGCACCATTCAAAATGCCTGGATCGCTGCCGACCGTTTGTTTGAGATCATTGATCTGGAGACCGAATCTTCCGTACACGCCGTTGACTTGAGTTCCGAACAAGTTGGAGACATTGTGCTCGACAACGTAGATTTTAATTACGGCACCCGCAAAATGGTCTTTAAAAACCTGAGTCTCACCTTCAAAAAAGGAGCATCTACGGGCATCGTGGGGGAAAGTGGCTGTGGTAAATCGACGATCGTGTCGATGCTACAAAAACTGTACCCCATCAATGGCGGCAAAATCCGCTTTGGCCACATTGATTTGCACTATGTTTCCAATCGTTCGCTGCGCAACATTGTCGCCGTGGTGCCCCAACAGATCGACATTTTTGCAGGTACTGTGCTGGAAAATATTGCGATAGGTGACCCCTATCCCAATTTTGAACGGGTCATCCAGCTTTGTCATCAATTGGGTATTCTGCCCTTTATTGAGTCGCTTCCGGGAGGCTTTGGGGCTTTGTTGGGCGAAAACGGGGCGAATCTGTCTGGCGGACAAAAACAACGCCTGGGCATCGCCCGAGCGCTGTATCGTGACCCCGAGGTTCTGATCATGGATGAAGCAACTTCTTCACTGGATTCAAGTTCGGAAGCTTTTGTGCAAAACACCATCCACGCTTTACAAAAACAGGGTAAAACCATCATCATCATCGCCCACCGCTTGAGTACAGTCATGGATACAGACAAAATCATTGTGCTACACGACGGCAAACTTATGGAGGAAGGAAACCACCAGGAATTACTGGAACAGAGAGGGGCGTATTTTTCTTTGTGGGCCAAACAATTTCCCATGCTGCTCCAAACCAGCAGGTAAACCCAAAACCAGACCGAATCATGATGGCCATCAAACAACTGGATCGTTTGAAAAGACTGGATACCCTGATCTATCAAGGCAAAACGGGGGCACCCGATGAACTGGCCCGCAGACTGGACTTGAGTCGCAGCCAATTGTACAATATCCTGGATGAACTGAAGGATCTGGGTGCCCCCATTGAATACGACCGCAGTGCGCGCAGCTTTTATTACCGCGATACTTTCAGAATCGTAACGGTAGCCTATGTAGAGTTCATTACCCCACAGGGCGCAGAGCGCATTTACGGCGGAAAATTTGTGAAAAATATCGAACGTCCAAGGCAATTGGACGGAACCACCAGATATTTGTAATATCAATTGAACATCAGCGCTGATTCATTGTAGGGAGATGCCGAATACCCGCAGAAAATAGTAGGCAACAATTTTTTTATTCCTAATTGTATATTGCTATGGAACAATTTAATCAAGAAGGGCTGTGCGCTCTGAGTTTTGAAGAATCATATCTAGTTAATGGGGGGGGACTTCCTGCCTTAGTTATCGCAGGTATCGGATTTGTGGCAGGTGTACTTTTCACTACAATTGTTACTGATTGGCAAGATGTAAGGGAAGGTTGGTACGATGGCGTAAATGGCCACCCTCCTAGACATCAAACTAAACCAGCAGGTAAGTAATTATTTTCAAATTCTAAATTTATTATTATGAAAATCAAACTTTGTTCCAATTCTTTAAAGGATCAGATGGACATCGAAACTCTTTCTTCTTCAGAGCTTGAAGCTACTGTTGGAGGCAATATTATTCTTGCGGAGACCATTATTTACTGGTTTGCATATGCTGCTGGTAAAGCAATGAGGCGTACGAATCAGGTTACTAGTCATATCCCTGCTGAAGAGAGCGGTTATGCGCAAACATACAGAATGGGAACCTTCTGATGAATTCGCTGCACGTCAACAAGTCGAAACATATTCTTTTTTAATATAAAAATCAAAGAAAGGCAATTTTTCAGGCTTGATGGCGTGCAGTATAGAAAATTGTTGTTTCATTTTAAAAAAAGTTAAACCATGCAATTCCATCACCAATATTTATTGTTTGTATTTTTACTTGCTATATCATCACTCTTGCGTGTAGATATTGATTCTAAAAGTATATTTTTCATACTAATGCCTATGGCTGTGTTTATTGTTTATCGACGCAAAGAAATCAACTTTAGAAATTACAATTTCCAAAGTATATTGATGATTGGTTTTTTAGTTTTTTATACATCAAATTTAATGACGGCACTTTATAATGTTTGGATAAATTATAATCAACATTTAGAGTTCTTCACGATGACTGGTGGTTTATGGGGCGCAGTCATTGCATTAGGGTTTTACAAAACAAAATTGAATAGTGAATCAGAGCCAAATACGACTTTTTCACAACGAAAATAGGTTCTTTTACTTTTTGCAGTGGTAATATCTATCCTTCAATTTATTTTTTGCTTAACTCAAAAATACACAACCATGCCTTCACACAAAACAACACTCATTGTCTATTTCATCATCGCAGCAGCACTCCTATTCAAACTTGAGCTGCATCCCAAAAATTTACTGTACGTAGCCAGTCCGGCAATCATTGCGGCATTGTATTGGAAAAAGGAAATGGAGTTCAAGAAGGAGACCCTTGAAAATATACCTTTAGTTGCCTTCTTAACCTTTTATGGACTGGGTTTGATTCCTCAGATTTACGATACCTTGCGGTACAATGAAACCATGGTTGAACAGTCAATTTTATCCAAAGGCATTTTTATTGTTGCAGCAGCAATGGCATTTTACAACCCGAAAGAAAAGGAGGTGGAAGAGAAAAAGTAATTCGGGGGTTAAATTTTTAAAAGACTTAGTTTCGTTTCTAAAATAAGTCTAAAACTTTTTTCGTTACCTTTGCGTTAGAATAACATCTAAACAGTCAAATCTTTTCAATCTCCGACCATGGATGCCATCGCAGTTGCACAACAAACCTTGACGCAAAAAGGCTACCTCGACCTGGAGGTAGATCCTACCCTGGATCTCTTCGAGGAAATCAATCGCCTGAAGAAAGAAAAAAACGCCATCATTCTGGCCCACTACTACCAGGAACCCGACATTCAAGACATTGCCGATTACATTGGCGACAGCCTTGGGCTTTCTCGGGAGGCGGCCAATACCGATGCCGATATCATCGTTTTTGCCGGTGTACATTTCATGGCTGAAACCGCCAAGATGCTTTCTCCACAAAAGAAGGTGTTGTTGCCCGACTTGAAGGCAGGTTGCTCATTAGCTGATTCTGCTCCAGCTCCTCTATTCAAAAAGTTTTTGGAAAAATACCCCGATCACGTGGTGGTGAGCTATGTCAATTGTTCGGCAGAACTCAAAACCCTGACCGATATTTGTTGCACTTCGACCAATGCAGTGGACGTGATCAAGAGCATCCCCCTGGATCAAAAAATCGTGTTTGCTCCCGATAAAAACCTCGGCGCGTACCTGATTAAAAAGACGGGTCGTGACATGGTACTTTGGAATGGTGCTTGTATGGTACACGAGATTTTTTCCAATGAAAAAATCACCAAACTGATGCTGCGGCACCCCCATGCAGAGTTCATTGCGCACCCGGAGTGTGAAGAGCACATCCTCGCCAAAGCTAGCTACATCGGCTCTACTACCGGCCTATTGAAGTACACCCAAAAAAGCGCGGCCAAAGAATTTATCGTAGCTACCGAGGCCGGAATCCTGCATCAAATGCAAAAAGCGTCACCGGATAAAGTATTCATCCCCGCGCCGCCTGAAAACAATTGTGCTTGCAACGAATGCCCCTACATGCGGCTCAATACCCTGGAAAAACTGTACCTGTGCATGAAATACGAATCGCCGGAAATCATTCTCCCGGACTGGATTATCCAGCAAGGCCGGGTGTGTATCGATCGGATGTTGGAGATTTCGCAGAAAGCGGGGCACATCCATTAGTACTTAGAAAAAAACATGAGTCATCCCGAATTTTTGGGATAACAAACCGCGGATGCGGTTGAATTTTGAATAGCCCCGGTCGTCCGCAGGGCCGATCAGTTCTAAAAAA
>ENA-UOWO01003964-UOWO01003964.1-activated-sludge-metagenome-genome-assembly--contig:-NODE-3964-length-16704-cov-19.613670_pt1 | contig 16704 bp, 16 predicted proteins | sample MGYA00238148_ERZ761564 | MGnify/ENA primary metagenome ERZ761564 (study PRJEB28885, sample SAMN05720194) | activated sludge metagenome | isolation source: Anaerobic digester | place: USA...
GATGCTATCCATTTTGTAAATGAAGCGTACCGGCACTGCAAGGCCATCGCCGCAACGGGCGAAGGAGCCGACTTGCTGAAAGCCAGTTACATAGGTGCCGATTCAAAGGCTGCCGGCGTTCTGGTAGACCAGCCGGCCGAAGCGTTTATTCGTGCGATTGCGAATCACCGGTTCTGGGAACGGGAAAAGGCCCGGAAAGTGCCGGCATAAAGAACTGCTATTGAATTGAATGCCAGGGGGCAATTCACCGGGTCGCTTCAAGCGACCCGGTGAATTGCGTTGGGGCTGAAACCTGCGCCATCCCGAATTTTTTCGCTTTGCGTAATAACAGATGCCGGTTTGTCATCCTCGTCGGGACCCGTCCACTCTACGTGGGAAAAATCCGTACCGAAGCGCCTTAGAGCGGACGGGTCCCGACGAGGATGACAAACCGGCATCTGTTATTATTCTTAAGAGAATAAGGCCAATGTTCATAGTTTTAGGGTCACTCATAAAATTCGGATGACTCATATTTGGCAATCTATTCCATGTAGTGTCGGGGTGACTTCAAGTCACCCCGACACTACATGGAATAGATTGCCACGATAGAACCTTTTATACTATCACCTTTACCAGCGCCCTCCTTCTACTCGCTCCGCAACGACTGCGCCGGATTAATCAGCGCCGCTTTCAAACTCTGAAAACTCACCGTCAGGAAAGCAATACTCAAAACGACCACAAATGGCAGCGCGAATTGCCACCAAGCGATATTTACCCGGAAAGCATATTCCTGCAGCCAGCGCCCGGATGCATACCAGGCCAGGGGCGTAGCCAGCAGGAAGGAGATCAGGATCAGCAAGGCGAATTCCCGGTACAGCATCCGGATAATCCCGAAGATGGAAGCGCCGAGCACCTTGCGAACGCCGATTTCCTTGGTGCGTTGCGCCGTGGTGAACGATGCCAGGCCGAACAGGCCCATGCAGGCTACCAGAATCGCCAGCAGTGTAAACAGCCCGAATACCTGTCCGAAGCGCTGATCCGCTTTGTACTGTTCGTCAAAATGCTCGTCGAGAAAGAAATAATCGAACGGATTGCCGGGGAAGAATTTGGTCCAGCCCTGCTGCAAACTGGCCAGCGTTTTTTGTACGTCGCCGCTGGCTGTTTTGATCGAAATTTTGCCTCTGACATCGGGCCGGAGTTGCAAAATGAGCGGTTCGTAGGCCTCCCGAAGCGATTGCTGGTGGAAATTTTCCGCGATCCCCACGACATTGCAGGTATCGCCCCAGAAAAAGATTTGCTTGCCCAGCGCCGCTTCGGCACTCAGGCCCAGCAGTTTTAGTCCGGCTTCATTAAAGATAACCGCCTTGTTGTCGCTGCCGAATTCTTTGGAAAACGGGCGGCCCGCTTTCAGTTTTAACTCATAGGCATTTAAAAAATCATAATCGACCGCAATGACCCGGTATTGTTTGCTGTCCGCTTCATCCGCGCCAATCAGGTGGATACCCCCGGCATTCCAGCGCACGTCTTCCCCGGGCACGCTGCTGGAAACGGTCACGCTTTTGATGCCCGATTCGCGCAACATTTCCTGTTTAAATGCATTGGTCTGGCGCTCGAAAGTAGAATCTACACGAATAGGCGGCGGTTTGAGCACTACGGTTTGATCGATGTTCAAGCCCAGGTTTTGCGCCCGCATGAAACTGATCTGGCGATAGACTGTCAGCGATCCGGCCAGCAGGAAAATGGAGGCAGCAAACTGGAAAACGACCAATCCCTTGCGCAGGAATATCCCTTCTTTCGAACCCCGCATTTCGCCTTTCAGCACGGAAATGGGGCGGAAACCCGACAAAACAAATGCCGGATAAGCGCCCGACAACAGGGTGCCACCTGCATACAATGCTGCCATGGCGCCCCAGAACGGCGCCGATACCAGCAGCGAAAATGACAGTTCCTGTCCCGTAAAAAAGTTGAACATCGGAAGCGCCAATCCCACCAACGCCAGCGCTACCACTACGGAAACGCCGTTCAGCAGCGCCGATTCCACGAGAAACTGCCGGATCAACTGCCAGCGAAATGAACCCACTACTTTTCGTACGCCCACTTCTTTGGCGCGCCGCATAGCCCGCGCCGTCGCCAGGTTGATGTAATTAACCCAGGCAATGACAATGATAAAAAACGCGATGCCCAGCAGCATACTTACGACGCTGCCGTCGCCGTTGAGTTCCGCTTCCTCCATAAAATGCGAGTATAAATGAATGTCCGTCAGGGGCTGTAAGGAAAAGGCAACTCCGAAATTGCCGGTTTTGGTGTCCGGCTGGGTCTCCGCCACGAAAGCCGGAAATTTTGCTTCCATCGCTTTGGCATCCGTACCCGGTTTCAGCAGCAGATACGTCAGGCAGCCGTCCCAGTTCCAGGCATTTTCCGGGTCCTGATTCGGGTCATTATTAGGGTTCACCAATTTCCGGAACGTTTCAAAGGAAACCAGCAGGTCGGATTTGAGGTGCGTATTACCTGGAAATTCCTTGTACACACCGGTGACTTTGCAGGTCACCTCGCGGTTGATACGGATGGTTTGCCCCATGGCCTCTTCCGTGCCGAACAGGACCTTCGCCAGCGATTCGGACAACACGGCGGTATTCACTTCCGCCAGCGCTGTTTGCGGATCGCCGGCCAGCAGCGGATAGGAAAACACGTGGAAGAAATCGGCACTGGTAAAGAACATTTTTTCCGCCTTTCCCTGGCGTTCCTGCCATTCCACCACCGCCGGTCGGTCGCCGGTCAGTTTTACGTACGACTCCACTTCCGGAAAACTGGTCTTCATGGTGTTGCCGGCGGCAAAAGCGCCTGCAGCCCATTCGGTAGCCAGGGTTCCTTTTTCAAAACGATCCTGCTTCACCCGGTAAATGCGCCCGGCGTTGCTGTGAAACCTGTCGTAACTCCGTTCATATGCCACGTATTGCAGGATCAGTAAACAGGCGGCGATACCTATGGCGAGTCCGCCGATGTTGATCAGGGAAAAACTTCTATCGCGCAGGATGCTTCTCCAGGCGATTTTGAGATAGTTGGTCAGCATATGCAGAGAGCGGGCCGGGGAAGGAACGGCCTGCGGGAGACCGGCTAATTTTATGCCGGGGTTATAATCATTTGATAATCAAATGATTATTAGGCAGGGTACAGAAGCGCATCTGTTCGATTTTGAACGGCACGTGTGCGGAAGTGGACATCCCTTATCCCTCCACTTTCTTTTTATTCACCATATCCGTAAAACTCTTTGCCGCGTTCATGAAATCGGATGGTACCAGAACGATGGTGGTCGTATTGTTGTCGATGCCGATTTCAGACAGCATCTGCATTCTCCGGAGTTCGAGGGCGATCGGACTTCCTTCCATTTCCCGGGCGCCTTGCGTCAGTTTGATGGACGCTTCCAGTTCCGCTTCCGCTTTTACGATCCGCGCTCTTTTCTCCCGGATGGCTTCGGCTTCGCGGGCCATGGCGCGTTGCATCGCTTCCGGAATTTCAACGTCTTTCATTTCCACCATTTCGATTTTAATCCCCCAGGGCTCGGTGGTGGTATCTACGATTTTTTGAAGCGTGTCATTAATCTGCTCCCGTTCTCTCAACACCTCATCCAGGCTATGCTGCCCGATAATGTTCCGCAAAGCCGTCACGGAAAACTGGTAGACCGCTTTGTTGTAGTCGGCTACTTTGATAATGGCGTCTTCCGGGTTGGTGATCTTGAACCAGAGTACCGCATTGACTTTGATCGTTACGCTGTCTTTGGTAATGGTTTCCTGCTGTTCCAGGTCGACAGTTTTGGTCCTGATGTCGACTCTTTGTTGCCGGTCCACAAAAGGAATGATCCAGTATAGTCCGGGGCCTTTGATGCTTTGAAAACGACCCAGCCTGAAAACGACGCCGCGCTGGTATTCCTGGGCGATGCGGAATCCGGAGATTATAATGGCAATGATGATGATGAAAATGGGCAGTAGTGACATGTTGGTGGTTTTTATGTTTGTAGCCCTGTTTTTATGAGTGAAGGATACTTCTTGTGCTCATAGAAATAAGATTTAAGAGCGTAATGCTAAGCCCTTTCGTCCATATACTCCCCACGAAGTTTCGAAAATAACACCGAATCCTCAAATTCGCCGTCCGTCCAATAATGTTGTCTCAATATCCCTTCCTGTACGAAGTTGAATTTTTCCATCAGTCGCAGAGAGGGAATGTTTGCGGGGCCGACCATGGCATCCAATCTGTTCAAATTCAGTTCATTAAATCCATGATCGATGACCGCTTCCACAGCTTCCGACATCAATCCTTTTCTTTTGAATTGTTCGTCGTGCATCACATATCCTATTTCTGCCCGGCTGTGCTCGGCATTCCAGTTGTGTATACCGCACCTTCCGATAACCGCGCCCGATGCTTTATCCGTGAGTAGAAACATTTTAAAACTCCGGTTGTAACTGGAATATCCGTTTTTGTATTTGTATTCTTCTTTTTGGTAGTCTTCTTCCGAAGTGTGGCCGAGGATTTTTTTGATTTCTTCTTTGGTATGGTCTTCAAAAACAGATTTGATGTTGGCTGGGGTAAGGGCTTTGAGAAGGAGTCTTTTTGTGTGGATGGTTTCGAAAGTCATGGTTAAGCGATTAGTTATAAAAACTTGGTGTTTTTTGATGGGAAGGGCTGGTTGGGTATGGTATTAACGTTTGGCTTGATGCCGTGCTACCGGGCTACTATATTACAATAAGCCCATTTACATGATGCCACCCACTCCGACTATCTTAACACAACCGACAAACCACCAAACACCGGTAAACATCATCATCATAAAAAACAGGTTCAACCCTGTAAAAGTAAGCCATCCTTTTAAATTCCCACCCCCGTGCCTTTTTCGACCTTTCGATATCGTCAAAGCAAACCGCCTGTCTGAGTCACCAAAAATAAAAAAAACAGATTTTTCCTTTTGGGGAAAATCCAGGGTACACTAAACCCGTAAGCAATGAAAAACGATCCGAATTGACGTTGCAACACCATGCGCCGTAAAGCATTTTCACCAGCCATTAAAACCGCGTAAACAACTCGGTAAACTCGTCTTTTTTGATCCTTGAAACCGGAATGTTCACCTTGTTCGGCATGATTACATACCCGCCGTCTCCGCGTACGTAACTCCGGATATTGTTCATATTGACCAAAAACTGTTTATGAATACGAAAAAAATCACCCCCGCTGAGCATTTCTTCCACATCGCCTAATGTCTTGGTAATCAGGTACATTTCACCGGACGCCAGGAAAAATTTTGTATAACTGCTATCCGATTCACAGTACATCACATCGGCTAATTCCACAAAGGTGTAACCGTGTGCGTAAGGCAATGCGATTTTGTCGAACCGTTTGGAATCCGGTGCGTAAAGTTGCCGGCGGAGCAAATCCAGTTGTGCTCTGTCGATCTGTTGTTTTTCAGCTGCTTTGTCCACGGCTTTACGCAATTCGTCGGGGTTCACCGGTTTGAGCAGGTAATCCACAGCGCTATACCGGAATGCTTTAACGGCGAAGCGGTCGTATGCCGTGGCAAAAATGAGGGCGAACGGTAGGTCACCCAGTTCTTCAAGCAATTGAAAACCGTTCATGACCGGCATTTCAATGTCCAGAAAAACCAGGTCGGGCCGGAGGGCGCGAATGGCCGCCAGCCCCTTTTCCGGATTGGTGTATTTGCCGGCCACCACGACCTCCGGGCAGGTTTCCATAAGGGTGAGGTGAAGCGCCTCTACGGCATCGGGTTCGTCATCAATGATAAGGGCTTTCATAGTCTAGAGTTGAATTTCCATTACGACTTTTGTGCCTGCTGCCCTGCCGTTCGCATCACTCAGATCGATGGTTTCCACATGGGCTAGTTTGCCGGTTGATTTCAGGCGTTCGGCTGTTATTTTTTGTCCCAGGCTTTTTTTCGTCAGGGCGCTTTTGCTTTCCAGTTCTGCGGCGGCTGCCCGGCCAATCCCGTTGTCCTCCACTTCGATCCACAGCAGATTTTCGGCAGTTTGCTTCAAGCGCACCGTAATCCGCCCGCCCGACTCACGGTGCATGAGTCCGTGCCAGATAGCGTTTTCAACATGCGGCTGAATGAGCATGCCGGGTAATTGCAGAAAGGTCGGATCTATTTCAGGGTCCATTTCCAGCGAAAATTGAAGTTTTTCCTTGAAACGAAGTGCCTCGATATCTACATAAAGTTGCAGCGCTTCGAGGTCGCGCGCGAGGGTGATTTTTTCGCTGCGGCTGTTTTCAAGCACGAGGCGCAACAAACTGCTGAATTTTTGCAGGTATTTGGCGGCCGTCTCCGTATCGCGTTCTTTGGTATAACGGTAAATGGAATTGAGGCAATTGAAGATAAAATGCGGGTTGATTTGTGCCCGCAAATTAGCGAGTTCCAATTCGGTGCGGCGGCGATCCTGGCGTTGGCGGTAGGTGTAAAAGCCGAACGCAACGGCGCCCAGCAAACCCAGCAATACAACGGCGAAAATGAGTCGCTGCTGCTGGCTCCGCGCATCTCGTAGGGCGAGTTCGCGGTCTTGTGCGGCTTTGGCAAGGGCTTGTTTTTGCGAAAACTCGTGATTCATTTCTACTTGCGTGAGTTTTCGGGTATTTTCTTCATTGTACAGTGAATCGCGGGCTGCAATATGTAATTTGTAATATTTAAAAGCCTCTTTGATTTGTCCGCTGCGTTCGGCTATTTGGGAAAGGCCGGAATACCCTTCCGCCAATGCGTGCCAATTTTGCCACTGTTCCGCTATTTTGATGGCTTCCTCAAAATTAGTACGCGCTTCTTTCAGCCGATTTATTTTTAAATAATAAAAACCCAATGAAGTTTTTACATCAAATGAATGAACAGGGAACCTGCTTTTAAAGTTTTTTTCCGCTTCGATAAATTTTGAAAGCCATTTAAATTGCGTTGCATCATCATTTCGCAATGCTGCTACGACGGATAAATTGTAATAAACATTTAAAAGATCGCCCGTTCTAACAGCGTTTGTGCCCGATTGCAAGCCTTTTGTTAGGTAGTATTCAGCACTATCAGGCTGTTGCATTTTTGTGTAGATCTCGCCGATATTTAGAAGGCTATTTACAATGGTCGTACTGTCATTTGCACGGTAAGCGCTTGATAAGGAGGTTTTTCCCCAAAGAAGTGCTTGATCATATTGCTTTATTCCTAAATAATTGGAAGAAAGCACCGAGCTGACATAACTCATGTTTATCAAATTATTGGCTTGTTTAAACCGCTCGTATGCGATCAAAACAGTATCGAACCCTTCGTTATATTGTTCATCAATCATGTAACTTAGGCCGATGGAGAGCAGGGAGCGCGTTTCGGTCTCTGTTCTTTTTACAGTCCTGGCGTGATCGATCGCATCATGTAAATATTTCCTGCCCTCCTGCGTTTTTCCGCGTTTTACAAGACAAGTTCCAAGACCCGATTCTACTTCCGACAGCAGACTACGGTCTCCCGATTGCCTGGCATCGGGTAATACCTGATTGTACAGTAAAATAGCGCTGTCGATGCGTAATTTCAGGGTATATATACGCGCTTCCTTTTCCAGCGCAGCCATTTGTCCCGATTTGAAATGGATGGAATCGGCCAAAGCCCTGGCGGATCTGGCAGCGCTTAAAGCCCGGTCTATTGTGCCTTTACTAAATGGATAGGAATAAGCATCCGCAAGTTTAAACAGTAATTTAACCTTATTGGAATCGGGTTTGGCACTCAGTAGTTTATTTTGAATTGAATCGATCCTGCTGTTTTGCGCAAAACCGCCCGTCGCAGCCAACAAGCCGATAAGCAGTATAATAATCGAACGAAGGCGATTTGTTTTTTTGATAAACATTAGGATGGATTTGCTCCAAGGTAGTATCCCGCGCAGATCGGCCTCCTCGGTTTCTAAGGAATGGTGAAATATAGGGGTGGAACGGTGAAATAGAGGGTATGAGCCCGGCAACCTCCCGTAATTCAATTGTTTGGACAGTAAGGTAACGGAGTTTTGAAGCGGGCAAAGCAAAAAATAACTATCGTTCCGCGTTATTAAGCAACCCGCCCTGCCCAAACTCACCGTTCACCCGTCCTTTTTCACCACTGATTAGAAATTGTGTGCAGTTGTGTGGCCGGCGCGTTCATCTTGCGGCATCATTTCAAGCGAACCACAACTCATCACCTTCTCCAGTTTATTCATGAAAAAAGTGCTCAAATGGGCCGGGATCATCCTTGGCCTGCTGCTACTATGCCTTGGCGCAACCGTATTATACCTCAACCATGCGGCCAAAAGCCGTTTGGATAAAAAATATGAGGTGCAGCCGAAAACAATCGCCATTCCAGGCGATCCCGCCTCTATCGCAGCCGGTAAACAATGGGCGGACGTTCTTTGTCGTGGTTGCCACGGGGAGAACCTGGCCGGCAAGAAGTTTTTCGACGTGCCGGAGATCGGCCTGATCTGCGCCCCCAACATCACTCCAGGCGGTGCGGCGAAAAATTACACCGACCCCGACTGGGATCGTGCGCTGCGCCACGGCGTGGGCCTGGACGGCCGGCCACTGCTTATTATGCCTTCCGAAAATTTTAAATACATGAGCGACGAGCACATCGGCCAGCTCATTGCTTACCTGAAAACGGTGGCTCCGGTGGAACAAACCTGGGAACCACGCCGCACGACGCTCTTCGCCAACCTGCTTTTCCAGTTGGGCGCTTTTGACGGCGATTTAAACGTCGAAAAAATTGACCATACATCGCCTTCGCACAGCGCGCCCGAAAGAGCGGTAACGGCTGAATACGGCAAGTATATAGTGCGCATCAATGGCTGCCGCGTTTGCCACGGGGAACAATTAAATGGCGGCAAACTACATGAGCCCGATGCCCCTTTAGGTCCAAACCTGACGCCCGGCGGCAGTTTGGCGCAGTGGGATGCGCCCGGTTTTGTAAAAGCCATGCACACGGGTATCACCCCCTTCGGCAAGGAACTCAGCGCGTATATGCCCTGGAAAGAAATCGATCATTATGACGACGATCAATTGCAGGCTGTGTATGCCTACCTGAAGTCGCTGCCGACACTGGAAACCGCGGAGATTAAATAAGCGTAAATCGTTCATAAACAATATTTTATCACCCAATTATCAATTTCTTTTTCCATGAAAAACATCGTCATTACGTTCACCTTGCTTGCGTTGAGTTTCGGTTCCGCCTGCGCCCAAAATCTTTCCGCTGCCGATCAAAAAGCCATTGACGAAACGCTGGCCCTGGGGCAATCGGCATTTCAAAAAATGGATGTATCTATTTTAGCGCCCTTGTTAAATGAAAACGTGGAACAGATCATCCCCAACGGAACCATTGTGCGTGGCAAAGCCAATGTAATATCCGGCATGAGCGCTTATATGGGCTACCTCCAAAGCCAGCCAAAACCCGACCGTGTGGAATCCAAAAAAACAAGCCAGCAGTACCGCTACCTGATGCCGGATATGGTATTGGTTACATCATCGGAAGAAAATACCAGTTTTTTCGGCGATAAATCGACGGTAGAAAAATTGACGACGGCCATGGTATTCCACAAAGTCAATGGTAAATGGCTGACGGAATTGATTGCGCTCACGCCGGTAACCCGATAGAGATTTGTGAGGCATTGTAACGTTTTACGTATACTAAACCTTGGAGGTTTAGTATACGTCACAGCAATCCTGTAAAAGTAAACCATCCCTTCAATTTTCCCAACCTCTCTTGCATTTCTAATACAGCCCGAGTAATAATCGCTTTTTTAACCATCTCCCCCAAAACAAAAACCCCGAATTTTCCAAAAAAGGGAAAACCCGGGGTAAACTAAACCTATAAACAATGATAAATGATCCGAATTAACGTTGCAATACCACACGCCGTAAAGCATTTTCACCACCCATCGCTATGCGCAGAAAGTAAACACCGTCTGAGAGCGGAGATAAATTCACCTCTTGTTGAAGTGTTTGAATTTTACCGGGGTGAATCGTTTGCAGGATTTGACCAAGCGTATTGAGTACATCGATTTGTACTTCGGCGGCATCCGTCAGCGCAAGATGAATCATCGCCGCATCGGAGGTCGGGTTGGGACTGATAACGAATGATTCCACGATGGCTGGATCTTTCGTACCGATCGTCGCAGCCTGAAGTTCTATCGTAATATCGGCCGGAGGCGTACAATCTGACAGATCGGCAATGTGCGCCGTGTAAACACCGGGAGCAAGTCCTGAAATATCAGTTGTATTGGAAGTAAAGCCGTTCGGGCCGCTCCAGTCGATGGTGTACGAGGAAACCGGGATATGCAGCAGATCGATCAGACCGCCGGTTACCGTCAAATCGATGGCGCCGTCATTGTTGCCGGGTGTGGGAGGCACAGTTACCTGCGTCACATCCAAAGGGGCCATTTCGCCGAGCAGGAAAAGTCCGGCAGATGCGCCCACATAATAGCAGGCTTCGGTAATATCCAGATCGTGCAGGTATGCCTGCGTGGTTGGGTCGGTATCCTGTGCGTTCGCAACCACCACCGGCGTAAAGTACCACATGGTATCCTGGGTGAGAAGACCGTTGTTGGTCAGATTGGGCGTGAACAGGTATGACGTGACCGGGAAACTGCCCCAGTAACTGCTCATCGAAGGCGGCCAAACGCCTGCGGGAACAGGTTCAGACGTTACAGCCCAACTTAAGCCGTGTACCGGTCCAACGGTAGGCAATACAAAACTCTCCTGGTTCAGGTTGAACAGTGCTCCGATCATGGCGGCATCGCAAACGAACTCTTTTCCAATGGTATAATCGCCGGCATTGCCTTCCGCGCACTCGACGGTGAGCAGGCGGGTGACCTGAATACAAAATTCGCCGGTAGCCAGGTATGTACTGGCCGGATCGCTCCAGCCATCGATCAGCATATGGTAATCCGTTCCTGCTACCGTTTCAATATCCAGTCCGGCGCGGTAATCATCCGCTCCCAGGAGGTCTTCATTACAAAGCAGTTCGGTAAAATCACCGCATGCGCCAGAATAAACGGCCATTTGCGTGTCACCATCGCCGATATAGTTGGAGGCATCACAGGGTACCGTTTCGAGGTGGTAACTATTGCCATCGCCGGTAAAAGTGTACCACAGGGAATTGTTAATGGCCGGAGCCGTATTGGGCACACCATCCTGAAAGCAATCGGGTGCGGCGGGGTCGGAAGGATCGGTCGTGGCCTCCGAATTGTCATAAATGCTGCTTGTTTGCGGGTCATTTATTTCGCCGCCGAACAAGGCATTCAGGTCTGCCGCGCCTTCGCAGTCGTCTATTGTAAACACGACCGGCACATACGGCATCAAAGCGACGTCATCGATATAAAAAACGCTTTTTGCATTGCCGCCCATAAAGAGTACGCCGCCCAGCGCGCCGGTGAAAACGGACTCGGTGACGAGCACGTCATTGATCCGGAAACCCTGCGTATCGTTGTCGAGATCGAAAATGTGACGGCACTCGAACCATTCGCCGTGGGGATAAGTAAACATCGCGAGATCGCCGCCGCTGCTGCTCCTGATTCTACCCACGTTCGTGCTGTCAAAGGATACATTGAGGTTGTTTCCTCCTAAAACGATGGGAATCGCCTGGCGCAAATCATAATAAGCCGTTTTGCCGGCGGGTACAAATACTTTGAACTTCAGTTCGTACTGGCCGGCACTCATGCCACCCATTTGAAAAATAGCGCTTTGCAGGCCTCCGCCTGGAGAAGTGCTGACAATTTTTACCGAATTGGGCGCCGTGCTGGCCTGTTCGGAAGAAACGGTGGCGTCGTACGGACCGGCTTCTGCGCCGAACCAGGTGGTCCAGTGGTCGGATTGCGGGCCGAGCAGCAGTGCCGCATTGTAGTTGTCCAGATCGTCGCAAATAATAGCGGTCGGGTTTTGTGCGCAGAAAGAAAGAACGGGGATGTTTTCCAGGCGGATGTCATCTATTTTCCAGGCATATTCCCAGGTTCCAACCCATCGGAAACGGAGTTGTACGACACTTTGACCGTTGGCTTCAGGAATCGCCACCGTGGTGCTGTCGTTGAAATTTACCTCGCTGCCCAGCCCCACGAAAAGCGGATGGCTGGTCCAGGTGCTGCCGTTATTAATACTCACTTCCAGGGTGGCATTGTTGGTTCCGGCATACAGGTACTCCGAGAAAAAGGTAACGCTGGTGTGGGTACTGCCCGAACAATCGATAGCCGGCCCTGTGAGGGTAACGTTGTGGAGAAGGTCCTGACCGTTCGCATCGGAATTGAATAAAAAGAACCCGGTAGCGGCGGTGGGTGCGGCAAAATCAGGATTGTCGAAAGTGGCTGCCGTGGGGTCGTTTGACCATTTCCAGGTTTCATTTCCCGCATTGGCGCCTCCATTCAGCCAGGTGGTGGTAGCGACTTCGGGGTCGGAAAAGGTCTCGTTCCAAAAAACTTGTGCAAATGATACGTGGAGGCTAAAAGCCGTCAATAACGTCGCGAAAAGGAATCGCTTGAAACAACGAGTAGTCATGAAAGGAACAGGTGATTAAAAAAAGATTAAGAAGAAAGATTAAAAGCAGGTAATGTGATCTGCCTGGCATCAGGCAGGAACTCCCTTCGAACGACCCGGGGATGATATTGTTGTTTGGGCGGATTTTTTAATGTGGGTTAGCGGGGGTATTGCCCAAAGGCAAACGCATCAAAACGACCTTATTTTGGATAGCCACTCCAAAAACAAATGCCAAAATTTGAAAATGAGGGTAATTAGCCGAGGTTGTGTGTGAACGGCCCGCGGTTGCGGACCCGATCGCGGGGGGAGGGTCAGGGTAAACGCATCAAAAATCTTGATTCATGTTTGTACGGAATGCTCGGCCATGTGAACACGCTCTAAATGATTTCCTTGATCAAATGAATGAACAAGGTCCAGCCCGGCAAACCAAAACACAGGGCAAAAAGAAAAAAAGACAGCATATCCCTGAAGAAAAACCAACCGCCGAGCGTGAAGATTTTCGGATCTGTTTTGTCGTACCAGATGTTCACTTTGTCGCCAATGTTGCGTTGTTTATTGGTAAAGGCATCGGCATATTCGACTTCCCGTTTTTGATGCCAGAAGGTCTCAAACGAAATAACAGCCGTATATTCTACCCAGGTTTTGCCTTTTCTCGTTCTGAGTTCGGTTTTGATATTCGTCACCGTGCCCTCGGTACGCAGGCCTGCCCGGAACATAAGGATGCACCGGAACAACTCTTTTAAGCCATGGTAGGCGAAGAAGGTGCCGAGACAGGCAAAAGCGCCGGATAGGAAGAGAGGGAAGATGCTGGACATTTTGATCGTGCTGTGGATGGGCGTTATTGATGCTGCGGACTTTCATTGAATGACCTGCATGTCCCATGTCCGAAAACAATTGCAGTTCTCCTCCGAACACGTCATCCAGCCGCCCGTGGGTACACCGGAGACTTCATCCGGTATGCCCATCGCCTGGTGACCACCAAAAGGGTGTCCGCAGATACTACAAATCTCCGGGTTGGTCTGACCCTGTTCTTTTAGTAAAGATTCCGATTTTTTAATGGCTTCAGAGATGATTTTATGAACCTCCTTTTCTTCTTTTGGAATGGTTCCGGATTCAAAAAGAATAGTTTTATTCAAGCCTTTAAAATCGTTCGACTGGCTCATACTATCCCAAACGAATTTGTGAATTTGATAACATACTCCATTTTTTATCGCTTCATTTTGTTGGCTTGCATCGGGGAAAAATATCAAAATATACCATTGGTCATTACTTTCATCGGGGTTATTGAACACCAGGTATTCGGATGGTTTAGGGGTTAGGGTCTGGGCTGCTTTCATCATTTCATGGATAAAAACATTTAGTTGATCAACGATCATTTCATTTTCTTTCATAAGAGGTTAATTAATGCCGCTCTTCGCCGAAAACATGGGCCAATCCAGGGAAGCCAGCAAACCCATCGTCAGCCAAATCGGAATGACACGAGCCAATATACCCAGGAAAAACTGGTTTCCCCGGGGCGTTCCCCGACGGAGAAAGTAGAAAAGCAACGTCAACCCGCTCGCCATGACCATGAGCTTGTGTTGGTTTTCGACTTGCATGGTCGCCCCAGTCCAATGATTCAAAATGTGCAACATGACCACAACCGAGTACATCAACACGAAGCCCACTAAATGGCTACCAATGTGCCGCCGCCAGCCCAGGCTGCCGAAAAGCCAAATGGGAAAAAGGAGATACAATAAGGCCAACAATGAGCCAAAAATGATGAGCAGCTCATTGGTCATCATGTTGATGGCGGCATATTTAAGGGCAATGAAAACCCCGAACAAGGCCCAAAGTGTCCATTCGATTCGGGTGCAAATCTTTTTGGCCTTTTCATTGGCTACGGGCAGGTTCGGGATTTCACCGAAATCGTCCAGTACAGGTGTGTTTAGCATTTAAAAATGGGTTTGGAGGATGATTGATGCTGTTAAAATCAATATTTGGCGTAATAGTCGCGGTGGAAGCCAGATTATTTGCGCTACGCTGGCTTCTCCTCTTGTTGGTGCTAACGTGGGCTTCCTTGTCAGCCGCCGCGCCTAGCGAGCGGTTGATAAGGAAGCGTTGTTAGGCGATTCATCTTTTTAATTTGATAATCACTCTTCCATTCTTAAGATCGTAATCAATATCAACTTCATTATATTTTTCAGCAGTTCTCAAAATTGAAGGCGATATTTCAATTGCTTTACTGCTGGCTATGACTTCTTGGCTTTCATTACTAAAATTTTTATTGTCATAAAATACCTTAACGTAGTCATAAGTTAATTTAATTACATCTTTTGCAAGGTCATAGTTGTCGAATCCAAAAATAATTAGCGTAGATATAATATACTCAAGACTATTAGCAGATGAAGAATACTTGATTTGAGATATTTTATTACTATTTTTTGAGAGTAGCCATTCTCGAAAATCGTCAATCTTAAATCTTTTCCTTTTGAGGTCAGACATCACATCACTGTAAAATACCCTTTCTAGGATTTTTTGGGCTTCAACTAAGCCTCTATATGTCAACTCATTGTTTTCTGCAAGTAGTCTCGTAAAATATTCCAATTGATCGTTCGAAAATTTAGACCTAATATAATCTGATTCTTCTTTATACTCATCTAAATAACTTGTATTAATAAAGAAAGATAAAGGACTTAAACGTGTTTTAATCTTGTCATCGTATAACACCTCGATTTGTTGCTTCTCTCTCAATTGCAGATTGTTAAATCTGTCTAATAGTCTATCTCTGTTATAAGATATTTCTTCTTCACTTCTCTCTCTAATATTTACAAAACGCCTCATACTATCAGATAATTCACCTTCTCTTAAATCCCTATTCTTTGTTTCGATAAACCGTTTAAAATCATCTTCTAACTTATTAAACAATTCTTGATCTTCTTTTGCGATGAGGTCAATCACTGCAAGTCCATAGCTCACTTCAGTAACATAAAGTATAGCATTAGATTCATTTGCATAAATCTCAGAATCCTTTAAAATAATTTGAATTTCAATCATTTATAGATGTGATTTAGCACAAAAGGGGGTAAATTTAGAATAAAGATAATTAACTAAATTCCCCTAAAGTCATTTTTTAATTCGTTTCGCCTAACTATTTGCCTTGCATTCGCCGTCAAGCCGCACAGTTCCTCCCATCACCGGGAAGCCCCGGCTTGATGACGAATGCAAGGCAAATAGTTAGGCAATTGTTTTTCTAGTAACATCGGCTTGTATAGTTTCAATTATTTTATCAACTGTCTCAACATTTGCTAAGCCAGAATTTTCCTCAAAAATTATTCGAGGACGTTGGGTTTGTTGACTTATCGCAACGTCCTGATATGGTATATAACTCTTCACAATTCCAATTAATGCTGCTCTATTAAGTGCTGGAGTTTCTTGTATGCTAACTATCTCTGGTTTGTAAATAACAGGCCCCCCGCTATTTCCGGGAAAAACTAACGAATCAATAATATAACCTGAGCTTCTATTTTCATATAAATCCCGGATTCGAGCGATAATTCCATTTCTTACGATTACATGCTGTCTGTCAGTCGGCATCATACCCCTGGGAAAGCCCAAAACAAATATGAAATCACCTTCACTAACTTGATTATCTTCTAATTGCTGTTTTAATAATATATCCGAATCAGACTTAAAGATGTCAAATTTCATCCCTGCATCTCGAATAAATTGAATGTTTATTGGTAATACGGCAACATCGGTATCGGCATTCAGATGAACTGTCCAAAGTTTATTGCCATTTGGTTCCTCCAATGCTGCTGGAAAATCTGTTGCTGGCTGGCCGTTCTGTGGATTAAATCTCAATATTATATTTTTTTGGTTGTGTAGTACATGTTTGTTTGTTACAAGGTAAACCTGATAATTTCTAGTATCAGGTTTGTTTGGGTCAGATGAAATGAAATTTCCAAACAAAAATCCTGTCCCAATCCACGATTTTGTTGGATTGCCATTTTGGGTAGTTTGGAGACCAATTGCTACCACGCAATCAATGAAAAATGGAGGTATTAAAGCCATACTTTTCTTTTTTGTTGTTTCGCATAACTATTGCACTACCGCACCTAACAACTAACTAATCCCCGAAGTGCGTCTTTACCTCCTGATTTCCACTTATCCGGCACTTCGTCTTTTACTTAGAGCGTGTTCGGGAATTTTATTCGCTAAACAGGACATAATCGTTGCATCATA
>ENA-UOWO01003969-UOWO01003969.1-activated-sludge-metagenome-genome-assembly--contig:-NODE-3969-length-16688-cov-5.156256_pt1 | contig 16688 bp, 10 predicted proteins | sample MGYA00238148_ERZ761564 | MGnify/ENA primary metagenome ERZ761564 (study PRJEB28885, sample SAMN05720194) | activated sludge metagenome | isolation source: Anaerobic digester | place: USA...
TCTGATTAAAGGAAAATCGTTGAATGCGCCATCCTGGGCAAATGCAAATTTTGATGCTAAAACGAAAAAAAATAATACTATTTTTTGCATATGATTTTATCTTGATCTACTTTTACTTTTTCTTGAGAGTCCGTTCCTTTCAGCCCTTGTTTTGTGTCCCCACAAAACAATTGTGCTTTAACCTTCAGAATTGATTTATTATAATAAGCACAAAAATATTTAATTGTGTTTTGTGAGGACACAAACCACGGGACTCATACGAGCTAAATTTATCTCAATCATTACCCAACAAAGTTTATCTCAATTCCTACCCTATTATCCAACTAAATTTTAATTCTCTTTCAGGGATTTTCATTCGCTCTGCTAAACGTTCTAATCTATCAGGAAGTTTCATTAAGTAATCGCGTGCTTTTTCACCACTTTCTTTTAGGTTACTCAAGTTTTCAATATTCCATTCTTCAATTAAATCACGCATAATATTGACATAATCTATGGCTGTATAAACACCTAAACGTTGAGCAGCATCTGAAAAATTTGCGAACGTGTTCACCTCGCCATTCAATTCACGTAAACATTGTGCCGGCATCACAATTTTTTTTCTCATCATATCCTCAAATGCCAACATCATTTCATTGGTATCGATATCAAATATTCTTGAAATAAAAGTTTTGTAAGCATTTGCATGTCGAGCTTCATCAGCCGCAACCAATCCACATATTTTAGATAATATAGTATTGCCACTTTTTTTTGCAAGCGTTGCCACTCGACGATGTGAAATATTAGTCGCTAATTCTTGAAAGCTTGTATACATAAATGTTCGATATGGATCATTTTGTGTATCTAAGTCAAATCCATCTGCAATTAAATATTGAGTTGAAGCCTCAAATTTCGACATATTAATTCTACCACTTAAATATAAAAAACGACTGAGTACATCACCATGTCTATTTTCTTCTGCAGTCCATGATCGAATCCATTTCATCCAACCACCATGTGGATTTTTATATACGCCATCTAAGGCTCCCAACCATGTTTCGTAAGTTGGCAATGCTTCTTCTGTAATTGTATCACCAACCAAAACAGCAAGTAAATCATAATCCATATTTTCAGCCTGACCTTGGATGGTTTTTAATTCTTCAAAAAAAGATTCAGATGAGGTGGCTGGTAATAAATCACCAGGCTGCCAATTTGTTTCAATCGGGCTTAAAAATGCGAGCCCTGTTGTTTCAACTTCCTTTTCTAAATGTAACATAACTTCCAATCGCGAAGGTGTCAATGCTTGATTCATGTAAATCTTTTAATGTGACCACAAAGTTAATCGTAAAAACAATAAATCAAATAGAGATTATTGATTGAAACTTTTCGTTTTTGAGGACTTGTTTAGAATATTATTCAGGGAGTATGGTTGACTTATTCACACCAAAAACGCCTTTCACTTTTAAGATCGTATAATCTGAAAAATTTTGATTCGATTCTAAACCATCTCCGTAAATAATTTGTGTTGGTGTTGTGATGGTTACAAACTTATCGGTATAAAATTTTTGTATTTTCTCATTCCAGATAAGCTCCTCTGTTTTAAGTTGTTCTTTTTTTATATTGTAAACAACCACACTATCTCGCACAAGCACATTACCACTCACTTCGAAATATCTTCCATATTTGGCATGTAAAGTGCTTTGCGTATTCAAACTATCATCATAAAACAAAACACGTAATCCATTTTTCATTTCTATATAAGCTGGTTTTGCGTCTTGAACATGATTAAATGTTTTTGCAAATAATTGGGCTTTTGTATGTCCTTCTTTACTATATAATATGGTTACACTATCTGCTCGCTCAGTGTTTAAGGCACTTTTATCTATTGTTTGATGAATTTTTTGAATATCATTTTTACAAGAGTTCCACAACAAAATAAATAAACTAATAAAAAAAAGATTCTTATAATTTAGAAGTGATGAAGAGGGTTGCGAAAATTTAGCAAGCAATTGAACAAAAATAAACTTAGTCATATTTACGTGGAATAAACCATTTGTCGTTAAAGGTTACACCAATTGTAAATCGCGTATAGCCTTCACTTAGTAATCCATTTTTTGTGGTTCCTCTTCTTCCAATATCGAATGCTGCATTCAATTGACCAATACTTAAATTGGTTCTACGAATCGGATAACCAAGTCCAACTGTTACACCTGTGATAGGCAAATTAGTTTCATTAAATCGAAAAATATCTTGTCCAGTATATGCGCCGGCGCGGTAAGTAACTCTTTTCCATGTTTGATTAATAGCATTTACATCAGGTGTAATTGAACCTCCTACTTTCAACATCCAACTATTCGTTGTTGAATCAACTTGATTATAAGATCTATAGTTTTTCCAATTTGAGGTGATTAAATCAACCCCTAGTTTCCAATATTCACCATTGCTAAACATAAGTCCTAAACTTAATTTAGAAGGAATAACAATTTTCCCTTTTCTTTCAACAATACTATCTACACTGAATTCATAATCAGGAGCTGCGATATCACCAATAAATGATTTCCAATAAACTTCATTCTTTGCATTCAACTTCTGAGATAATAAATAAGATGCGCCAAAAGTGATTTTGTATTCGTCTTTTAAAGGCTTTGTAATCAAACCGCCTAATTGTAAAAACACGCCACCTACAGTGGTTCTATTTGAAATACTTGAAGAAATGATTTTTAATGAGTCGGTGAAATTTGATTCGGAAGTATTGACTACATTCCCAAACATATAACCTGTTGAAAATCCGAATGAATAATCTTTATATTTATAGGCAGCGCCAATATATAATTTTTGTGTGCCTCCACCGCCATAATAATTATTTTCAACAGCTGAAATACCTGGAACTGAATCAGTTTGTTGCATTCCAAATTTGGCTCTTGTTTGAGGTGTAAGGCCAAAGCTGATACCAATTTTTTTTGTCAAAGGAAAAGCCAGGTTAACGTAAGCAAGATTGACACTTCCTGTTCTGTTTGAAATTGAATCATTTTTTACATTGATACTGATGGCTTCAACCCCAACTTGAAAACTTGTTAATTTCAAACCTGCAAATGAAGCAGGATTGGTAGGATTAACCGTTAAATTATTATCGTCAGCAATCGCAACACCTCCCATGCCTAAATTCACTACATTTTCGGTAGCTTTTATATTTCCAAGTCCATAACGCGAATACGGAGAATTTTCTTGGGCGAATGATTTAAAAATACTAAGTGAACTTATTAGAGCTACGAGTAATGTCTTATTTGTTATTGTGTTCCAATATTGCATATAGTCCTTTGAACAAGAAATTTGTGTCCGCAAATATCTTCTTTTTCAAACGGCTTTCAAAAAATGGGGCATCGCCTCCGGTTAAAACTGCGTTAATTCTTCCATACTGCTGCTCATATCGTTCAAGCATGCCATCAATTTCGGCTGCCACACCATTAATTGCGCCACTTCGCATTGAGGTTTCTGTATCATAACCCAATAATGAAAGATGTCCTTCACGATCAATCAATGGTAGTTTATCTGTAAATTCATTCATTGCACGCAAACGCAATTCAACACCAGGTGATATCGAACCACCTCTAAACGCATTATTGGTTGCAAGAAAATTATAAGTAATACAAGTTCCAATTGAAATGGCTAAACTATTTTCGTTTGGATAATGTCTGCTAAGTCCGGCCACTAAAGCAATCCGATCATGTCCTAAAGTTTCCGGACTTCCATATGCATTTAAAAATGGAAGTTTGGTGGTTAAATCTAATTTTAAATAAGAAGTACTCTCTTTCAACAAATTAACGATGCCCTCTTCATGATTCACTACAGAAGAAAGAATAGATTTTTCTGGATTGTAGAGTGAAATAATTTTTTTAAGCATAGGCATAGCTTCCTTCTCCTTAAACTGATATTTCTCAACTAATCTGTCGCTTTGAAATATGGCAGCTTTGAAATTAGTATTTCCGAAATCTATACAAAGTGACACTGGGAGCATGAAAAAAATCTAATTTATACCTATTATCTTGTTTAAAATGAATTGCAATGTATATTAAATTCCAAGATTGTTTAACACTTTTTGGACATTTATTTTATACCTCATTATTCTCTTCATTTATCGATAATTTTCGAAAATGTCCATTCATTTCTATACGCTTCTTTAAATTTTGCAATTCAACAATGGTTGGAATGGTTTTTTTAAGATGTTGATGAAGGAACTCTTGCCTTTGAGATTCTTTTAATAAGCACAAAAACTCGTATTCTTGTTCAAGTGAAAGTCCAGCATGATGAGCAATATCATAGGTTTGCATATGATCATTGGCTTTTTTATAATCTTTTTTCACTTCAAGTAATTCATGAAAATAACGAATGAGTTCAAGTAATGAATTCCATTTCATTGGTATGCTATCCAAAATGTTCTCAGGATAAGTTACAATAGCGCCATGGTATAATTTGTCTGGTATAAAATTAATGGGTTCAATTATTTTAAAAATTCGATTACCCTTAGTTTTAATATCCATCTCTCCATTTTCATGAATTTTTTCAATCGACAAAATGTCGACAGATGTTCCGAAATCTGTCATTGAATTTTTTAAAACAGTTGGAATTCCAAATTGCTTTTTATTTTCATAGCAATCCGTGATCAGTTGTTTGTAACGAGGTTCAAAAATATGTAGGTTCAATTGCTCGTCTGGAAAGACAACAATATTTAATGGAAATATGGGAATGAAATTCGTCATTCAGTTTTAATTCTTCGTTGCAATAATAACAACAAAAAAAATAAAAACATACAAGTACCATATTGTGTTTCGTATAAAGGCTCAATTAAAAGTGCTAAAAAAAAGATACACCAAAATAAAAAACTCAAAAAATCACGTTTGAAGCATTGTCTTAAGATTGCAATTTGTAGGCTTGCTAAATAAAGAATACCCAATAAACCAATTGCCATCCCATTCATTAGAAATTGATTATGAGGCAGCAAGGCAATTACTTTTGATTCACCAAAATCCTTATCATAATACTTTTGCATCTCATCTTTCACATCACCTAAGCCAACACCTATCCAAAGATTTTTTTTAATTGATTGAAACGCATAATTATAGGAGATTAATCTTCCTTCGTCACTAATATTTGATTCCTTTTCATCATTCATCATTTGATAAATAGAGTATTGAATATAGTAAAGTTTGTTTTTAAATGAAGATGAAGTATAATACATTATTACAGGAATTGCAATGAGCGAAAAAAGCAATATTGAAGCATGCACTCGATATTTTTTTTTCAGAACTAACTTAATTAAAAATAAAAACGAAATCATATAAAAAGCAAGTAAGCCTGATTTGGCAGCTAAAATATGTAGATAAATAATGGCGTAAATGATGGCGAATGCAGAAAATATCAGAATAATTTTATTTGAATAACGAGAAATAAAATACATAGAAAAACTTATACTCAAGGTTACCGCTAAACTAAATCGAATATGATCATTTTTAAATGGCGTAGGTAATACTTTCGACAATCCATATCCTGCATCAAATATTTCTTTTTGTTGTGCATACTGAAACAAACTCCAACTCATACCCAACACTACAAACAAAACAAATATTGCCAATTCAATATCAATCCATTTTCTATCAAGTTGATTCATTGAATGAAAGGCAAAAGGCAAAATCAAAAATGGCGTCATAATCTGCATACGTTCAACAAAGTATTGGGTGTTATCACTCCAAAAATAAGAGAGCAGATGAATGAAAAAATAGCCTGTTAGTAAAATCAAATATGGCTTATGAATAAACGTTCTAAAATGTTCAGTTAACTTCAAATTAAAAATCGCATTGCCTATTAAAACCATCATGCCAATACTCATCATGGCGCGTGAAATAAATAAACCTATGATGATGAATAGGCAACCTAAAAAGGTCAACACATCATGAGGCATAGACTTTAAGATATATTGTAATTTTGTCTTCAACCAGCGACTCGAATTAATATTTATCGATAATAATTTGCAAAGTAATACATGTTTCGTTCTACATTTGTTCAACAACACGAATTAACTTAAAAACATTTTTTTTATTGTGTCAGACATTCAAAATTTAGTGCATCTACTTCAACAAGGCGATTTTAGAACCATTGCAAAATGTATTACAATGGTTGAAAATGATTTGCCCGATGCCAATGAATTATTATTGTCTCTTTCAAATTATAATAATGCGCAAGTGATTGGCATTACCGGTCCTCCGGGGGCAGGTAAAAGCACATTGGTAAACGCATTGTTGAAATCGTATATGGATGAAGATAAAAAAGTAGCCGTGCTTTCGGTCGATCCTTCATCGCCATTTAATTATGGTGCATTGCTTGGCGATCGAATTCGAATGAGTGAGTTTTATTTAAATCCAAATGTCTATATCAGGTCATTGGCTAGTCGAGGTTCGTTAGGTGGACTCTCAACTAAAATTATCGAAATTTTAGATGTACTTAAATCTTGTCCTTTCAATCTCATTCTAATTGAAACCGTTGGTGTTGGACAAAGTGAGGTTGAAATTTCGGGACTTGCCGACACAACCATTGTGGTAACTGTGCCTGAGGCAGGTGATGAGGTTCAAACGATGAAAGCTGGCGTGATGGAAATTGCTGATATTTTTGTTGTGAATAAAGGTGATCGAGAGAATGCCGATAGTTTTGTAAAAAATTTAAAATTATTAGCCCATAGTAAACTCAATGATTGGGAAATTCCTGTTGTGAAATGTATTGCCACTGCTAATTATGGCTTTGAAGAATTGGTTGAAAAAATTGAAAAACATGCACACTATATTGCCCATTCACCGATTAAAAAGTTTCATCTACTCACCGAAAAGGCGTATCAACTAATTCAACATAAACGAATGAAGGATATTTCGAAACCCGAACTTGAACAAAAAATACAAGAAGGATTAAAGAACGAGGATTTTAATTTATATCGTTTTGTTTCCGAGTTTTAAGGCTAAATAATAGTCGTTTATAAATTACAACCAATGATTTTTATGTGCCATTGAAATCACTTGTGCTTTTGAATTGACATGTAATTTGTGGTAAATATTTGAAATATGTTTTCGCACTGTAAGGGTGCTGATATTCGTAAGTTCAGCAATTCGTTTCGCATCATAGCCATTTACCAATTGAATAAGCACTTCTCTTTCGCGCTCCGATAAAAGCGAATCTATTAAATTAGAATTTGGTTTTATATCGTTCGATTTTTGTTGACCAAGTAATTTTAAAGTTTTACGGGCAATGGCAGGACTCATTGGTGCACCGCCAAATTCAAGTACTTCATGAATAGCATGATTTAAAGTATGATGTGACTCATGTTTTAATAAATACCCCGAAGCACCAGCTTGAATGGCTTCAAAAATATTTTCTTCATCCTCAAAAATCGTCAACACAATAAAATGCATTTCATCGTGAATTGGTTTGGCCAAACGTATTGTTTCAATGCCATTTAAACCAGGCATTTCAATATCCATAAATACAACAGAGGGCAGAGATTGAAGAGGTAAACCTTTTATACTTTCTAAAAATTCATGTCCGCTCGATGCAACAATGCTTAAATCTATATTTGGAAACTGACTAATTTTCTGAATAAAACTATTCCGATTAATTTGATTGTCATCAACGACCGCAATCCTGATTTTGCTAATTTCTTCTTTCACGTGTCAAAAATAATTCTTCCTCATTAATGTATACATACTTAGTTTGTAGTAGTGCTCGACAAAGTAACCTGAGTGCCCTTGTCTTTTAAAGTTAGCCAATTCACTTGCAAATTGCATTCTTTCGCTCTATACTTAATATTTTCAATGCCATTACCTCTATTCACAATATTTGATTCAAATCCTTTGCCATTATCTTCAATGCGAATAACAATATCATCATTACTTGAAAAGTAAATTTTAATTTCATTGCAATTACTATGCTTAAGTGAATTATTTAGACACTCTTTTAAAATTAAAAATATATTTAAAATTTTGGCTGGTGTTAATTCTATATCATTCGAAATATCTTCTTCATAAAAATACTTAACATGAGGATAGTTTTGAATAATGCGTTGCGCCCATGCTTTAAATCGATCAGCTAATTTTGTAATTGAAAGTTGTTCGTTTTTCAATACCCAAATCGAGTCGCTTAACTGTGTTACAATTCCTTTTGCATTTTCATCCAATTGGGCTACTATCGATTCGTTTTTATCGTCACTCATTTCTTTCAAATACCTCACATTCGATGAAATTGCCGCAGCATATGACCCCAAATTGTCGTGTAAGTCGGCTGCTATTCGTTTACGTTCTTTCTCCTCAGCTTGTTGAATGGCTTTCATTGAATGAATTTTTTCTTCAGCTAATGCTTTCTCCATTTTACCTTGTTGAATATGTTTATAATTTCTATAAATTAAATAAGCTAATATGGTTCCCAGACCTAATAAAATAAGGGCAACATATAAAGTATATCGACTTCTAATCAACTTATTTTCTTGCAGAATAATTATATTTTCTTTTTTCTTTAATTCATATTTAGCTTCTAACTCAGCAATTGCCTTTTCGGTATTGTGTTCATAAAGTGAATCTTTCATTTGCATGATATCGAATGCCATATCATAAGCCTTTTCATATTGCTTTGCACCATGGTACGCATTTGCCAGTCCCTTTTTTAAATAAATGAGTTTATAAATATTACCAGTTTGTTGTGCTAAAACAATACCCTGTTGTGCAATATCAATACCTTTTAATGGTTGATTATTGAAGGTATAAAAAAACGAAAGTACCCCCATATCGGCTACCATATAATGTGTATCACCCACTTTTTTTCGAATAACTAAAGCATCTTCTAAATCTTTTTGAGCCAAATCCATTTTCTTCAATTTTGAATAAATGCCAGCTCTTATATTTAACGCATTGGCTTCATTGGTTAAGTTCTCTAATTTTTGCGTAAATATTAAACCTTTATTGATAACCAATAAGGCTGTATCATATTGTTCGCGCACTTTATAGCACGAGGCCAAATTAAGAAATAAGGAATTGACATTTGCCAGTAAAATTTCATTTTTTGTATAACGAGTTCCTTTTGATAACCAATTAATGGCTTCCACCTCATTTTCTAATTCCATATTGGCTAAACCAAGTGCTGAATACGACTTCATAACACTAAGCGAATCCTTGATTTTTTCACTAGCCTTTAAGAGGTTCAAAGCGGTATCCATCCCCACTTTATATAAGTTGTCGCGTATTAAACTAATGGCTTTATTGTATAAAATTTCTAACCGAATTGATTCGAAATTTTTAAAGGCTGAAATTTCATTTAAAAGGGTATCAAGATATAAATTTGATTCGGTGGCTTTTGAATTTTTTAAATAGTAATAGCAATAAAAATTCTTAAATCGAAAATATTCAGCGCTATTCTTATCACTTAACGCAAGCCCAATACGAACATAATATTGCAAACTATCTGCCGAAAGAGAATTAAATTGTTCGCATATTTTAAGCGCTGTTATTCGCTTCTCCTTTTGTGAAACTGATTGTTTGTATATAAGTTTGAGACTATCTAATTGCCTTGTTTGACCAAATAGCGAAGACCCTTTTGTTACAACCAACAAAACAAAAACGATCAGCAATATTTTATTTATTTTCCCCATATGATAGCTTCAAACAAATAGCATCTTACACAAATTTATTTTTTTTGGGCGCTCGAGCGGGCCTTACTCTTCAAGTCCTCTCCCAAAGTGAAAAATCTCATTCGTTCCTCATTTCATTTTTCTACTTTGGGTTGCGGGCTTTCCGTTACAGTCCCTAGCGCAAAAATCAAATTCCAGAATTCAAATTCCAAATCACAGAATCCAAAATCCAAATACTAAATTCTAAATTCCAAATTCCAAGATTTAAATGTACTCAATTTTATTAATTCTTATACCACTACTACAAATTAAGTATTGATTACCAAGGTATAGTGTATCACTTTTGCTATCTAGATAAACTGTTTAGCACCTAACCACTTTTTGCCTGAACACATAAACAATAAAACAATCTTAACATGAAACAAATTTTTTACACCCTTTTTGTCCTGCTTAGCATGAACCTAAGCAGTCAAGCTCAAACTTGGAATGGCACCGTCAGTAATGTATGGACCAATCCTTTAAACTGGACACCCAATACGGTGCCTGGCGTCGGATCTAGTGTTAGTATTGGCGTAGCTCCCAATGCTCCAAAATTGCAAGCAAACACCTCTATTGGTTTAATAAACACATCGGGTGGCAGTTTAGATTTTAATGGTTTTACCCTAACAGTAGGAGGTATTTTGGGTTATAGTGCATTTAACAATACAACACTCAACAATTCAAGTACTTCAACCGATATTATTATTAATTTGAACAATGGAAGTAGTGGCTATAATTCACAAATAAATGGATGTACTATAAATGACAAAATCACGATTAACTTAACTGGCACAGATGTGTTTTACGAAGGTGGAACTACCAATACGTTTAATGATGACATTTCCTTTAATATCAATGGCGGTGGAGTTGTTTACACTTCATATAATGCAATTTCTCAATTCAATGGTAATTTCAATTTCAACAGAACGGTTGCTGGAACAAGTTATATCTTTAATGTTGGAGCCAATATTACGGGCAATGTAAATATTCAAAATGCTGTTGGAGGTATAACCGATATTGGGCACTCTTCAAATTTTGCAATTATTAATGGAACAATCAATATGAATGTTTCTAATCCTACTCCTAGTGGCTTCTCGTTTGAACGAGTTAAAAACCTTACACCGGGAGGAACAATAAATATTCAAAATACCGTTGGATTTACAATTCAATATGATTCACTTAAAATTAATTCATTCACTGTTCAAGGCTACGAGGGCAATTCTTACGCCTACTTTTATTTTAATAAAATTGATGGAAATCTAATTATGGAAGATGATATCAACTTTAATACAGGATATCATACTGAAGTTCGAAATAATACAATCACAGGAAATACAAGTTATACAATTAAAGGAACCAATCAATTTAATGAAGCAAATTCGGGTGCGCTAAGTAGTAATACATATAATGGTGGTACAACTTTTAATATTAATAGTAGCGCAAGTGTTTATATTTCAAATAATTCAAAATCTATATTCAATGGCAATTTAAGTATTTATAGAACCGTTGCAGGTTATAACAGATTCTTTAATGCAGGTGCAACTATAATAGGAAATTTAATTTATAATAATACAGCCTCGGGTGATAATGATTTAGGAAACCTATCTAATCTTACATCAATTTCAGGTACTGTAAATATGAATATAAATCTTTCGCCAATTGGTCGATTTGAAATGTATAGGCTAGTCAATCAAACGCCTGGAGGAAAAATTAATGTACATAACTCAAGAGGTTTCGATGTTCGAAATGATAGTTTGAAAGTAGATTCACTCAATATCGTTTCATACCGAGGAAATGCTTACGGCTATTTCTATGACAATCAGATAACTGGACATTTGCAAATTGCTGATAGCACAAGTTATGCAAATGGATATTCAACCCAGATTAAAAACAATACAATTACTGGTAATACGAATTATAAAATTTATGGAAGCAATACTTTTGAAGAGGCAAGTACCATCGCTCAACCAAATATCTATGGAGGCAGTTTAACCATGAGTATTGCAGGAAATGCTTCAGTTTATACTAGTAATAATGCCAAATCAATCATAGGTGGAAACTACACTGTAACACGCACAGCAGCTGGTATTACCAGATTATTTGCGTATGGCGCTGAAATAGATGGCAATTTTTCATTTACAAAAAATGCGGCTGGTACCACTGATATAGGACATATAAGTAGAGAAACCAATATTGATGGCACATTTAATTTAAATATTACGCAAACCAATGCAGATGATTTTTCATTACATAGAATGCAAAATTTTACAAATGGTGGAAGTGTTTCAGTTGTCAACCCAAAAGGTTTTGATGTGCAACAAGATTCATTATTAACCACTTCATTTAGTATAACTGGTTATGGTGGTAGCGCATATGCCTATTTATATACCAACCAAATTACTGGTAATTTAACGCTTCAAGACAATGCAACTTATGGAGGTGGATATAATACAAATCTACAAAACAATACAATCAATGGAAATTCAGTCATCACGATTCTTGGTTCAAATACACTCACTGAAGCGAGTGCAGCCTCGCAACCAAATTTATTTAATGGAAATGTCACTTTCAATGCCAATGGTATAGGTTCATTATACGTTAGCCATGATGCTAAATCAACTTACAACGGAAATTTAACTGTTAACAGAACCGTGGCAGGCTATACTCGTTTATTTAATTTTGGTGCAGATATTAGTGGAAATTTTTCTTATACCAAAAATGCAAATGGAGGTTCTGATTTAGGTTTCATTAGCCGAAAAACAGCCATCGGTGGAACAATTAATCTAAATGTTACGCAATCTTTAGGAGATGTTTTTTCAATGCATCGTATGCAAAATCTTACAAATGGTGTAAGTGTGTCAGTAAATTCATGTCAAGCATTTAACGTGCAACAAGATTCTTTACTAACGACCAGTTTCAGTATTAACGGATATGGAGGGAGTCAGTATGCCTACTTGTATTCAAACCAAATAACAGGTAACCTCACTTTATCTGATGTGGCTTCTTATGGTGGCGGTTATAATACAAACATTCAAAATAATACCATCACAGGAAATACGCTTATTACGCTTTCTGGAACCAATTATGTAAATGAAGCGAGTGCTGCAAGTCAGCCGAATGTATTTAATGGCAATGTAACTTTTAATGCAAATGGCAGCGGTGCCCTATACGTTAGTCATGAGGCGAAGTCAACTTATAATGGAAATTTAATTATTAATCGAACCGTTGCAGGACATACGCAGGCCTTTAATTTTGGAGCTAATGTGAATGGTAATTTTAGTTATACTAAAAACATTGCTGGTGCAAGTTATTTAGGCTTCACAACAAGGAAGACTGCAATTTCTGGTACAATCAATTTGAATGTAACACAAACCTTGGGCGACCCATTTGAAATGTTTTGGATAGTCAATCAAACAACAGGTGGAACGATTAATGTTCAAAACATGCGAGCATTTAATCTATATAGAGATAGTTTCAAGGTTGCTTCAATAAATCTAAATAATTATGGTGGAGGGCAATATTGTTATTTAAACGACAATCAAATAGAAGGCGATTTTACATCATCAAGTGATATCAGTTATGGCGGTGGGTATCATACGCAATATCAAAATAATACCTTCATCGGCACTACAAGTATCACCAATAATGGACCTAATATTTATTACGACGGAAATTCTGCAAACTCTGGTAATACCTTTTTAGGCAATGTGACCTACACGCGTACTGGCGGTGCAATGAATATTGCAACCTCTGATACAAACTCATACGCAGGAAATTTGGTATTTAATAATGTAACCGCATTACCAATAACAGCCGAATTAATTAAATTCATAGGTAATACAAATACCAATATAGATCAATTAGGAACAGGTTCAATTGATATTCAAAAAATGATTTTGAATAAAACAAGTGGAGCCAAACTAAGCTTGAACAAACCAGTGCGAATTACAACTTCATGTGCTTTTTTAACTGGCTATATTAATTCAACTACTACTAATCCACTCATTTTTCCAGACAATATCGGTCACAACAGTGCATCGGATAATAGTCATGTGATTGGCTGTGTGACCAAAGCAGGGAATGATATCTTTACTTTTCCTCTTGGAAATGGAATTGGTTATCATCCTTTAGCTATAACAGCACCCGCAACCACAACAGACTCTTTTCAAGCTTGTATTATTTTAAAACATCCTAATCTTGATGGTTATAATGTTTCATCAAAAGATGCCGCTTTGCTTCAAATTGCGCCTTATCATTATTGGACGTTGAATCAAATCAACGGCACTAATTCTGAAGCGGTTTCACTTGGTTGGAGCATACCTTGTGCCAATACAGTAGTAGCAAGTTTGCCAGGATTAGCAGTTGCTCGATGGAATGGTACACAATGGAATAATTTAGGAAATGCCTCAACTACAGGAACAACCACTTTAGGAACAGTAACTCAAACTGGCACAACAACAAACTTTGGTGTATTTGCATTAGCAACAACAAGTGCATTAAACTCATGGCAAATAACTTCTGTTACTGCGTCAGCCTCAACAATATGCACTGGCACTTCAACCACTTTAACAGGAGCAGGTGCTGCAACCTATAATTGGCAACCTGGCAACTTAAGTGGCACTTCAGTAATTGTTACACCACTAACAACCACAACCTATACCGTTACAGGAACCAGCGCTACCGGATGTATTACCACCGCAACACGAACCATTACTGTAAACCCTCTACCAACACCGAATGCTGGTGCCGATAGAATCCATACATGCTTCACACCTTCAACTACCATAGGCACTGCCGGAGTTGCTGGCACAACCTATACATGGTTACCAGCAACAGGGTTAACTGCAAGTAATATCGCACAACCTATTGCCAATCCAGTTTCAACTACAACCTATACAGTAACAGCCACAATTACTGCTACGGGTTGCACGGCTACAGATGCTGTTATTGTAACAGTAAATAAAACACCACCAACCGCAAATGCTGGGGTTGATAAAACGAATAATTGTTTAACACCAAGTCAAGCCATTGGAACAGCTTCAATTGCAGGTAATACATATGCATGGAGTCCTTCACTTGGTTTAAGTGCTGCAAATATTGCTCAGCCTAATGCGAATCCAGCTTCTACAACGACGTATACAGTAACAGTTACAAATACAACAAATGGTTGTACTGCTTTCGATGCGGTGGTTGTTACAGTAGATAAAACACCACCAACTGCAAATGCAGGTGCTGACAAAACTAATAATTGCATCTCTCCAAGTCAAATTATTGGCACTGCTGCTGTTGTAGGTAATACCTATTCATGGGCTCCATCATCAGGTTTGAGTGCTACAAATATAGCACAACCAACAGCGAATCCTCTTGCTACAACAACTTATACTGTCACTGTTACAAATTCAACAAATGGTTGTACAGCAACTGATGCAGTAATTGTTACAGTAAATAAAACACCACCAACTGCCAATGCAGGAGTTGATAAAACAAATACTTGCACTACTATTAGTCAAACGATTGGTACAGCTGCAGTGGTAGGGAATTCTTATTCATGGGCTCCTTCATCAGGTTTAAGTGCTTCCAATATTGCACAGCCAGTTGCCAATCCTGCTGCAACCACAAGCTATACAGTTACCGCTACAAATACAACAAATGGTTGTACGGCTACAGATGTTGTTCTTGTTACAGTAAATAAAACACCGCCAACGGCTGATGCTGGTGCTGACAAAACAAATACATGTACTATACCAAGTCAAACAATTGGTACTGCTGCAGTTGTTGGAAACACATATACTTGGACTCCATCATCAGGATTAAGTGCAACCAATATCGCGCAACCAACAGCAAATCCAACTTCAACAACAACCTATACCGTTACAGTAACCAATACTACAAATGGTTGTACCGCAACGGATATTGTTTTAGTGACAGTAAATAAAACGCCACCTTCTGTAGGAACAACCGCAACATCCACAACTATTTGTGCAGGTGCTTCAACTACAATAACAGGAACCAATGCCAGTACCTATGTTTGGCAACCTGGCGGTCAAACAACAACTTCAATAAATGTGTCACCAGCCATTACAACAACCTATACGGTTACTGGAACTAATACAGCAAATGGATGCAGTAATACTTCAACTCGTGTTATTACAGTGAATGCATTACCAAATGTTGGTACAACCGCCTCTGCAACTACCATTTGTGCTGGAACACCAACTACACTCACAGGAACAAATGCGAATACTTATACATGGATGCCGGGATCGTTAAGTGGGACATCAGTGATTGTATCACCTACCACCACTACCACATACACCGTTACAGGTACAAATACAACAACAGGTTGTACTAAAACGGCAACAAGGGTGATTACAGTAAATTGTTCAGCTGTGAATCTTAAATTATTTATTGAAGGATACTATACAGGTGCAAGTACAATGACTCCAGTTTTATTTAACCAAGGTGTATCGGCTAGTACTTCTGTTGCAGATAGTATAACTGTTGAATTACGAAACACCACGCCACCATATGCAGTGGTTCGAACAGTAAAAACATTATTGAATACCAATGGAACAGCATCTTGTTCATTCACACCATTTGTATCTGGCAATTATTATATCGCAGTGAAAAATAGAAATGCAATTCAAACGAGCAGCAGTGTTGGCGTGACAGTAGGTACAGTGCCTATTACTTACGATTTCAGTAATTTAATTACCAAGGCATATAATAATAATATGTTACAAGTATCTACAAGTCCGAATGTTTTTGCTTTCTATTCTGGAGACATTAATCAAGATGAAAATGTTGATTTAACTGATCAATCGATTTTAGATGCTGGAATTACAAATTTTCTTTTTGGTTATCAGGCGGCTGATATTAATGGAGATGGTAGTGTAGACATCTTAGACTCAACACCGATCGAAACTAATATTAATAATTTTGTTTTCTCAAGTCATCCTTGGCCTTAATTTTGTTCTGATTGTTTTAAAAACGAGACTTAGCAATGAGTCTCGTTTTT
>ENA-UOWO01003971-UOWO01003971.1-activated-sludge-metagenome-genome-assembly--contig:-NODE-3971-length-16678-cov-5.700114_pt1 | contig 16678 bp, 13 predicted proteins | sample MGYA00238148_ERZ761564 | MGnify/ENA primary metagenome ERZ761564 (study PRJEB28885, sample SAMN05720194) | activated sludge metagenome | isolation source: Anaerobic digester | place: USA...
CGGCTCCGCCATTCGACGCATCGCCGGACATCAAGTTGCGTTGCGCCTCCCTCCTGGCAGGCATCACGTGCATAGGTTTAACACCAATTCGATATTAATCGATCTACGTTTTCCGTCGACTTTTCAAGCCTGTCCGCGATTACACGATCCCGCGATGTTTTTCTCCGCACGCGATGCGCCCCATTTCGCGCTTGCGTGCCGCGACGTTGCCAGCGCAGTGCGCGATCATCCTAATGCCGACGTGGCGGCACGTACCGCCCAGCATGACGCCACACGATGGCGCAGGGGAGGAAAATTAGGATGAGAAGTATCGCGCTGCGAAGCGCTTCGGCGTTCGCATTGGCTTTTGGTCATGTCCTGGTCTCAGCGGCATGGGCGCAACAGGTTCCAACAGAACCGGCGAGTCCACAGACCGCGCCCGCGACTCAAGCCGGCCCACCGGAAGACGCGCGCCGTGACGTTGTCATCGTCACAGCGAGCAAGCGCGAAGAAACCGTACAGGACGTCGCTATCGCGATTACCGCGGTCACCTCGGAGGAAAGGGATCTGCGGGGTATCACCAGCATCACGGATCTCACGAACGTCACCCCCGGCCTGTCGTTCGACTCCGGTTCAGACCGCATCTTCCTGCGGGGCGTCGGTCGTTACACGAACAATTTCGGCGCTGATCCCGGGATCGCGAACTATTCCGACGGAATCTATCAAGCCTTTGCAGTCACGGCGGGCCGCAACAACATTTTCGTCGATCGTATCGAGGTCCTTCGCGGCCCACAGGGTACGGTGTACGGCCGCAACTCTGTTGGAGGCGTCATCAACGTCATCTCCAAGCGCCCAACGGATGAATTCCAGGCCGATGTCGTGCTCGGCGCGGGCAATTATGATTACAGCCTGGCGGCCTTCTCCGTGTCAGGGCCGCTCACTGACGACATCCGGGGCAGGCTAACCGCTTCCATCGAAGAGCGAGAGGGCTATTTCGACAACGTGGCGAATGGCCTGCACGAAGGGGGCGAGCTCGGCGACTGGAACCTGGAGCTGCAGCTCGAAGGCGACATCGGTGACCGCTTCAGCTGGTGGCTGAAGGGGACGACGCTTGACTGGAGCAAGTCCGGTCCTCCGGGCGGTCAGACCAGCGCAGGTTCAAGCGCGCCTTATCTCACCAGCTTCCTCAGCGACACCGGGATCGTGCCCAGCCCGGGCTGGGCTTATTCGGGCGATCCGTTGATCCTCGATACGACGCAGCTGGGAACGGTCACGACGAACCCGACGACGACCGACGTGTTCAAGATGAACGCCAACTCGGCGGGATATGCGATCTTCGATGCGTATCACGAGTTCACGGCCGAAGCGATTTACGAGACGGACTCCTTCGATATCAAGTACCTCGGCGGCTACGTGTTCTATGATTACGTCCTGCCGGGCGACAATGACGGGACACCTGTCCAGTCGATCACCTACCTGGCCGATCCGGGCGGTGAGCCGTCGCCCACGGGCTCGCCCTTCACAATGTTCCCGGACCAGGAGTTCCTCTACAAGGAAAGCCGCGCGTTCTTCTCGAACGAGATCAACCTGATCTCGACGACCGACGATCCGCTGCAATGGCTTGTCGGCCTCTATCAGTACTACGAGAACTCGCAGCAGCCTGTGACGGCCCAGATGCCGAACGACCCGTCGCTGGACTTCTTCATGGACCCGAACACCGGTGACGTGCACGCCAACCGTGGACGGCAGTTCTTCTACACCAACAACACCAACCAGTTTAACGCCTACGGCGCTTACGGCCAGGTCGACTATCGCTTCAACGATCAGTGGAAAGGCACGGCCGGCCTCCGCTACTCACTCGATAACAAGGAGATCAAGGAGGAGGCCTCGCTCCGGTGCGCGTTCACCTGCTCGTTCCTTCTTGGCACGCCCGTTCCCTTCCCCGTCCTTGATATCACGCCCTTCGTCTTCAACGGCGTCGCGCCCGGGTTCACCGGGCCGCAGCCTGGCGTGGTCAGCGCAACGGACGCCAACCCGACCGGTATTGTGCACGATCCGGTGTCCGGCGTGTCGACCCGCTTCCTCAAGCACGAATGGAACGCGGTGACAGGAACCCTCGGGCTCGAATACACGCCAAGCGATGATGCGATGCTCTTTGCCCGTTACAGCCGCGGCTACAAGAGCGGCGGCTTCAACGCCGACAGCATGTCGCCCCTCCCCCTCACGAAGAAGGAGATCGTGGATACGATCGAGTTCGGATGGAAGCAGGAGGTCCCGGAATGGAACCTCACGGCGAACACCGCCATCTTCTACTATGACTACAAGGACGCCCAGATTCCGCTGGCGGTGCAGCCCACAACGGGTCCGGCCTACGAGTCGTTCGTCAACATACCGAAGGTCAAGAACTTTGGCGTCGAGCTCGAAACGACGTGGAGGCCGCTCGAAGACCTCGAGGTCCTCTTCACCTACGCCTATCTCGACGCGACGGTTGAGGAGAGCGGCACCTACCTCAACGCCACGACAGGTCTCGCAGAAAGCCTGGAAGGCAACACGACGCCTCTGTCCGCCAAGAACAAGGTCTCGGCCAACGTTCGCTATACTTTCGATCTTGGCGAGGCCGGCACGCTCACGCCGAGCGTCAGCTACTACTGGCGCGACAAGTTCTCGACCAGCATCTTCAACAATCCTCTGAGCTACACGCCGACCTACGATCAGACAGACGCCCGTCTGATCTGGCGCGATGCCGACGACCGGTTCACCGTGACGGCCTGGGTCAAGAACCTGTTCGACGAGCTCGGCTATGATTCAATCACGGCAGCGCTGCGGCGGACGGACAGCACGATCTATCAGACGATTACGCCGACGCCGCCTCGGCTCTTCGGCATCGAACTGAAGTATCACTTTCAATAGCTCTCCACGGCGCGCCAGCGCCGTCTCCGGCGGGTATCGGCCTTCCGGCCGGTTACCCTTCTCCAGAGACTGCCCGCACCGCGAGGTGCGGGCATTTTTGGAGGCGCAGATGTGACCCTGAGCGCCTCCGAGGCAGGCCTGGTCGGCCGCAAGACATACGGAGTTTGATCGAATGTGGATGCGCCTCGCAGGAATTGCGTTTCTGGCCGCACTTGGTGTGAGTCCCGCCGGCAAGGCTGAAGCGCAAGAGGCGCCGCTGAACCATTCGGGGCGCGCCGTCTACGCGAGGGCCTGCGCGTCCTGCCACGACAACCCCGCAGGCAGCCGCGCCGCGCAGCTGGCGTCGCTCCAGGCCATGACGCCGACGCGCATTCGAGACGCGTTGACCCAGGGCGTCATGAAACCAATGGCGGCCGGCCTCACGGGGGAAGAGCTGAACGATGTTGTCGCCTACCTGACCTATGGCCAGCGCGCGCCATCCAGCGGCTGGACCGACGCCATCAAATGCGGGGCCAACAAGACGGCGGTCGATACGCATCTACCGGTGATCAGTGCGGGTTTCGGCGTCAACGCCAACCAGACGCGCAGCCTGACCACGGTGCAGTCCGGCATAGGCAAGGACGGCATGAAGTCACTGAAGGTCAAATGGGCAATCGCTCTTCCGGGCGACGGACCAGGCACAGGCGCCGCCGTTCTCGGCGACACTGTCTTTGTCAGCAGCGGCGAGCGGATGCTCGCCCTGGATGCGCCGACAGGCTGCGTAAAGTGGAGCTATGCCGCAACTTCCTACAACACGCCTGCAATTGGTGAGATAGGGGACAGGAAAGTCCTCGCCTTCTCCGAGGCAGGTGCGATTCATGTCGTCGACGCAGAGACAGGTGAGCGCGTCTGGAAGGCTTCGGGGCAGCCGAAGAATGGCACAGGCGGAGAAATCCGCGGCGGTGTCATCTTCGCCGGCGACACCATCATCGTTCCGATCTCGAATTCCGGCGTCGTCACCGGCATGGACCCGAAGACCGAGTGCTGCACAGGCCATGGATCCGTCATCGCGCTGAAGGCGACCGACGGCTCATGGCTGTGGGAATACCACACCATGCCCGAGCCCGAATACACCGGTCAGGTCAACCGGCTCGGCGTTCGTCAGAAGGGACCGTCTGGCGCTCCAATCTGGTCTGTCCCGCTCCATGATCGCGCGCGCAATCGCATCATCGTAACGACCGGCGAGAACACCTCGCATCCAGGCACGGACACATCGGATGCGGTCATCGCACTCGATCTCGCTAGCGGCAAAGTCGTGTGGCGCTTCCAGGCGATGGCGGCCGATGTCTGGAACATGGCGTGCGACGTCTACACGGGCGAGATCGGTCCGAACTGCCCTGTCCTTTTCGGCGGCGACGGACGGGATTTCGACTTCGGCGCCGGCGCAGTGTTAGTGAAGGCCAAGAGCGGCAAGGACATTATCCTCGCAGGCCAGAAATCCGGACACGTATGGGCGCTCGATGCGAAGACAGGCAAGGTTTTATGGAGCCAGCGGATTGGCGAGGGGACGGCTCTCGGCGGTGTGCACTGGGGACTTGCGAGTGATGGCGAATACGTCTTTGCGCCGATCAACGATCCGTTCTTTGGCGGCGATCCGGAATTCGTCTCACGCGCCGGCGTATATGCATTCGACGTCGAAACCGGTAAACGCGGCTGGTCTTATGCGGCGCTGCCAGATTGCGAAGGCGAGCGCGCCAGGCTCGTGAGTAACTGCAAGGCTCTCTACGGGTTTTCCGCCGCACCGCTCGTCATCGGCGATGCGGTTGTTGCAGCCACGCTTGGAGGCCAGGTGATCGTTTTCGACAGGCAGACCGGCGAAGTGCTGAATACGATCGATACAGTTGGCCCGATCGCGACGATCAACGCCGAAATTCCTGGCAAGGGTGGCTCAATCGATAGTCACGGACTGTCGGCGGGCGCAGGCATGATCTTCGTGAACTCCGGATACAGCGCCTTCAGCCAGACACCCGGGAACGTCCTCATCGCGCTGGCGCCAGGAAACAGATAGCGGCTGGTATCCCAGCCGGTCAGTGTTTCAGCTGCAGGCTGTAGCCTCCGGATTCAGTTATCAGAAAGCGTGCCGACACGGGATCTGGTTCGATCTTCTGGCGAAGACGGTACATGTGGGTTTCAAGTGTGTGCGGCTTGACGGCCACCCCCTCGCCCCAGACTTCCGCGACCAGTTCGTCACGGCGAACGGTCTCGCCCTGAGCACGATAGAGATACAGCAGAATTTCTGCTTCCTTGTCGGTGAGTCTGACCCTCCTGTCGCTCGGGCCGACCAGGAGCTTGGTTGCGGGCCATAGCTGGTAGGGGCCGATCTGGAAGCTGGCGTAGTCGCTCTGCTCGTGGATGCGCCGGTGTGTCCTGACCCTGGCAAGCAGGAGCTCGAACTTCACGGGCTTGGCGACATAATCGTTCGCTCCCGCGTCCAGGCCGATGATCGCATCCCCTTCCGCAGCTTTCCCGGTGAGGATGATGATCGGGACGGACACTTCCTTCCTTCGCATGATGCGGCAGGCATCACGCCCGTCCATGTCGGGAAGGTCAACATCGAGCAGAATGAGGTCGATACGCGGCGACTGTGCCTTGGTGATCCCCTCAGCCGCGGTTGCCGCCTGCTCGACCTTGAACTCCTCATGCAACGCGAAGCGCTGTGCGAGTGCGGCGCGCAGGATCGCATCGTCATCGATCAGCAGAATTGTCCGTTTGGCGCTCATCAGCGAAACATTGACCCGTGCGTCAGTTTCCTACGATGGGCAACGCGACGCCTGGCGCCGCAAGCAAAACAAGACTTTCTCTCGGCATCGTGAAATCGCAGCAGTGCTATCAATGGGCGCACTAGCAGCGGCGCGCGAAAGAGTATTGTCTTCGCGCCATGCCAGACACCGGCCCGATCATTTCCACGCCTGCCAAAGCGGCTCGACCCGACACGCTTGCGCGACGGGCCGTGCGCCGGGCCCGCGATTTCTTCGATGGGGTTGCCGGCCAGCTGTTTCTGTACACGGTCGGCTTTGTTCTGCTCGCGCAGATTCTCATCTACCTCGCCGCGATCGGCATCCAGCGTGACCGGTGGGTCCGGGATATGGTCACTTCATCAGAGATGGCGGCGATGGGCGCAGAGACGATGGCGACGCGTCGTGTCTCTGACGAGCTGGCTGATGCCTTCTTCGAAACAATGGGCGTCTACACGGTGATCATCGAGTCGGGCAGCCAGCGTGAACTCGTGCTCGAGCAAGGCGTTCGCCTCCGAGGACCGATCGTTCCCATCTACATGACCAGCAAGGGACAGGTTCAGTCGGCGCCGGCGCCCTTGTCGCATCTCTTCGAGCCGGAAGGACGTCAGCTGCACATTTTCTCGCAACCCATTCTCACCAAGTACAACCAGATTGAAGTGAGAGTGCCAGAAGCAGCGCTCAAACAATGGCTATGGGCGTCATCCGGTGAGGCAGCGCTCAACTCGCTGATCATTTCCGCGATCGCTGGCGCTCTGATCTACTTCACGGTCTATCGGTTGGTGGTGCGGCCAATGAAGGGACTGACGGAATCCGTTTCACGATTCTCGAAATCGCCCGATTCGCCCACCATCACACTTCCCTCCGCCCGAAGCGCGGAGATGCGGCGCGCGCTCGCGGAGCTGCAGGAAATGCACAAGACGGTGTCGGGTGCGTTTCGACAACGCAAGCGCCTGGCCGATCTCGGTGAAGCCGTTGCGAAGATCAACCATGACCTGAGGAACTCGCTGTCGGCCGCAGAAATCCTGTCGGAAGGCCTCGCGCACTCCAACGATCCGCGGGTGCGGGAGGCGGCGCCGATGCTTGAGCGCGCGATAGAGCGGTCAATCACGCTTGCGGAATCCACTTTGCGGTATGGCCGGGCCGAGACGCCGCTGCCCAGGCTTGAGTCTGTCATTCTCAGGGATGTCGTCGCAGAGGCAATGGTCGAGGGGTTGATTGCGTGGCCGAAAGTCGGATCCAGCATCGACATTCCGGAAGATCTGCGGGTCTCGGCCGACGGCGATCACCTGCACCGGATCATCACCAATGTCTCGCGGAACGCTGCAAAGGCCATCACCGACAATGCGGACGCCAGTGCTCCTGGCCGGGTCTCAGCCCGCGCCGTCCAGCGTGGCCAGGCTGTTCTCCTTGAAATATCGGACAACGGACCCGGCATCGCTGCGTCGGTCCTTGCAGACCTGTTTCAGCCGTTCGCGAAAGCAAGCTCGGACGGCGGCTCGGGTCTCGGACTGGCGATCGCGCGCGAGCTGGCGCGCGGGATGGGAGGCGATCTGGAACTGTCCGACTCCAGCCCGCGCGGCGCGGTCTTCACCTTGCGGCTCGCGGCTTTCGCGTAACCCCACGTCAGCGGGCTCACCCCGCAGCTGCCACGCCAGCCGCCGGCAGGATCCACTTCGCTATTTCAGACCCTTCGCCTTTCGCTCAGCGAGCCGGACACCCGCGAGCATGCCTGGCAGCCCGTAATTGCCCTCGTGACAAGCGTATTCGAACAGGCGCTTGGGCGTTGCGTTGAAGCTGAGTTCTGCCTTCCAGGGCTGCTTGTAAATTGCGGGATCCTCGACCGAGAACTCGTAGAAAATCTCGTCCGCCGATGCGCGCGTGAGCCGTTCGGTCACCTTTCCGCCGGGCGTGAGGGGAAACGCGTTCGAAACGCCCTGCTCCGGCCGGATGTTGATCGATTCGACAACCAGGGTTGCGCCCTCCCACCAGGCGACGCTGTCCCCCAGCCAGGGCTTGATGACATCGGACCTGTGACTGTGCTGCGCGATCTCCGCGGAGGCGAAGATCGGGATGATGCGCGCGTCATGCGCCATCTCCACAAGGATCAGCAGATGGTTCTCGGTCTGCACGAACTGGTAGGTATTGTTGTAGAGTACGCTGAGCATGCCGGGGCCGCCCGTCCCGCCAAACCCGATCAGGCAACGCTCTGAGAGCTCGGTCTCCTCAGGCCCGGCATAGGGATACGCGCCCGTGACGTACCGCTCCTCCGAAGCCTTCATCGCTTTCGTCGCCTCCGCCTCGTTGACGAAAGGCAGTTGGCCATCTCCGGGCTCGACGATGTAAGATGTCCGATACTCACCTTTCACCAACGCGAGGTTTTCGCCAGGGGTGACCCAGAAGGCGTTGTAGCCACGGGTGCCAAAATCCTCGCCGCCCTTTTCCGGCGCCCCCGTGTCGGCGGGGACTACGGGGTGATCAACGAAATCCGCCAGCCCGGCGACGGGCGTTTTCTTCGCGATCGCAATCGCTTCTTCGGATGACACGACCAGCGGTAGTCCTTTGGTTCGTGTCAGGCCCGTGAGGGATTCGTTTGTCCACATGCCGGTGAAATCCGGCCGCGTGGACGCAGCCGCCTCCTGCGCGACTGCCGATGGCGCTGCGATCAGTGTGCCCGATGCAATGGCGAGCGCGGCCAGGGCGGCCGATGTCGAGGCAGAGCGGATCATCGTTCCTCACAGTGCAGATGACGGGTATGTCACCCCGGCCGCGACCCCCGCGTGAAGCCGGGGTCCTGGGACCGCCGGAACTCCAGCCTGCCGCCTGGATGATTTCATGCCCGCACGGTACGGGCCGCATGATCCCGGGTTCAACGAACGAACTCGAAGCGCACTATTTCGTGTTTTCAGGCTTGCAGCCTGGCTTCTGCGCTCTCGCTTCCACCCGATTTCTGGAGCCGGTCACCAAGATCAGACGGTTCGACAACATGTCGAGGCGGCAGCACCACCACAAGCGCCAACTCCGCGCACCGGCGCCAGGCCTGAGGGGCGGCTCAGATCGTTTCCGCCCTCTCAAAACACAAAATAGTGCGCTCTCAGTACGCGCGTTGAGGTCGGCCGGGGCCGAGCGGAATACTCGACAGGAAGTGCCGATTTTCGAGGCAAACGCGCACTAGAGGAACGCCATGTCGAAAACCTTTTTCACCACGACCGTCGCTGCAGCCGCGATCGCCGCAGCGCTGGCCTTCAGTCATCTTGGCGTATCGGATCAGGCCGACGCAGCCCCAACCGCCCGGATCGTGGGCAACTTCCAGCTCGTTGACCAGACAGGGTTCGCGCGTGAACTGTACCGGCTCAAGGATGCGCAGGCGGTTGTGATCGTCGCTTACGCGAATGGCGATGCGACCAGCAAGGCGGCCGCCAAACAGCTTGCAAGTCTCAAAGCCAAATATCCCTCGTCGGAATTCCTGCTGGTCAATTCGGTTCTGGGCGACTCCTACCCCTCAATCGCTGCTGACGCCGCCGCGAACGGCATCGACCTGCCGCTACTGGACGACGACAACCAGCTCGTCGGCGAGATGCTTGGTGTAACGCGTGCCGGCGAAGCTTTCGTTCTCGATCCCAGGTCATGGAAAGTTGTCTATCAAGGCGCTGTTGACGGCTCTGCCGCAGCATCGCCGTCCACTGGCTATCTCGAAGCCGCGCTTGCCGATCTCGCCGCTGGCCGGCCGGTCGGCGCCGCAAAGTCATCGGGCAAGGGCGCGCTTATCGCCTTCCCTGCCAGGACGAACGCCGCCGAGTTCGCCAAGATCTCCTACTCCGGGACCGTTGCTCCCATCCTCCAGAACAAATGCGTTGCCTGCCACTCGGAAGGCGGCATCGGTCCCTTTGCGATGGACAGCTACGAGAAGGTGAAGGGCTTCGGCCCCATGATCGCCGAGGCAATCCGCACCGACCGGATGCCGCCCTGGGCGGCCGATCCTCATGTCGGGGCATTCTCGAATGACAAGTCACTGAGCAACGACGAGATCAAGACGCTCGTCCACTGGATCGAAGCCGGCGCACCGCGTGGCGAAGGCGCCGATCCGCTCGAGGTCGAGCATCACGTCGCCGAGGAATGGCCGCTCGGCAAGCCCGACCTCATCGTCGACGTCCCTGACTACAAGATCCCGGCGAACGGCATCGTCGACTACCAGTACCCTTACGCCCTGAACCCGCTCAAGGAAGGCAAGTGGCTGAAAGCGTCCACCGTCAAGACGAACACACGTCAGGGCGTGCACCACCTTCTTTCCGGCTATATGGCGACGCCGCCGAAGCCGGGTGAACGCGCCAGCATCACCGGAACGTCCGTTGCGGACTATGCCGTCGGCGCCGATTCAACGCTCCAACCACCTGATCTTGGTGTGTGGATGCCGCCCGGCGGGGCTATCGGCTTCCAGATGCACTACACGCCCTTCGGCAAGGAGAAGACGGACCAGACCAAGGTCGGCCTCTACTTCTACAAGGACAATGAGAAGCCCAAGCTGATGATCCGCGAGACCACAATCGCGGACATGTTCATCAAGCTGCCGCCTAATGATCCCGAACACATGGAAACCGCCTATGCCGTGTTCCCGAAGGACGCCATCCTCTACTCCACCTTCGTCCACGCGCACTATCGCGGCACGTTCTTCGACCTGAAGATCCGCTACCCGGATGGCAAGGAAGAGATGCTGCTCCGGCTGCCGCGCTATGACTTCGGATGGCAGCGTTACTACGACTACCAAAAGCCGATCGCCATTCCGGCGGGCTCCAAGGTGATCGCCCGTTACGCCTACGACAATTCGAAGCGCAACCCGGCCAATCCGGATCCGAATGCCGAAGTCGTCTGGGGTGACCAGTCGTTCGAGGAAATGTTCTTCTCGAAGCTGCGCTACCGCTGGGTCGATGAAACGGCTGCCAAGCCGACCAACAATGACGCGCTCCTGGCTCAGTACACCCTGCTCGGCATGCTGGACGACGACATCAGCGGCAAGGTCGAGAAATCAGAGCTTCGAGGGCCAATGCTGGAGGCGCTGGCAAAGTGGGATCAGCTTGACCTCGACAAGGACGGCAGCCTCGATGCGAAAGAGCTCGAGCCTCTCTTCGCGCTCATCCCCACAGAAGACTAGGTGCCTGGGGGCCCTGGTTGAAAGCCGAACGCAGCGACTACGCCCAATTGCTGCGTTCGGCGACAACGCCTAGCGGCTAGTACAGCAAGCGGTAACCGGCAGGCTCCGTGATGAGGTAGCGTGTCACGTTGGGATTTGGCTCAACCTTCTGACGCAGCCGGTACATGTGCGTTTCCAGCGTGTGCGTCGTCACCTCAACGCCGTGCCCCCAGACCTCGGCACGCAGATCCTTGCGCGACACCGGCTTCTGCTTGGCTTTGTAGAGGAAGCGAAGAATGTCTGTTTCCTTCTCGGTGAGCCTGATTTTCCGTTGGGCGTCATCGACGAGCATCTTGCTGGCCGGCCTGAACTCGTAGGGCCCAACACGGTAGGTCACCTCGTCACTCTTCTCATGCGACCGGACATGCGCACGTATCCGCGCCAGCAGGAGCGGAAACTTGATCGGCTTCAAGACATAGTCATTGGCGCCTGAATCGAGACCCAGAATGGCGTCCGCGTCTGACGTCCTGCCGGTCAGCATCAGGATCGGAACCGAGACCTTGTGCTTGCGCATCAGCTTGCACGCCTCACGCCCGTCCATGTCCGGCAGCTCGACATCAAGGATGATGATATCGGGGCGCGTGGACTCTGCCTTGACGATCCCTTCGCTGGCCGTCTCGGCAAGCTCGACGATGAATTCCTCGATGAAGGCGAACTGGTGCGCCAGCGCCTGGCGCATCTGCTTGTCGTCCTCGATGATGAGGATCGTCCTTTCCGTCTGCGTCAACTTCACACTCCCGCATCGGATTCGTGCTGTTCGATTATTATCGCCTATTACGCCGCGTCCGCCAGTGTAAACCCACCCAACAGCAGCGGTCCGAGGCCGAACGACTCCATTTCCGGTCGGGGCCTGCCAGGCGCGTGGGCATCCCGATTGCGGACGCAATCACAGCTTGCGACGGTCCATAGAGTTCGAAGACGGCAGGCTGTTCCTGGGGCAACCCTTGGCAACTTACGAGGATCCACGTCCAACCGGCTACTGCCTCCTCCAAACGACTATGGACCTAGAGCCGGTACTGGCGGAGGATGGGCTCGTGCAAAGGGGGCTTGCGCGCGACATGCGAATATTCGGCATGCAGTTTTCGGGCGCCACGTGAGGCGCTTCACCGATCTCGATCGGCTGCACGATCAAGTCTTGATCACCAACGATCTTGGCGAGTTTGTGATCGCGCATGCATCGGTCAAGCGCCTGCTTCAGGATGGATTGCTCTCTCCCCGGCACGCACGTTTTGCTGACCTCGAGGCGCGCGGTCTTTTGCACGCTGAGGGGCCGCAAGGTGGACTTGCGGCGATCGCGAAACGGACCCGCAAGGCCTTTCTCCGTGAGGGGCCGTCGCTCCACATCTTTGTTGTGACGCTTCGCTGCGATCACTCGTGCCAGTACTGTCAGGTCTCTCGCGCGGCGCTAAACGCGAGCGGCAAGGATATGAGCCGCGACCATGCGCGCGCCGCCATCGATCGTGTAATGGAGAGCGACGCTCCCGCGTTGACGGTGGAGTTTCAAGGCGGAGAGCCGTCGCTTCGGTTCGATCTGGTCCGGGAGATCGTGGAGGAGATCGAGCTGCGGCGCTCCCACACGCAGCGCCCCATCCGTTTCACAATGGCGACCACGCTTCATCTGCTTAACGTCGAAGATCTGGAATTCTGTCGCGATCACGACATTCATCTCTCGACGTCGCTTGACGGACCCGAGCACATTCATAGCCAGCAACGCGCCCTGCCGACGCGTGACAGCTGGAAGCGGACGATTGAAGGTCTGGAGCGGGCGCGTTCAGTGCTGGGACAAAATGGCGTCGCGGCCCTGCCGACGATCACGCGGGCGGCGCTCGCCTGTCCCGAAGCCATCGTCGACACCTATGTCGAGCACGGATTCAGCTCGATCTTCCTTCGCCCCCTTGCGCCTTATGGTTTCGCCCGCAAGACCCGTGCGGCTCTGGGCTATTCGGTGTCGGAGTTCATGCCTTTCTATGAGCGCGCGCTGAGGCACATTCTGACTCTGAATGTGAAGGGGGTTCGCATTGAGGAGACGATGGCGGCGATCATGTTGCGTCACATCTTCACGCCCTTTCACTCAGGGTACATGGACCTGCGCTCCCCTGCAGGGGCTGGTCTGGGAACGCTGGTCTATAATTACGATGGTTCCGTCTATCCCTCCGACGAAGCTCGTATGGCGGCCGAAACCGGCGACGGGCGGTTTAAACTGGGCGGCGTCAACGACACCCTCGACGCTCTATTGTCATCCGATGCGATGAAATGGCTGGCTCAAGGCGCGATCGCTGAAATCCTTCCTGATTGTTCGGAGTGCGCGTTCGTCCCCTATTGCGGCGCTGATCCGGTGCATCATGCGATCGTGCACGGCGACCCTGCCGCCGCACGGCTCGGAACTGATTTCTGCGATCGTCATATGAGCCTGTTCCAGCTGCTCTTCGCCAAGATAGCGGAACGTGAACCGGACAGCATGAAGACTTTTCTGAGCTGGGCCCTAAGTGCGGACCGGACCGACGTTAAGCCCGGCTGGATCGAACAATGAAGGTCGCGCCAGGGCTTCATACGCACGCAGATGTATCGGGTGTCGATGCCGTGCGCTTGTTCAAGGTCTTGAGTGCAGAAGAAGCGGACCATGGCCGCTATGCCCCCGAAAGCATATTGATCTGGGACGGCGCATCCCAGGGTTATGCTGGATCCATTGGCGAGCGGGCAGACGAGCGGTCCGTCGGTATAAGCGTTTCCAACATCCGCCATCCTGAGGTCATCCAGTGCGGGGACATCATCAGGCTCCGCCAAGGCGGCTCGCTCGTTTCCGTCCTTTATCGACGCGGCTCACCTGCGAACTCGCTCTTCGTCACCGAGCAATGCAATTCGCTGTGCCTGATGTGCTCGCAGCCGCCGCGAGATGCGGATGACAGATGGCGCCTCGGCGAGCTTCACGCCCTGATCGACCTCATCGATCTGGATGAAGCGCAGCTTGGCGTGACGGGGGGTGAACCAACGCTTCTGCGAGAGGATCTCGCCACGCTCCTCGGTCACGCCCGGCGCAGACTGCCCGACACGCACCTGCACGTTCTGACCAATGGCCGTTTATTTGCGGATGAAGGGCTCGCGGATACCCTGACGATCGCAGCTGGCGACCAGACGACCTGGGCTGTTCCGCTGTACGGGGACAACGCATCGACTCATGATGAAATCGTCGCCAGCGCCAACGCCTTCGACGAAACGCTTGGCGGCCTCTACCAGCTGGCGCGGCGACAAGCGCGCGTGGAGATCCGGATTGTGCTTCACGCGATGAGTATTCCAAGACTCCAGCAACTTGCGTCCTACATCTACAGAAGGATGCCGTTCGTCGAGCATGTGACATTCATGGGTCTTGAACCCATGGGATTTGCAAAGACGAACCGAGATCGTCTCTGGATGGATCCAGCCGACTATCAGGAGCCGCTTGCTGAGGCCGTGCATCATCTCGCGTCGCGCGGCATGAACGTCTCGATCTACAACTTGCCCCTCTGCGTCCTCGATCCACAGATTCGGCCGTACGCGCGCGCATCTATTTCTGATTGGAAGAACAGGGATATCCCTGAGTGCCGGTCGTGTTCTGTTCGGGACATATGCGCTGGTTTCTTCGCTTCGGCTGGACCGGCCTGGCGGAGTCGGGCGGTTGCTCCCATCAACGACATCCGGCAACCTGAACTCATTGGGGGAATGATCAATGGACTGGCGCGATAGACTGGCTGCACTGTTCGGACTGGCAACGAGCGCCAACCTGTTGGCGCTATCTCCCGAAGCTTTCGCCTCGCCCAACCTAACGGTCCGATCTTCCAACACGCCTACAGTTGATGAGATGTCCATCTTCTCAGATCCGCGCGATCGCGACGTCTTCCTTCAGCTCGCGCAGCACAGAAGCCATTCGAGCCATCGCAGTCACTCGAGCCACCGGTCGCACTCTTCGCATTACTCGGGTTCCGGCGGGAGCTATTCCGCGCCTGTGATACCGCCGCTGCCCTCCCCGCGCTACACACCACCGCCGGTGCAGTCGTTGACGGCGCCTGTTTCGCCACCTGCACCCGCTGCCCGCAAGCCGCTTTCCCAGGACGACATCACGCGGAAAGTCGTCCAGGTGCAGACCCAGCTCTATCTGAAGGGCTATGATGTCGGTGTGATCGACGGAACCCTTGGGGAGAAGACACAACAGGCCTTGCGCGCTTTCCAGCGAGCGAATGGATTGAACGAATCCGGCTGGATGGAAACCGAGACGCTCGTGGCGCTGGGCGTCACGCCCTAAGGCATTTCAGGAATCTACAGATGGCCTAGCGGCTTTCTTCGCCTGTCCGGCGTCAGCAACCGTCAGACAGGTTGAGGTCTTTCACTAACGGAGGAATTCTGGATCATCGTAGCCCAAAGAGACACGCGAAGATGAGACAGAATTCCGGGCCGCAGTCGGCCGAGAAGCATGTGAAGGAGATCCGCCGGCGGACCCGGCGGAAGTTCTCTGCAGAGGAGAAGATCCGGATCGTCCTTGCCGGACTGCGCGGCGAGGCGTCGATCGCCGAGCTGTGCCGGCGGGAGGGCATTGCCGAAGGTCTCTACTACAGCTGGTCGAAGGAGTTCCTGGAAGCTGGCAAGCGCCGCCTTGCGGGCGACACAGCGCGTGAGGCGTCCTCTGGCGAAGTGAAGGATCTCCGCCACGAGATGAGCGCGCTCAAGGAGGCGGTCGCTGACCTCACCCTGGAGAACCGTCTGCTTAAAAAAAGCATGATCGCGGATGGGGACGACCCCGAATGAGGTATCCTGCATCCGAGAAGCTGGAGATCATCCGCCTGGTCGAGGGCTCGCACCTGCCGGTGAACCGGACACTGGAGAAGCTGGGCGTCTCTCGACCGACCTTCTATCGCTGGTGCGACCTCTACCAGCGCTTTGGCGAAGCAGGACTTGAGGATCGGCGCTCTGGCCCGGGCCGCGTGTGGAACCGCATCCCGGACGAGGTGCGTGGCCAGCTCATCGACCTGGCGTTGGAACGGCCGGAGCTCAGCCCGCGCGAACTCGCCGTCACCTTCACCGACGAGCGCGCATACTTCGTCTCGGAAGCCAGTGTTTACAGGCTTCTGCGAGCACATGGCCTGATCACCAGCCCGGCGTTCGCCGTGATGAAGGCGGCCGATGAGTTCCACGACAAGACCACCGCGCCCAACCAGCTCTGGCAGACCGACTTTACCTATCTCAAGGTCACCGGCTGGGGCTGGTTCTATCTCTCCACCATCCTCGATGACTTCTCGCGCTACATCATCGCCTGGAAGCTCTGCACCACGATGCGGGCGAATGACGTGACGGACACAATCGAGATCGCGCTTGAAGCGTCCGGACTGGACGAGAGACCCAGAACTCACCGGCCGCGGCTTCTCTCCGACAACGGCTCATCCTACATCGCAGGTGATCTCGCCAAATGGCTCGACGACCAGGGCATCGGCCATGTCCGCGGCGCGCCTAACCACCCGCAGACGCAAGGCAAGATCGAGCGCTGGCATCAGACGCTCAAGAACCGCATCTTGCTCGAGAACTACTACCTACCCGGAGACCTCGAAGCGCAGATCGGCGACTTCGTCAGCCACTACAATCACCGCCGCTACCACGAGAGCCTCGGCAATCTCACACCCGCCGATGTCTACTCAGGCCGCGGCCAGACCATCCTCATGAAACGGGAGGCCATCAAACAGCGTACTTTCGAACAACGCCGCTTGCAGCACGCCAGACGCGCTGCTTAAACACCAACACCAGATGAGCAGAATCCTCCGTTAGGAAGCCGCCCTCGCTGTCTCAAGTTATCCGACGACGGACA
>ENA-UOWO01003974-UOWO01003974.1-activated-sludge-metagenome-genome-assembly--contig:-NODE-3974-length-16668-cov-6.232950_pt1 | contig 16668 bp, 13 predicted proteins | sample MGYA00238148_ERZ761564 | MGnify/ENA primary metagenome ERZ761564 (study PRJEB28885, sample SAMN05720194) | activated sludge metagenome | isolation source: Anaerobic digester | place: USA...
GTTTTAAGTTTCTCTCTTTCATAGTGCGGTTTTTAATTATTAAAATAATGTTTAAAAAGTAAAAATATAATATGTTTATGAAATAAAAAAATAAAAGTATAATTTAGCAGAAAAATTTGAATTATGGCAACAACGCGTATTTTGACATTAAATGAAGTAATTATTCAAAAGCAATCTGCATTTCCTTATGCAAAAGGCGAATTATCAAGATTATTAAGCCACATAGGTTTGGCTGCAAAAATCGTAAATAATATGATTAATAAAGCAGGCCTTGAAACAAGTATTATTGGGGAAACCGAAAATATAAACGTACAAGGTGAAAATCAGCAAAAACTTGATATATATGCAGATGAAACTTTTACTAAAGCAATCCAAGCCTCGGGATTGGTATGCGGGATAGCATCTGAAGAATGTGATGAGGTAACTGTTTTTGATGATGATCTTTCAAGAGATGGCAACTACGTAATATGTATGGATCCTCTTGATGGTAGTTCAAATATTGATGTAAACGTTTCTGTTGGAACAATTTTTTCTGTTTATCGCAGAATAACTCCTCCCGGACAGAAGGTAACAAAAGCTGATTTTTTACAGCCCGGCAACAAACAGGCAGCTGCAGGTTATGTCATATATGGTTCATCTACGATGTTAGTTTATACCACTGGACTAGGAACAACCGGTTTTACTTATGATCCTTCAATTGGAGAGTTTTGTTTATCACATTATTTTATGGTTACTCCTAAAACAGGCAAAATTTATTCAATAAATGAAGGTAACTACATAAAATTTCCTCTGGGCGTAAAAAAATACTTGAAATATTGTCAGGAGAACGATCCCGAAACGAATAGGCCATATACATCAAGATACATTGGATCTCTTGTTGCAGATTTTCACAGAAATTTACTTAAAGGGGGCATTTATATTTATCCGAAAACAGCTTCTGCACCTAATGGTAAGTTAAGATTATTGTATGAATGCAACCCAATAGCATTTTTGGCCGAACAAGCCGGTGGTATGGCTACAGACGGCTATGGTAAAAGAATTCTTGATATTCAACCAAAAGATATTCACCAAAGAGTGCCTTTTTTTGTAGGAGCTAAAGCTATGGTAGAAAAAGCTGAAGAATTTATGAAAGAATTTGGTGATGGGGAATAAAACACTATTAATAATATATTTTTTTATCATAATCCCAGTATGTGTTTTTTCTCAAAAAACCTATCCTGTTTTAATTACAAATTTGGATGAAATGGTTTCCGAAACATCCGGATTGCTGATTTACAATAACAAAGTTTGGACACACAACGACTCTGGTTGTGAACCTAAATTATATCGGATTGACACTGTTAGCGGTTCTGTGATCGAAGAAAAGTTAGTTTTAAATGCAACAAATACAGACTGGGAAGACATCTGCCACGATGGAGAATATGTATATATTGGTGATTTTGGCAATAATAACGGTATCAGGGAAGACCTGAAAATTTACAAAATATCTATTGCTGATTTGGATAATGAACTGCCCACATCTGTGGAATCAGATATTATTCATTTTAATTATGATCCTAGCATATATCCCCTAACAGATAAGGATAATGATACCGATTTTGATTGTGAAGCTTTTATTGCAAAGGATGATAGCTTATACCTTTTTTCGAAAAACTGGATAAATAATAAATGCTATTTGTATTCGCTACCAAAAGTTCCGGGAAATTATACAGCTCAACGTCTGGACAGCTTGGATACACAAGGATTGGTATGCGGAGCTGATTACAATCCTGCGACAAATACAATTTCTTTAATTGGGTATGTTTATGGTATCCCTGCACCATCGTTTTTAGTTATTTTATCAGATTTTGACAATAATGATTTCTTTGGGGGAAATAATCTGAGGTATGAATTGAACTTGAATGGTTATCAGACTGAAGCAATAGTTTTTCGTGACAATAACAGACTTTGGATTTCAAATGAGAATTTTTTAGGACACATACAATCACTTTATGAAATAAGCCTTTTAACACTAGGATTTAAAAAAGCAAATTCAAATTCAACATGCAACATATATCCTAATCCTGCCAACGATAATATAAGTGTACAGATAAATTTACCGGAAAAATTCAGATATTCCGTATCGGACAGTCATGGAAACTGTTTAATAAAAACATTTAAAAAACAATATCTTAATGAGCCTTTAAATATTGACATATCTATGTTACCTGCAGGACTGTATTTTATCGAACTGTCAGGTCAGAATTGTTCAATAAAGTCAAAATTCATTAAACTTTAATTCTTTTAAGATATTTTTAAGAAATGTTATGTTTTGTTATAGATTTTTTTTGCACTTTTGTCACAAAGAATAATTTATTTAACTATTAATATTTAATTTTATGAAGAAAGCGATAGTATTATTTGTCAGCATATTAATGCTGAGTAGACTAGTTGCAGTTCCGGATGAGGGAATGTGGCTACCAAATAAAATTGCCCAGCTTAATTATGCTGATATGCAAAGATTGGGATGTAAGTTAACTGCTGAAGAGATATACAGCATTAATAATTCGAGTTTGAAGGATGCGATTTTTCAGTTACAATCAGCAGAAGGTTCTGGTTTTTGTACAGGTGAGATAGTCAGCAAACAAGGCTTACTGTTTACAAACCATCATTGTGGTTATGAGGCAATAACGAGTTTAAGTACTACAGAACACAATTATCTTGATGACGGATACTGGGCAAGAAGCAACAAAGATGAAATATCTGTTCCAGGCATTAGAGTTACAAGAGTTGTGCGTATTGAGGATGTTACAGAAAAAGTTTTGTTAAATGTTACAGCAGATTTAAGCGAATCAGACAGACAAAAAGCAATTGACAAAGCTATTGCAGAAATCGAAGAAAGTGCAATTATAGATACTCATTATGAAGCAGCCGTATCTGAAATGTATCAGGGAGGCGAATATTATTTGTTCGTTTATGAAGCATTTGGTGATGTCAGATTTGTCGGTGCTCCCCCATCCTCAATTGGAAAATTCGGTGGTGATACAGATAACTGGATGTGGCCTCGTCATACCGGAGATTTTTCTATTTTCAGAGTTTATATGTCTCCTGACGGAAAACCTACAGCAGGTTATGATGAAAACAATGTACCTTATGTACCTTTACATTCTCTACCAATTTCTATTGCCGGAATTGAAGAAGGTGATTTTACTATGATAATGGGATATCCAGGACAAACAGAAAGATACCTGAGTTCTTATGGCATGATTTATAAAAGAGACTTTTTCAATCCATCAATTGTAAAAGTCCTTGAGCTTCAGTTAAATATACTTAAAGAAGAAATGGCTTCAGATATAAATATCCGCCTAGCTTATGCAGACAGTTATGCTTCAAATGCCAATGGTCATAAATTGTTTAAAGGCGAAGCTCTTACACTTGTAAATACAGATGCAATTCATCAAAAAGAACTCCTTGAGATAGAATTTCAACAATGGGTTGACAGCGATGAGGCACGAAAAGAAAAATATGGTAATGTTTTACCAAGTCTAAAATCAAGTTATGAGGCTTTTGGCCCTGCAACAAATGATATTATTTATTTATCTCTTGGATTATTACAGGCAGGAGAACATGTAATGAGTGTCCAGTCTTTCATGAGCCTTGCTACATTGCTAGAAGATTCAAAAGCCAATGCTGATGCCATCAATGCAAATATTGAAATGCTGAAACCTGAAGTTGAAAAAATGTATGCAAAATATTTCCCAGCAGTTGATAAAAAAGTCTTTGAAGCAATGTTGAAATTATATGTTACAGACATTCCAGTCGAAAAGAGAAACGGAGTATTTGCAAATTATATTTTTAAAACATATAAGGGAAAAACAGAATCCGAATCAATCGAAAAGTTTATCGTTGCAGCATTTTCTAAATCTATTTTTACCGATAAAGCCAGAATGGATGCATTTTTAGCAAAACCAAGTTATAAAGTACTGAAAGCAGACCCAATTTATGCTTATGTTGAAGGTGTTTTTGGTGATTTATTTACTGTTCAAATGGCATATCTCGGCGCAATGGATGGTATTGATGTAAATGAAAGATTGTTTATTGAAGGTCTTCGTGAGTTCCAAAAAGACAGAGTATTTTATCCAGATGCAAATTCCACACTTAGGTTTACTTATGGTACCGTAAAATCATACGACCCAAAAGATGCAGTTCATTACAAATATCTTACATATGCTGACGGGATTATTGAAAAGGAAGATCCAACAAATGATGAGTTTATTGTTGCTCCCGAATTGAAGTCAAAAATATTAAGAAAAGAATTCGGTCGTTATGCTGATAAAACCGGAAATTTGCCTATTTGCTTTTTAAGTGATAATGACATCACCGGTGGAAATTCAGGTTCACCTGTCATTAACGGTAAAGGAGAACTCATAGGTCTTGCTTTTGATGGAAATTGGGAGTGGCTCTGCAGTAATTTATTGTTCAGTGTAGATTTACAAAGAACAATCAATGTTGATGCAAGATATGTTTTATGGGTCATTGACGAATTGTATGGCGCTCAGAACATTATAGATGAGCTTGATATCAGAACAAACTAACAGAATAAATAAAATAATTCGATAAGGCTGTCCAAAAGATAGCCTTATTTTATTTTACTAATGGTTATTTTTAGTAATTTTACCTGCTATGAAGCGATTATTGTGGGCAATATTGTTTTTCGTAATCTTTTTTGATCTCTATGGTCAGTTAGAGAATCCGGACGGATTTACACAGTACTTTTATCCGAATGGTCAGGTTTCTGCCGAAGGGACAATTAAAGATGGGAAACCTGATGGATATTGGAAAAACTATTATGAAGACGGCACATTAAAATCAGAGGGAAATCGCTTGTTTTTCGAGTTAGATAGTGTATGGAGATTTTATTTCCCGGACGGGAAAATTTCTGATGAAATTAATTACAAGAATGACAAAAAAACTGGTTATTCTTCAACCTATGATTATTATCTAAATAATGATTCTATTAAAGTTCACTACTTAGCATCTAAAGAACTATATCTAAACAGTAAACGTGAAGGATTATCATACTATTATGACACTACTGGATATTTAAAATTCTGCTTTAATTACAAAAATGATAAACGACAGGGAGATGGGAAAGAATATGATAAAAACGGACTGGTAATAAGCTTGTTTAGTTATTATAATGGCTATTTGGTAGAATCTATAAAAATCAACCGAACTGACAAGAATAATCAAAAGCAAGGTAAATGGATTGAGTTTTATCCTAACGGAAATAAAAAAACAGAGGCTAATTACTTTAACGGAAAGTTACATGGATTGTACAGAACTTATGATATTTCGGGAAAGTTGAAAAGTGAAATTTCTTATGTAGATGGTGAAGTTTATGTTCCTAAACCGGAAGATGAAATTGTTATAAAAGCGGAAATTAAAAAGAGTTTTTATCCGAACGGTAAAGTACAATACGAAGGAGCTTTTATTGAAAACACTCCTGTAGGAATACATAAAGAATATGATGAAAATGGAAAAATAATTGTTACAAAAGAATACAATTCGGAAGGTAATTTATTTGGTACAGGATTTTTTGACGGGAATGGTAATAGAACAGGAGAATGGAAACTGTATGACAGATTTTTAAATTATTTTTATGCAGTAGGAAATTATAAAAACGGTTTACAAGTTGATAAATGGGTCTTTTATTATCCGGACGGCAAGATTGAACAGGAAGGATATTTTATTGAAGGGAAGCCGGATAAAGAATGGATATGGTATTATCCTAACGGAACAAAAAAACGAGAAGAGATATATATTAGCGGGAAACATGAAGGAGATTATATAGAATATGATTCAACAGGAAACATTATCTTATCGGGAAAATATTTTGACGATGCTAAAGACGAAGAATGGTTTTACAATGTTGGAGATATTACAGAAAAAGGGCTATATAAAATCGGTGAGAAAACAGAGATCTGGAAGCATTATTATAACGAAACAGGAAAACTTCGCTTTGAAGGAGCATTTAAAAACGGTGATCCGGATGGCACACACAAATGGTATTATTCTGATGGAAAAATTGAATTTACAGGAAGTTATCGAATGGGGAAAAAGCAGAAAAATTGGAAGAAATTCAACGAAGACGGTAAGCTATATATGACTTATACATACAGAAATGATGAATTGATAAAAATTGACGGCATCAGTATCAAAAAGGGAAAAGCTAATAAAAAGTAAAAAAAAGAGCCTGAACAACAGGCTCTCAATCCAATTCTTTTATTTTGTTTTAATGTATAAATATCAGTTGTACTAGTATATAAACCGGTAATAACACTATTAGCGAGAATTTAATCATATAACCAAAGAAACTCGGCATATTGATTTTGTTTTCTTCAGCTATTGCTTTAACCATAAAGTTTGGTCCATTACCGATATAAGTCATTGAGCCAAAGAATACAGCACCGATACAAATTGCTGTTAGCAATAATTCAGGAATACCTGCAACAAAACCTGCCCCAGACATGGCCACGCCTCCAGGATTCATCCCTAATGCTAAATTATGGAAAGATACTGCAGTAGGAGCGTTATCAAGGAATGAACTCAATGCCCCTGCAGCATAGTAAAATTGTGATGGTTTTGTTACGCCTAAAGAATCTGCATTTGTTTTTAAATACTCTAGTGCTGGAATCATAGTTATAAAAATACCCAAGAACAAGAATGCAACTTCGACTATCGGTGTCCATGTAAATTTATTTGCTTCACGAACTTGCTTTTTTGTTATTAATATTGACATTATCGCCATTAATAATATTGCAGCTTCGCGAATAAATCCAAAATAGTGATTTTCGTGAACAATGTCAAGATATTGTCCATTTAAAAAAGCAACTGAAAGAACAACACCTACCAACCATAAGAAATTTAAGTTTCCTTGTAACCTTATCGGTTGAACGTTTGAATTGTCAAATTTTACATTTTCGACAGGTTCTTTTTTGTAATAATAAGAATCAAAAATAAAATAAATTATAAGCAACAATGCGTTAGCAACTGCCCATTCGGGAAGCATATGGAAAAACCATGTAAATGATGCTCCCCTAAGATATAACAAAAATAGTGGTGGATCTCCCAAAGGCGTTAACAACCCTCCACAGTTTGCCACGATAGCGATGAAGAACAGGATTGTATGAACTTTAAATTTTCTTTCTGAATTTGTTTTAATAACCGGACGGATTAACAACATTGCAGCACCCGTAGTTCCCATAACCGAAGCTAAAATTGCACCAATTGCAAGAAACATTGTATTTATCAAAGGCTTAGCTTGTATGTCTCCTTTTAAATGAATTCCGCCAGTAATAACAAAAAGTGCCCCAAGTAAAATAATAAATGGCACATAATCAAAAAGAAGCTGATGTGCTAAAACTTCAGAAAGATGCAGCGAAATAAGATATGCCGCCGTCGGAATACCCAGAGCAAGAGAAACTAATAGTTTATTTTTATTGTGCTCCCACCAGTGTGCAAAAAATAATGGACCTAGTGCAATAGATAACAACATTAAACCAAAAGGAATAATAGCCCAAAGAGGCATGTCAACAGTTACTTCGGAAGCAGATAATAGTATCATTTTCTTTTAATTTTAAAAACGAGGCAAAACTAATTATTTTTTTTTCTGATTGTATTATAATTTATTAAAATATTTGCAACAAAATACTGTTCGACAACAGCATTTTAATTTAAGTTGAACACAAAAATGTTTGACTATCTGTTATTTTTCGGATTGCACTTCGGCTTGCTCTTTTTCATTTTTATTTTCCTCAGTTTTTTTTCTGAATATTTTTTTATAAAAAATTATCATTAAAAATACTGAAATTGTTATTGCTGAATCTGCCACATTAAAAACTGGACGGAAAAATAAAAACGGCTTACCTCCCACAATTGGAAACCAATCGGGATAATGGCTGTCAATAACCGGACAGTAAAACATGTCAACAACACAGCCTGTTAGGAATCCCGAATAACCATCTTCACTAAATTGTGCCAATCCTGAATAAGCTACCCAATCTTCAATTCTCGGGTCGTAAACCAATCCTTTGTCAAAAATGAGTCCATATAGAGCACTATCTAAAAGGTTTCCAGTTGCTCCTGCAATTACTAAGGAAATGCAGATGACATAAAATAGATTTTCGCCAGACTTTATAATCCTGTACAAATAATAAGAAAGTCCTGCAATAGCGATAATTCTAAAAATACTTAATGCTATTTTCCCGTTCAAACCACCAAATTGCATCCCGAAACCCATACCTGCATTCTCGGTAAAATGGAACATAATCTTATCCCCGATAATATGGATCTCCTCACCCATTACCATGTTTGTCTTAACCCAAATTTTTATAATCTGATCCAGAACTAAAACTCCAGTTATAATCGCTAAGGCTATTAATGTCTTCTTCTTCATTCCAATTTTTTTTCAGTCGCAAAGATAGAATTTTTATAAGAAAATAATAAAAATGTTTGAATAATGCATAAATTCATTTGCGTTAGCAATTGCATAAACTGTATTAATAAATAATTTTTTAATTCAGGTTACATCAAAGTGATATAAAAGTTTATTTGCTCAATTATTTTTTGTTTTTTTGCATCAATTTTATCAACATGACAAATAAATTGAAAGTTTTATATATTTCTTATGACGGTATGACAGACCCTCTGGGGCAATCTCAGGTTATACCTTATTTGTCATATTTATCAAAAAAAAACATAGAAATACATATTTTATCTGCAGAAAAATCTGACTTATTTATTAAAGGAAAAGAAAAAATTTCTGAGATTTTACAACTAAACGATATTATCTGGCATCCAACAGCATATACAAAAAAACCTGCAGTAATTTCTACTATAATGGATATCAGAAAAATTATCAGGATGTCTTCAAAATTGCAAAAACAATATCATTTTGACATAGTTCATTGTCGTTCATATATTTCGGCTTTTGCAGGTTTGTATCTTAAACAAAAGTACAAAGTCAAATTTCTTTTTGATATGAGGGGATTTTATCCAGATGAGCGGGTTGATGGAAACCTGTGGCCTCAATCAAATCCTGTCTATAAACTTATTTATAAATATTTCAAAAAGAAAGAAAAGCTTTTTTTATCATCTGCCGATTATATTATTAGCCTTACTTATGCGGCTAAAGATATCATCACTGATAAATTTAAGTATTGTACTGCTCCAATTTCTGTTATCCCCTGTTGTGCAGATTTGAATCATTTTGATTTTCACAAAATAAACAAATTTAAAATATCTGAACTTAGGGATGAAACAGGAATTTCGGAAACAGATTTTGTATTAAGTTATCTTGGTTCCATTGGCACTTGGTATATGATTGACGAAATGCTTTTGTTTTTTAAAATTTTAAAAAAGCATAAACAAAACGTCAAATTCCTCATTATTACAAAGGACATTCCGGATATTATTTATCAATCGGCCCGCAAATTAGATATCAGTATCGAGGATATTATAATTAAAGCGTCTGAAAGAAGCTCTGTTCCCGAATTATTATCGCTGTCGAATGTTTCTGTTTTCTTTATAAAACCCGTTTTTTCTAAAAAAGCATCATCTCCAACAAAACTTGCCGAACTTCTTGGGATGGGAATTCCTGTAATTTGTAACTCAACTGTCGGAGATATTGATAAATTTGTACCCGATTTTAATTTAGGATTATTGGTTAATCAAATGGATGAAACTGATTTCGAAAGAGTAATTTTACAGATTGATGATTTAGCCAAAACAGATTCTGAAATATTAAGGGCTGTTGCAGAGGAGCATTTCTCTGTTGACAAAGGAGCGGAACAATATTTTTCTGTTTATAAAGATTTGAGCGTCAAGTGAAAAAAATACTTGCCATAATGCAACATCGTAAGGATCGTTCACCGGGACAAAGATTCCGGTTCGAACAATATATCCCTGCCTTGAAAGTTGCAGGTTATGAAATAATCTTTTCAAATATTCTAAACGAAAAAGATGATAAGATTTTTTATTCTCATTGGAGACTTATATCTAAGCTTTGCATTGTAATTAAAAGTTTTTTTCATCGTTTAAGAGATTTAAAAACAGCGAAGGAATGTAATCTGATATTTATTTATCGCGAAGCCTATATGATGGGAACAAGTTATTTTGAAAAACGATTTGCTAAAACTGGGAAACCTGTAATATTTGATTTTGACGATTCAATTTGGCTAAACGACACAAGCGAGGGGAATCAAAGTCTGGCCTGGATGAAAAAACCAAAAAAAACTGCTGATATCTGTCGCTATGCAAATTTAGTGATGGTTGGCAATCAATATCTGGCAAATTATGCACAGAAATATAACAAAAATGTTTTTATACTTCCTACTACAATAAATACGGAATACCACAAATCGATCAAATGCTCAGAGAAATCAGAAAAAATTTGCATTGGATGGACTGGCACTACTACAACTTTAAAACATTTTGATACTGTAACTCCGACATTAAAAAAACTTAAAGAAAAATATGCAGATAAAATTTATTTTAAGGTAATTGTAAATTCTGAAAAGTGGGTAAGAGATATAGATGTAAAATTTGTCAGATGGTCATTAGAAAACGAGATATCTGATTTGTGTGAATTTGATGTAGGGATAATGCCCCTACCCGACAACGAATGGAGCAACGGCAAATGTGGATTCAAGGGCTTGCAATGTATGGCTTTAGAAACTCCTGTAATTATGTCACCCGTAGGTGTAAATACTGAAATAATTTCGCAGGGAGTAAATGGGTTTTTGGCAAAAAATGAACAAGAATGGTTTGACATTTTATGTGAATTAATTGAAAATCCTGAACTTCGCAAAACTATTGGTAAGGTCGGGAGAAAAACAGTTGAGGAAAAATATTCGGTAAATGTCTGGCAAGATAAATTTGTTCAAAAGATATCAGAATTGTAATATTCTTACTCTTTCAAAATTGTTCAGCCTTAGACTTGAATTTAGAACTACGAACATGTGAACATTTGAACAATCGAACAGGAGAACAGAGGAACAATCGAACAGAAGAACAGACGAACAATCGAACAGGAGAACAAACGAAGTACGAACAGCGTGATAATGCAAGAATAAACTGGAAAAAACCTTAGCCTTCTCCTTTTATACTAATAAGGTAAAATCTTCAAATAATCCGCTAATTGATCAAGTCCTTGTTGTAAAGGTTTTTTAACAGCTACACGCATCATCATATTTAACTCGGCATGCACTACCATCCTTGCAGCAGTCTCATACGCTGATAAAGGCTTAAGTTGTATCCAAAGAAAGAACTTGTAAGGAGAATTATCTTCGCCTGTGATCTTTATCGTTTTAAAAGAATCGCGTTCCAAAATTTTTAATGCCATCTTTTGTCCCTTGACCGAAAAAGAGCAGTTGTTTTCTGTTGCATTCCAGTCTTGTACATCTGGAGGAATTAGTTTAGAAATGTTTCTGAAATCTGATAAAAATTTAAAAATCTTCTCATCAGAATTTGCGATTTTGACTGTCTTACTAATTATTTCTAGATCTTTCATTTAGAATTGATTATTTAAGCATATTACTTTTTCCAATTTCCCGGATCAATACGCCATTCTTTTAGAAGCTCTAAGTCGTTTTCCGAAACATAACCGGTTTCGATAGCTTTTTCTATCAATGCTTCATAATTACTCAAAGTAAACAATTTAACTTTTGCTTCTTCGAATGCATCATTTGCTTTTTTGAAGTTGTATGTAAATATTGCCGCCATTCCAATAACTTCACAATTTGCCTCGCGGATGGCTTTTACAGCACTAAGACTGCTACCGCCGGTAGAAATTAAATCTTCTATAACCAATACTTTTTGATTTGGATCGAGTTTCCCTTCTATCTGGTTACCCATTCCGTGATCCTTTGCCTGAGAACGAACATAAACAAAAGGTTTTTGCATTGCTTCAGCCACCAAAGCTCCTTGTGCAATTGCTCCTGTTGCCACTCCAGCAATAATATCAAAATCGCCAAATTTGTCGTTAATCAACCTGACAAAAGATTCTTTTATAAATGTTCTAACTTCGGGATATGATAATGTTTTTCTATTATCACAATAAATTGGTGAATACCAACCCGATGCCCAAGTAAAATGATTTGTTGGTTCAAGTTTAATTGCTTTAATTTGTAAAAGTTTTTCGGCGATTTGTTTTGAAATTTGTTCCATTTGTTTATGTTTAAAATATTTTATAATAATAAAATCCTTCTTCTTTCCGAATCCGCCACCGCAGATAATTCGTTCACAAAAATATACTTTTTAGAGGAAGAAAAAATTAAAAACGGATTAAAATTTTTCATTGAAAATGAGACATCTCTAAACCTTAATATTTACGGGGATTCATTTAAGAAATTGCCGGATTTTATACTCTCTCAATTTAAAATAATCAATGCTGCCGGAGGGGTTGTGTTAAACGATAAAAAAGATGTTTTATACATTTTTCGCAGGGATTATTATGATTTCCCAAAAGGTAAACTCGAAGATGGTGAAAGTGTAAAAGAAGGAGCTTTAAGAGAAGTTTGTGAGGAATGTGGAATTTTAATCACTGATTTGAAAATAGTTAAACCAATTACTAATATTTATCACATTTATAAATTAAACTCACAAAATATTTTAAAAAATACCACTTGGTTTCTGATGAAATACTCAGGCAACTATAATCTCACTCCTCAAACAGAAGAAGATATTACTGAAATTGGTTGGATAAATAAGTCTGAATTAAACAAGTTTAGATTAGGGACTTACCCTTCCCTAATAGATTTGCTTGACATGATTACGGAAATTGTTTAATTTCCAGCCTGTCAATAAAAAATTATTACGAAAGATATTTACTTATCATCATTTTGGTTGCCAAATCCACCCTCATTACCTCCTACAAGTTTAAAGAAATATGTTTCGAAATTATCGCAAGGAGAAGGTGCCGGTGACATTAACAAGGTTCCGTCTGCATCAATTAAATAGTATGTGGGATAAGTTACAACATTGTATGAACTAATCACTTTAGAATTTATTTCAGTGAATAAAAACTGCCAGTGGAGTTCATTATCCGTTATAAACTTTCGGGCGGCTTCTTTGTCCTCATCTGTTAAGATTGTAATAAAAATACAAATCCCCTTATATCTTTCATACAAGTTTTTAATCAATCCAAATTCTGTTTGTGATGTATATGTTTTTGTATTTGCGAAATGAAGATAAACATATTTGCCTCTGAAATCATACAGCTCTTTCATATTATCTGCAGTATCAGGCAATTCAAACGGAGGGGCAATAGTACCCGTTGCCATGCTTAAAGAATTATCTGCTATATTTTGAGCTATTTTCTGATGCAAAGGGAATTTAGTAGAAAGATATACTGAATCCAAGGTTAACAATAATGGCAACCAAGGTAGATTTTTGTTTGCAAAAGCATCATTCAAGCCTTTTAAAATCACTAACTCACGAAATTGAGGGCCCTTTAATTCAAAATTCTGATTTAACAACTTTTTTAATCTGCTTATACTATGTCCATAATTTATTATTGCATATAGTGTCGCCCCATTTTGCCCTGTTAGATATTCGTCAAAATAATCAGCATAAATATTATTGAACAACTCCATATAAGCAGGATTGTCATATAAAACAGGAGCTTTTGTGAAGTAAGCATACACAAGGGCTTTTTCGTATTGTTTTTGGGTAGCGATATTCTTTAAAGCTGCAATTCTGTATCTTTTATATTCGTTAAAGTATTGATTATCAATATCTTTATAGTGCAAATCTATATTATTAATAAAGGTGTCAACATCAGAACTCAGACCTCCCGAGTAAATTTCAAGATAATTTAAATCAAGATATCTAAAGAAATAGTAATCAAAATCTATTATTAAATAATTCAAATCTGTGTTTTTCATTCCCTTAATACCCAGATGGACTGCTTCCGGTTCAAAAAAGGGATTAAATAAATCTTTCTCATCTTTTTCGTCAAATTCTGGTAACAATATTTCATATTCCCCACCGGGTTCCGCATAAAAATAAGCATGATAAACTCCAAATTCGCCAAAAACATAAGTGATTTCATTTATTTCGAATTTAGTGTCAAAATTGCCTTCAGCATCAATTTCGATTGTAAACAACTGCTCCTTTAAAAAAGTTATCCGATCAGAATATTTGTAAAAGATAAGTTCATTCCCTGAATATGTTTTTGCATTTCCAAAAATGTGTACTTCGGTTCCAAACAAAACTGATGACAGAAATATGTATGATATCAAAAGAAAATATTTCACTTTACAAATTTTAAGTATTGCAAATTTATTTGTTTTTGGCAATTACTAAAAGAATAACTCAAATGAATAAGAAATATTTTCTAATTAGACATATTTTTAATAGTCACGAAAAAATTTCTATTCACCGAAAAAAAGCTTTTCGCTTGAGAAATCCAAACCAAGATTCTCATTTTCCAATATCTCAATTTCTTTCAAGGTGTTTTGGAAAAATTTTACATAATTTTCATTTGTTTTATCAAACACTTTATGCTGTGTAGCTTTGATTATTTTTTCGATTCTTTTATTTGTTTCAATTGTAGTCGGGTTAAAGAATACTTCGGAAAATTTTTCCCAGATATAATTAATCCCAAGTTCTGAAGGATGCAGCATATCATTTGCATAAAACCGATAATCTCTTAATTCATCCATAATAATTTCGTAGGCAGGGAAATAAAAAGCATTACTATTCTCAGATATTAAAGATTTGATTGCTAGAAATAATGATGATTTACTGAATTGGTTTTCTGTTGCCCCGTTTTTCAAATGTCTAATCGGACTAACAGTAAATATAACTTTTATTTTAGGGTCGACTTTTTTGAGATTAGATATTAATATTGTCCAGACACTTATTGTTTCTTCCGGCATAACAAATCTTTGCTTAAATGTCGAAGCCGGTAATTTGTGACAATTTGTGACAATATTACCTGTTTTTGAATTTTCATAGATTATTGCCGTACCAAACGTAACAAATAGGTAGTCAGTATTGGTCAACTTATTTTTCAATAATTTGTTTGCATCATTCATCAGCTTCAATGCATCTTCTTTAGTTTTAGCAGAGAATTCACTATGAAAGTTAAAATGATTCCATTTCCCGTTTGCAAAAAACAAATCTGATTCTTCAATTTCTCTCTTGGACAAAGCAGAATTAAGAGTTTCGGCTAATGATAAAGGGTTGTAATGAATTCCGGTTGGATTTACCGATGTTCCGATCTTCATGTCTTTCATTTTCTGTCCGATATTACCGGCAAAGCAGGAACCTGTAAAAATACAATTATCTGAATGGCTTATTCTAAAAGGCATTAGCGGACAGACTACAGGAGTACTAAAATTCATAACAGTTACAACAGTTAATTAAACTGTAAAGATATTAAAATTGTATAATGTCCAGTTTCCTATATTTTTAAAAACCAAAAGAGTTATGTTCAGAAATATCAATCTGAAAACTTTATGAGTTTTACTATGTTTTGCTTTTGATTGTAATAGTTTATTTTTAAATAGTAAACCCCATCTGCAAAGTCGTTAATATTTAAGATATTTAATCCCTCATAAAGTCTAAAATCAGTAACAATTCTTCCCAAAGCATCTATAATTTGTGCATCAGCATTCTCGATTATTTCTACAAATATTTCCGAATTTGCCGGATTTGGATAAACTTTTACATTGTCTGCAGTAAAAGAATTGATACCCAAGCATAACTGACATTCTGAAGTATCTGTACAAAAACCTTCTGTAATTATTACTGCATAGTTACCATTGGTTTGTGGAGCGAAAATCCTGTCCGTTTCACCTTCTATAACTGCAAACGCATTTTCACAATCTACCCACTGATAGCTCCCATTATCATTATTTGCCGAAAGTATATCGTCCTCATAAGTTATACCAACATCTACAATAAAAACACTCAAATTCACCGTAACAACAGAATCACAACCATTTATTGCTACAAAAGTCTCTGTATATTCTCCTGTTTCGTCTAATGTTTGACTGCCAAGAATATACACCTCTCCTGAACAAATTTCTGCATTCACGTTTTCGCTAAAGACTTCTTTTATACTTAGATTTAGAATATAAATACTATCACAAGAATTTACAGTTTGCAGATTATCATAGTAGGTTCCCTCTTCTGTATATTCATCTCCACGCCAAGTGTAAATATCTCCCTGACATATTGATTCATCTTCCTCAAATTCATAAACAGGATATACACTCAGATTTAAGATATAAACACTGTCGCATGAATATTCTGTTTGCAAGCTATCGTAATAAATCCCCTCAACTGAATATTCGTTTTCGCGCCAGATATATGTATCTCCGTCACAAATTGTGGCATCTTCCTCAAACTCATAAACAGGATGAACGGTAAGATTTAATATATAGACACTGTCGCAGGAATTGACTGTTAACAGACTATCGTAATAAATCCCCTCAACTGAATATTCGTTTTCGCGCCAGGTATATGTATCTCCCGAACAAATGCCATGATTTTCGACAAATTCATAAACAGGATTAACTGTAAGATTTAATATATAGACACTATCGCAGGAGTTGACGGTTTGCAAACTATCATAAAATATACCTCCTTCAGTGTATTCGTTTTCACGCCAAGTGTATA
>ENA-UOWO01003979-UOWO01003979.1-activated-sludge-metagenome-genome-assembly--contig:-NODE-3979-length-16660-cov-7.375429_pt1 | contig 16660 bp, 14 predicted proteins | sample MGYA00238148_ERZ761564 | MGnify/ENA primary metagenome ERZ761564 (study PRJEB28885, sample SAMN05720194) | activated sludge metagenome | isolation source: Anaerobic digester | place: USA...
AACGTAGCACACTCTTTCCCTACCGACGCTCTTCCGATCTTGACATCCTTCCACTCGAGGCAGGCCAGGGACGTGCCCACCGTGGTCTTGCGCTTCAGCTCTTCGGGATCGTAGTTCATCACGGACGAACCGTCGTCGACCTTGCCGATGCGCGAATTGGCGCCGGTGTGGAACAGCAGCGCTTCGGTCAGCGAGGTCTTGCCGGCTCCGCCGTGGGAGACGAGCCCGATATTGCGGATCTTGTCGGTGGTATACAGCTTCATTGAGTTCTCTCCTCGGAACAGTTTCGCCCGGAATGCCAAGAAGGGCGAGTATTTCAGGTATGTATACAGGAAACCCGGTACAATTGCAACGTCAGAACCAGCCGAATCGTTCCCCCACCCAGGAGAGGATCAGAGATCCGATCAGCGCGGGACCCGACCAGTGCAGGAACGCGGCGACCGGCGGTGTCAGCCCCGCCGGGCCTTTCCGCAGCAGCCAGGCGCGCAGCGGAATCTGGGCGGCGACGACGAGGAACAGCAGGATGCCCAGCCGGTGGAACGCCGCCGCCTCGCCGATCCGTCCGTGCGCGAATGCCGTGAAACTGCGTACCAGGCCGCAGCCCGGACATTTCGCCTGGAACAGGAGCTGGTGGGGGCACAGCGCCGGAATTTCCCGGCCGAGCAGGGAAACGAGCTCGCCGCCCGGAGGCGCCGGCGTCAGGATCAGGGCGGCAAGGACGATCAGAACCGCGACGACGAGCTGGTGCCGCTGATACGCGTGAAACCGCGCTTCCGCCGTGACCGGATCGGACCGCATCGCGTTCCGGTCAGTGCTTCCCGCCGAGCGCCTGGATGACGCCGTTGATGCCGATGGATATGATGGAATACAATATCAGCCGCTGTCCTTTGGGGTTTCCCTGGGCGACGTAGACGAGTCCCTGGATCAACGCGATGATCGGACAGCAGACGACGCCGATCCAGTCGGTGGTCGAAAGGGCGACTTCGTCGATACCGGCGGCGGTCTTCCCGAGACCTCCGAGCGTGGCTCGATCCTCGTCGCTCTGATACTCGTTGCAATGCTTGCATTTGCGCGCCCCGCGCGCGATCGGTTCCTTGCACCAGCGGCAGGGGACCGTTCCGCCCGGAGGCGGAGGGGCGGCCGGACCACCGGCCATCGATCCCGCCGGGAATCCCGAACCTCCGGCGGTCGCATGGCCGGGCCGGGATGCGGCGCAGGAGGGCGAGGTGCAGCCGCCCGAGCGGGTCCAGCAGGTGTCGTGGTTGACCGAGCGGCAGGCGGGGCAGTTGTGGATCTGCTCGCCGAGGGCGATCGGCTTTCCGCAGACCCCGCACGACTTGCCCAGAACCTTCTTGTTCGCCTTCATCACCTCGGGAAGAACGTCGTCGCCGGCCGCTGGGGGCGGAGGCGGCGGGGGATGGGCGGGATCGCTCATCCCGGAAGACGAAAACGACGGCGTCGCATCGCGCGGGGGCGGCGGCGGGGCTAACGTCGCGGGCCTGGCCGGGGGCGGCCCGGCGGGGCGCGGGGTCGCGGTGACCGTCACCATGCGCTTGCACTGGGGACAGGGAATGAACGGGCGGTTATACCCGTCGGGAATCTCGATCTGTGTCTTGCAGTAGTTACAGCTTGCGTTACCAGCCATATCCTCTCCGCCTCGAACGATTCTGTCCCAGCCTACTGCCGGGGATCAGGAAAATCAAGAAATGCATTTGCTGCATCGGTACTCACCCGTGGCCGGGAGCTGCCGGATGTGATCCAGGCAGGTGGGCTTGCCGCAGGCGGCGCAGGCGACGCTGCAGTCGTTGCAGGCGGGGGCGCCGCACACGTGGCAGTTCGCCGTGTGCGCCGGGCACAGGTCCGCCTGGCAGGAGCGGCACTTGAAGTGACAATGCGCGCAGACGATCTGGCCGCAAGCCGAACAGGTGCTGGTCAGGCACTTGAGACACAACTGCCGGCCGCAGGCCGCGCACGACAGGGCGCAGCTGGAACACACCGGGTGCTTCGACGAGCAGACGATGATGTCCGAACCCTGCACGCGGGTGCCGCAGTTGGCACAGGCCATCGAGCTTCCCTCCCCGATCGCGCCCGCCTGCTGCTCCGAGAGGATCGTCTCCCCGGCTTCGTAATACGCCGAGAAATCCATCTTGTCGATCGGAAACCGCGACCGGTTCTTGTCGGCCCATTTCGCGGCCTCTCCGTTCAGCGGACTCTTCAGATTGTAGCTCTGATACGACAGCATCTCCCCGATCCGCACGATCAGGTGCGACAGCGACTCGCCCGCCGCCCAGTGATCCCCGATGCAGATCGCGTGCGGGGCGATGTTCGGATGGAACACCGGCGTGAGCATCCGGCACTGGGGGGGCTGCCGCGGATAAGATCGCGTAAGGTATATTTCGGCCAGGTGGCTGTTCTTGACGGCGACCTGGCCGTCGGGTTTCATCACGAGACTGTTGACCAGAAATTCGATCTGGTATTTTTCGGGCGGATTGCCGGTGACGGCCTTGATGAGGATGCGGCCGCCCGCCTTGAACGTCTCGACGATCTTTTCGTAATCCGCCTGGAGTCGCTTCAGTCTGATGCTCATCCGTCGCTGCCCTTTTCCGCCGGCTGGATGCCGGGCAATGTGAGAATCTTCGCCCATTCGGGTTCGAGCACCCGGAAAAACTCGTCGATCGCGAGCGAGAAGTTCAGCCCCTCCGACACGGTTTTCGCGTAGATCCAGGTGTTGACGCCGATCAGATACCCCTCGGGATCATACAGCCCGCCGCCCGAATTGCCGTGGTTGAGCGGGGTCTGCATCTGAATGACGGTCAGATCCCGGGAGCCATACCGGTTCGTCCGCAACGCCGAGATGACCCCTTCCGTGTAGGTCCAGTTCAGGCCCATCGGGTTGCCGATCGCGAACACCCGCTGGCCCATCGAGAGCTGACGGTTCGGCTGATACTTGATGACGGGCGAGAAGCCCGGTGGGGTCGCGACCCGGAGGATGGCCAGGTCGATGCCGTCCGGGGCAAGCCACACGGGGGTTGCCCGCGCCGACTCGCCGGAAAAGAAGGTGACCTCGACATCCCGCGCCTTGCGCTCGAGTGCCGCGAGGGTGTCGACCTCCTCCCCGAGGGACAACACATGGGCATTCGTCAGGATATAGGTGAACGCGTCGCGGTTGCAGAGCGCGATGCCGGAGCCGGTTCCCTCTGAGAATCCCGAGCCGGAGCGGATGTGCACGTTCGCCATCAGCGACGCTCGGATACGGGGTTCCGCGGCCCGGATCGTATCCGAAACCTTGCCCATATCGAACTTCACCCCGCCCATGGGCCGCTCGCTTCCGCTCCACAGCGGGATGAACGTCAGGGCCAGCGCCGCGATGCCGCCACCCATGCCGGCGAAGGCGAACAGGTTCCCCTTCAGGTCGCGATTCTGCTGGATCATGGCCAGGGAGAGCGCTCCCACGACGACCGAAAGCAGGCTGCCGGTGAGGGAAAACAGGAAGAACACCGTCGTGCCGCCTCCGCCCGAGGGGCCGCTGCCGGTGGAGAAGTTCCAGAGACTGAACCCGAGCGCACCCGTTCCCAGGATCAGGGCGATGACGGCCATGACCGACCAGCGGGTTTCCCGCTTCGCCAGCTCCTCGGCCAGGGCGGCCGAACCATGGCGGGCACCGGGCGGAAGCTGCCGAACGCCGGAAAGATCGCCCTTCGTGATCACGATGTCGGCCGGCCCGCTTTCCATCGCGGCTGCCCGGTCCGGCCGGCAGTGATACCCTCCGCAGCCGTCCGCATTCCAGCAGGACGTGTGGTTCAGGGAGCCGCAACGGCCGCAGATCATGCCTTCCTCGCCCTCGCGGATCGTCTTGCCGCAGGTGGGGCAGAGCGCCCCGGCGCGGAGGGCGTCGACGACGACGGGTTCGGCTCTTGACGGTGTATTCATCAAAATAGAGCTGAGTAGATGCCGAAGAACAGGGCGAGCACGCCCCAGAGAACGGAAACGCCCAACCCCGCGTAGAACAGGATGCGGAGGGGCGGCGGAAGCCGCTTCACGTCGAACAGCCAGCTTTCCGTGAACATCGCAACCAGGTTGGCGGGCAGGGAAAAGATGAAGAGGCAGCCGAGGGCGCTCGCGACGAACTGGGCGATCACCAGATTGCGCATCCGCACCAGATCCGCCCCGTCATACTCGCGCGCGGTCCACTCCGCAGAGGTCATGGGCCGCTCGGTCGGAAAGACGGCCTTGCAGTATTTGCAGATCAGCGCGTTCGCAAGAATGCTCGATTGGCAGGCAGGGCACTTTTTTTCCGCCGTCCAGCCCGGGGTGAACGCGTCCTCGGCGACCGCCTCCGTCTTGGTGACGGCCGGAGCGGCCTTGCAGCCATAGGTGCCGCAGCCCCCGATCTCTTTCCAGCAGTCGTGATGGTAGGGGAGCGAGCAGAGCGGGCAGGTCACGACCAGTTCGTCCCGGGAGATCCCGGTGCCGCAGGTGGAACAGGTCTTGCCGATCTGCTCCTCGCGGGCCGGTTCCGGGGTGACTCGCACGGACGGGGATGCGGCTGCCGACGGGGTGGCGGGGCGGCCTGCCGACGGGCGCGGAGGCGGGGCGGGGGAGGGGGGGATGGTGTTCATGCTCGCTCTTTCTGCTGGAACTCGAGCAGGCTTTCGCCGATCACGATCACGTCGCCTTTTTCGAGGATCTTGCGGGTGACGCGCTGCGCGTTGACGAAAACCCCCTGCGGGCTTTTGTTGTCGACGAGCTCGAACTTGCCGCCGACCTGTCGGATTTCGGCGTGTTTCGGCTCGACCGCCGGATCCTTGAAAATATAGATGTCACATTTCGGTGAGCTGCCGATGACCGTCGGGTTGTGGTAGATGACGAACTGTTTGCCCCGCAGGGCACCGGATTTCATGACCAGCCAGGCGTCCTTCGTCAGATTCTCGACGAGACCGATGAAGATCCCGACCATCGCCCCGATGATGCCAAGTCCGATCAGGCGGCTGACGGCCCCCGAAGAGCCGATGCCCGACTTGGTCAGTGCCAGGCCGATCGGGTCGAACACGAGGCCGCCCAGGAAGCCGCCCAGCAGTCCGCCGACCAGCCCGTTCAGAAACAGCTTCTTCGAGCCGAGCGCCCAGCCCTGGCCGACGCCCATGCCGGCCCCGACGATCGTCCAGGCCAGGGCGCGGCCCGAAATGATCATGAACACCATGCCCGGCGTGAGCAGGGCCAGGGGATCCTCGACCGGTCCCGGCGGCCGGCTGATGAACATGCTCGCCCCGACGGCCCAGATCATCTGGATCACCATGCCGCCGAGAATCATCCCGGCAATCCCCCAGGCCAGGCCGATCCCGAGCCCGATCCCGCCGCACCGCGCCGCTTTCGGGAGGTTGCGCGACATGATGCCTTCGATCAGGCCGACGAAACACCCGATCAGGGCCGCCGCGATCGGGATCATCAGCACGAGGCCGATCCCCGACTCGTTCCGGGCCGTCTTGGTGATCAGCGGCTCGATGACGGCCCAGGCCAGAATCGCCCCCAGCAGGCCGGCGACCGAGGTATAGACGATCGGATTCAACCACAGGGCCGTCTCGACCGGGGCGCGCTCGGTCGGGGTCAGCGGCCGCCGGGCCGCCTGCTCCATCTGGAGCATCTCCTCGATATGGGAACCCCGCAGGTCCCGTTTGTTGATGACGATCGGTGCCTCTTCGGTCATGTTCCTCTCTCCTGATCTCCGGGGACGCCGCTCATGGGACCAGCCCGGGGACTTTCTGTTTCAGCTCGGCTTCCAGGGCCGGGTTCAGTTCGATGATCAGCCGCACGATCCGCCGGGCATACGTCAGCCGGATCTCATCCCGGGAACCGGCCGCCAGGGCTTCGAGATACGGCGCGAGCTGGACCAGCAGACTCTCCCCCAGCACGGCCCGCAACTGGGTCATCTGCATCTGAAGCTGCTCCGTCCGCTCCTCGGTGGAGACGGGCCCGGGCGGCAGGGTCGCCAGCACGCGCTGAACCCGCGAACGCCGGTCGGCGGCCGATGAGGCGATGGCCTCGACACGGCCGCAGATGTCGTCCAGCTCAGCCGTGAACGAGGCGCCCGTCACGGGATACGCACCGGTCGGACCGACGAGCCCTGCCGAGCGCCCCGCAAGGGCCGCAAGCCGGGCGTGCAACAGCCGCAGCTCCTCGGCCGCCGCCGTGTCGGATGCCCAGGAGCCCAGCAACTCACGCGTCTCGGCCCGGGAGGCGGTCAGGGCCGCCTGGACGAGGGTCGCGCGGAGCGCGAGGAACGCTATCGCCAGTCCGAGCACGAATGCCAGCAGCAGGGGAATGAAAGAAGTATAATTATCACTATTATTCGTTGCGGTCCCGGAGTCCGGCGCGGCCGGGACTGCGGGGCGTTGTCCGGCCGGCGCTGCCCGCGCGTTCCCGGCGGGCGGGGCTTCCCGCGTCTCGCCCGTGCCGACGGCGCCGCAGGTGAGCTTGCGCAGTTCCTTTCCGATCCAGCAGCGGGTCAGGGGCCGCGTTTTCCCTTCGACCCAGGCGAACAGCCCCTCTTTCTGCGTGATCGGGTCGATCACCAGGGCGACCTGGAATGGCTGGTTGAAAAAGTAGTCCTGGATGAACTTGTCCATGTCCGAGAGGAAGATGCCGAAGCCCGGGTGCGTGTGATACCACCCGACGATCGTGCGGCCTTTGAACCGCGTCTCCATCTCTTTATGAATGTGGTCCCAGGTCTCGTGGGTGAAGGTGACCTGGGCCCCGTCGTTGCGCGTGTGCTGGCCCCGGATGCTGCCGTCGATCGTGAGATACGGTCCGGCATCGTCGCGGGCCGTCGAACCGACGAGCACGCCGCACAGCTCGACCGAGGTCGTCTCGCGGCCATGCGCCAGCAGTTCGTCGAACACCGCCTTTTCGATCACGACCCGCGGCTCGATGCTCTCGCGTGCCGGGAACGGCTTTTTCCGGGAATCCGGAACCGACGTGCCGGTCTGGAAATCGAGACCCTGGGTGGTCGGGGGATTTTCGGGTTTGCTCATGCCTTCACCACCGGCTCTGCAAGGGGTCCGAGCAGCTCGTGACGGTCGCCGTCCAGCAGGTAATACGCCTGACGTTCGCCGTCACGGCCGATGAACACGTCGAACGGCGGCACGCCCAGCTCGGCCAGTGTGCGTTGTTGCCAGGGCTCGCTGCCGTCGAACTGGTGGGCGAGCACCGGGAATCGCAGCTTCTTGCATGTCGGACAGGCGGCTTCGGACTCGTGGATCCGGCCGAGGGAGGCGTGGTGCTCGGTTTCCGCGCCGCACTCCTGGCAGGTGAAGCCGACGAGAACGTCCTGGCGCAGCTCGAGAACGGCCTCGGGGCCGAGATCGCCCCTCACCCGGGCGAGCGCATCGGCAAGCGTCAGGGTCGCGACTCCGGCCTCGAGCGGGGTGACCGGCGAGAAGCTCTCGTGGCTGAAACAGTCGGGCTTGCGCTTGTAGCCGATCAGGTCATTGTTGAAGTTCAGCCCCTCGAAAATGTAGCCCTTGCCCGAGATCGTCTCGAGGCCGTGGAGCAGCTTCAGCGCCTCCTGGCACTGGATGCCGGCGATGATGCTCGCCATCGTCGGGGTCGTCGGGGTCTTGCCCGACAGCATCTCGTCACGGGTCAGCAGGGTGCAGGCCTTGCGCGCGTTCAGCACCTTCCAGTCGATCTGGCTCATGGTGCACTCGTAGCAGGGGCCGTCGCCGGGGGCGAACACCCGCGCCACGCCGTTCAGAACCTCGATCGCCCCGTCGATCCAGGGCTTGCCGGCCCGGAACGCGTTCTGGTTGATCGTCAGACGGGCCTCGCGGTTGTCGAGGCCGCCGATCACGACATCGGCCCAGTAGAAAACTCCCAGGCCGAGATCCGTGACCGCGTTGACGCACAGCGGTTTGATCCAGATGCCGGGGAACAGGTCGCGCGCCCGCTCCGCCGCCACTTCGGCCTTGAACCTGCCCCGGTCGCGTTCCCGAAACAATACCGATCGCGATAGATTCGAGGGCTCGATCCGGTCGAAGTCGACGAGAAGGACGTTTCCCACCCCCAACAGGGCGAGATTCTTGACGATCTCGTTCCCGAGCGCCCCGGCGCCGATCACGAGGATCTTCGCCTCGGCCAGCCGCTTCTGCTCCCACCACCGGATCAGCTCGAACCGCGAGAACCGGTGTTCCTCTTCATACGGGGAAATCGACAGGATCGGCGGCAGTTCGGCCGACCCCGGGGGATCGCGTCTCACGGGAGGCGTCCGGCGGTGATCTCGGGCTGGATGCGGAGCACGTCGCCGGCCTGGACGCCGGCCTGGTGGAGCGACTCGTCATCGAGCAACTGCCGGCCCGAAGCCTTGTGATGGAACTTGTAACTCATCAGCTGGCCGTCGGGGGTGAATCGCGGCAGGCTCATCCGGTCGATCAGAAGGATCAGGATGCGGTTGACCGCCTCGTCGTCGGGCAGTTCGGCTTTGACCTTCTTGTTTCCCGTCGCATCCCAGATCTCGACCATCAAGGATCCCATGGTTTGGCGCTCCCCTCATTCAGACATGTGATGCTCCGTAGTCTACTCCCCACGGCCGCATTATTCAACTCGTGGGTTGCATCCGCCTGGATATTGCGGTACAACGTTCGGGCTGCCGGCAGGGACGATGCCGGAACGAACGATCCGGAGGTGTGTCATGATCGGGTGTAAATATAATAAATCATATATATCGATGGGTTGGACGGCGATCGCGCTGGGCGCGGCCGGCTGGCTTGCCCTCTCGTCGTTCGCACCCGCTCCGGCGGAGGCATCGTTCGAGTCCCAGTTGTCGGCCGTCCAGGCCGCCGCGAAGAAGGGCCAGCACGCCCAGACCGCGGCGCTGCTCGAACGCCTCGGGCCGTCCGCCGTCCTCGAGGATCTCCGCCTCTCCCTGCTGGCCGACGCCCTGCGTCAGGCCGGACGCGAGGAGGAAGCGCTCCGTGTCGGCGAAAACCTGCTGAATCGCGGCGAGGAGTGGCTGCCCGCCCGTCAGGCCGGGCTTTCCTACGTCATCCTGGCTGCAAAACTGCGCGGAGCCCCGGCTCTCGAGCGGCTCACGAAGATCGCCCGCGGTCTGGCGACTCCCTACCAGCGCGGACGTGCCCTCGAGGCCCTGATCGATCTGCATCCGCCCGCCTCCCGGGAACGCAGTCTCGCCGCTCTCGAGGCCCTTCGCGCCTACCGCGCCGAGACGGCGTTCTACCAGAACATGGCCGAGAGCGTGAAGCTGCTCGACACCATCGTCGCCTCCCCCGCGGGCTGGGCCTTCACCCCCGACGAGTGGGTCGAGATCATCCGCGCCGCGTCCCGGGAAAAACTCGGTGCGAAGGTCGACCGGCTGATTCCGACCCTTCGCTCCGCCCTTGGAGCCCACGGGGGCGTCATCGGGGTGATTCTCCAGGCCGAGGCCGCTGCTCTCGCCGGTGGCCGCGACCGGGCTCTGGCGCTCCTCGCCGGCGTTCTCTCCACGCCCGGCATCGATCCGGCTTCCAAGGCCTTCGCCCATCAGATCCGCGGCGACATCCTCAGCGCCGCTTCACGCCATGCCGAAGCCGTGCCCGAGTTCCAGGACGCTCTCACCTGGGGAAAACCGCCCGTCGACCCCCTTGCGGCGCGCTACCGGCTGATGCGCTCGGCCTTCACCTCCGGCCAGGACCAGATGGCCCTCGCCGAAGCCGAAATCCTTTGCGGTGATGCGGCGGCGAAAAAGCTCTCGCTCCTGCCGGTTCACCTCTACGAAATGGGCCTCGAGCGGTTCGATCGCGGCACCAACCTGCCGGCTTCCGCCTGGTTCCGGTTGATGGCCGGCTCGTTCCCGGGGCATCATCGCGCCGACGATGCCCTGGGATATGCCGCCGTCTGTGCCGGTACGACCACTTCCGAGGGAAAACACCTGCTCGAGCGTCTCGAGAGCGTCTACCCTCACTCCTTCTACCTCTACTGGTTGTCTCCGGACCGACGGAAAGCCCCTCTGCCTCAGGACGGCAAAACCCCGGCCCCGGCAAAGAAGTGGAAGAGCCGCGCCGCCGCCTGGTCCGCCCTGTTACGGAGCCCCTTCGAAGGGATCGCCCGCGAGGAAATACGTTCGCTTCTTGCCGCTCACCCGGAGGACATGGGCCTGTTCAAGCTCGCCGTCGACACGGCCGAAGCGGCCGGCCAGCACAACCTGACCGTGGCGATCGGGGAGATCCTGATGCGCACCACCCTCGAACAGGGCCGCTCCGCCGCGAGCCTGCCCGCGTGGGCCTGGAGAGCGCATTATCCGCGCCCCTGGTGGACCCTGATCCAGCGCGAATCGAAAAAATACGGTATCGATCCCTACTGGGCGCTGTCGATCATGCGCGAGGAGAGCCACTTCAATCCGACGATCCTCTCGCGCAGCAATGCCCATGGTCTGATGCAGATCCTGCCCTCGACCGGCAAATGGATCGCCGGCAAACTCGGCATCAAGGGCAAGTTCCGATCCGACTCTCTCTGGAATGTCGATCGCAACATCGCCTTCGGGATCTGGTATCTCGGATACCTACGCGACCTGTTCGGCGGCGATCTCTTCCTCGCCGCAGCCGCCTACAACGGCGGTCAGGGGAATATCACCCGGAAAGTCGAGCAGGGGCCATATGCGCACCTTCCCGTGCTGACCCGCCTCGACCGCGTGCCTCTTCCCGAGACGCGCGATTATTACAAGAAGGTCATGGGAAGCTGGTGGAATTATACGCGGCTATATAAATAGCATCCCGCGGCCTTCAGTTGCGGCGCCGTCTGGGACCGATCTGAAGGGCGGGGTCGAACCAGCTTTCGACGAGGCCGAAAAACGTCCTGCTGAACAGCGTTCCCACCGTCAGTGAGAACGCCAGCAGGCCGAAGATCTCTGCCGCGGCGCCGGACATGGATGTCAGAGTAGATGCGAGGAGTCGCTCTTCACGAGAGCATCGACACTGCCCCGACCGGTCTGTTCCATATCGGCGAGCCAGGTCAGAACGCTGGCCACGCGGAACCGGACCGAGCGGCCGATCTTGACGGTCGGCAGGCCCAGCTTGCGCAGGGTGTAGATCGTGTTGCGCTTGACCTGGAGATATTTCATCAACTCGGGAATCGTCATCAGGCATTCAGTGTTCATTCGGCGGCCTCCCGAAACTGGTTTGGTTGCGTTCAGGGTATCTATCGTCATCCCCGCGCCGGCCACGAAGCCCCAAAATCCCGAAACTTCCTGATCCGCATCTGATCAGGGTGTTCGACCGATCAGGAATTTTTTTCTCCTTCCCCTCTTCGGATTCCCGAACCGGGTGCCGATCATCTTTATGAAGTTCACGTGAGGTTCTTCTTCAACTTGAAGATCGACCTGGCGGGGACGACAACCATATCCCTAACTCCCTTTCAATGTGTCGCGCCGCCGACACATTTTTTATTTCCGGCTGTTTCCATCCTTGCGCATCGTTTCTGTGAACGGTAGAATGCGGGCAACCCGGAAGAGAGTGAGGCGCGACATGGTCCAGAAATTTTCCTTCACCCCCCGCCGCGAAGGGGAAGTGCTCGTGCTTTCGGTGAACGGCTACCTCGAGGGAACCGGCGGCGCCACCCTCAAGAGTGACGTCGAACTCTCGCTCCAGCAGGGCATCACCCGTTACGTCATCGATTTTTCCGGAGTCGAGCTGATCAGCAGCCCCGGCGTGGCCGCTCTCCTGGACATCGCGAGCCGGGTCATCGACGACAACGACGGCCGCCTTGCCGTTTACGGGCTCGACAAGCATCATTCGGCCGTTCTCGAGATGTCGGGCTTCTTCTACCTGGCGACCGAAAAAGGTGATGCCGCCTCGGCGCTCGCGGCCGCGATCGAGTGACGATCGGATGAGCTGCCGTCGATGAGCCCTGCCTGTCCGGGCCCTCGACCTGCCCGCAGGCTCTGGCTCATTCCGCTGCTTCTGGGGGTGTTTCCGCCCCTGCTGCTGATCGCCCTCGGCTTATCCACCCTCCAGACGGAGCAAGAATCCCGCGTCGCAGCCGTGAAAGCCCGCCTCGATGCCCTCATGGGTCCCATCGCAGGCAGCCTGGACCCTTTCACCTGGGCGGAACGCCGGATGAAACGCATCGCCGGCCGCCTCGTTCGACGGAGTCTCTCTCCGATCGGCAGCGGGAAAAGCATCGTTCTCCGAGCCGCGGAGTCCGGCATCGAGACCTACCCGTTCGATGCCGCCGGAGCCCTTGCGGCACCCCCGGGAACTCCGCTTCGCGCCAGATTCGTGATGCAGAAGCTGTGGACCCAGCTCGTCTCCCCCCTCACCCCCGCCCGTTCCCTCGAGGACCGGCGCCTTCTCAAAACATTCTGCGCGGCGCTGGGAAGTGATTTCCGGATCACCGACCTGCGGCGGCGTGAAGGAGTGGTTCAGACCTTTCGCGTTCGCCGGCAGGACGGATGCATCCTCTGGATGCGGCGAAGTCCGGCCTCCTCCGAAGACCGGTCCGGCTGCCTGCTCGTCCTCTGGAAATCCCCGGACCAGGCGGCGCTCATGCGCTTTGCCGCACGCTCCGGCCGGAAGCAGGCCCGACGTTCCCTCCAGGTGCTGGCTCGGCTGCCGGAAAGCGGCTGGCGTATGGTCGCCGGCCCCCGCCTCGAACGAATGCCGAGGGAACTCGCTGCCCTCCGTCGCGAGGGGGGCGGCGCCACGCGCCTCGTCGATGATCGGCTCTGGATGCGGTCAGCGACGGGGGACGTCACGATTCTCGCCTCCCTGGCCGTTTCCGATGCAGACATCGGCCGCATGCGGCGCGGCGTGGGTTACGGCGGGCTGTTTGCCGCCCTCTTCGGATTTTTCCTCGTGCGCCAGGCGATGGAAACGGCCGCTCTCCGGCTGAAACTCGCCCTCGTCTTCCTCCTGGCCGCGGCTCTGCCGATCGCCGGGCTGGGATATCTGGGGTTCCGCATGCTGCGCGATCGCCGCGACACCCGGATGACGAACGTCTGGAACACCGGCCGGGAGATCCTGATGCGGATCGACCGCGAGTTCGATCAGGAGATTCTCCGCCACGGCATCGAGTTCCGCCGGATCCGGGACGATCACCGCTGGAGCTCCGACCTCGCAGGGGCCAACGCCTCCGCGACCGAGCTGGTGCGCGACGGCCGCCTCGGCCGGCTCGAACTGCGGGATCGGTTCGGCACCGTCATGGGGGGCGCCAGCAACCCCTACCTGCTGGAGGGGATGGAGCGGATTTTCGCTTCCTTCTGCTGCGTTTGCATGGAACGGGCACTTCCGCCCGGTCGCATATCGCTGGAAAAGCAGACGATCGATCCGATGGCGCGACTGGTGTTCGACAGCACCGAAATGGGCTTCCCCTACATCATCTCTCATCCCGACATGGTGCACCTGTTCCGCATCGGCATGCGCAGCTTCCTCTGGTATTGGGACGTCTACCGCGATCCCGGCCATCCCTTCGCCTTCATCAACATCGCCCAGGACACCCGGGATGCGATCCGAAGATACCTGGCCAGGCGCTTCCAGTCACGGGAAGCGCTCGGCGATGTCGCGTGGCGTCTCGCGGCCTGTGAACCCTCCCGGGAACTCTGGCTGCCCGACGTCGCCTCCGGCATACCGTCCCTCGGACGCCTGACGGCCCGGGTGCGGCTGATGGGCCAGGCCTGGTCGGGCCGGCTGACGAGCGACGACGGAGCCTGGCTGGTGACGGCGTTGCCGGGAGAGCGGATCTCCGGATTCACTCTGTTCGCCCTGTTCCCCGAAGCCGAACTTGCCAGGGAAGGGGCCGCCGGCCGGGATCTCCTGCTCCTGGCCATGGGAATCATTCTCCTGGTGGCGTTCCTGACCGGAGGCATCCTGGCCGACACCTTTCTCGTTCCCGTCGGGGAGCTCTCGATGGGGCTTGCCGCGCTGCGGAAACGACGGTTCGACATCACGCTCGCCTCCGACCAGAAAGACGAGCTGGGCGATCTGATGGCGCTGTTCAACGAGATGGCCGGCCGCCTTCGTCAGATGGACATGGCCCGCTGCGTGCAGAAGGCTCTGATGCCCTCCCGCATGCCGGGCCTTCCCGGATGGGAGTTCGATCTGTTCCACCAGACCGCCTCGGAGCTCGGCGGGGATTACGGCGATCTGGTGCGGCTGCACGACGGTTCCCTGCTGTTCGTCATCGGGGATGTCACGGGGCATGGCGCCGGCTCGGCCCTGCTCATGGTCATGGTCAAGACGGCCGTGTTCCGGTTCGCCGAGTCCGGCGTCGAGCCGGAAGAACTGATGCACCGTCTCAATGGCCTGATCTTCCGGCTGATGAAACGCCGCAAGCTGATGACCTGCCTCATTGGCCGACTCGAGCCCGAAACCGCGCTGCTCCGGATCGTCAATGCCGGCCACCCCTATCCGCTTCGCTGTTCCCCGGACGGAACGGTTTCCGAACTCACATCCGTGGGGTTCCCCCTGGGAGCCGGCGACCGCAGGCTCCGCCTCCATCCCGTCGAGGTGCGGCTCGAGCCCGGAGAAACGATCCTGCTGTACACCGACGGACTGGTCGAGGGACTGGATGCCTCGGGCCAGATGTTCGGCTACGAGCGCATCTTCAGTTGCGCCCGGGCCGGAGCCGGCCAGCCCGCGGCGCTGTTCCGCGACGGACTGATCGGCGCCTTCCGGTGTCATCACCCCGATCCGCGACTGGAGGACGATCTGACCATGATCGTGATCCGCCGGCATGGGTGAACGGATGAAACGGCTGGTGCGGCTTGGGGCTTTTTATATCCTGTTTGGTATACTACCCATTCTCGTCGGCGTCGTGCTTGCACGGTATGCCATCGGAGCCGGGGAGGCTGCCGGTCGTGCTGCCGTGCTCGGGGAGCTGCGGAGCGAGTTGTATCGGCTGCAGAGCCGGTATGATCCGATCAACTTCTATGCGGCCTGGTTCGATGCCCTCAGCCGCAGGGGCGCCACCGCAACCGAAGAGCTGGAGGGATGCCGGCGCCGGATCGAACGGTGGGGCAGTCCCGTCGATCTGTTCCGGTTCGATGCCGATGCCCGTCTCACGGGAATGGGCTGGCGGAACGCCGATGCGCCGCCCGTGATGCGGATTCTCTGGAACGAGCTGCGCACGGGAGAAACGGAGCAGCCAGACCGCAGCCGGGAGTTCGAGACCTCGATCGATCTGTTGCTCGGAACGGATTTCCGTGTTTCGTTGCTCGATACGGCCGGCCGGCGGGGCATGCTCGTCCGTCCGAAAGCCTCGGATGGCTTGTTGTACTGGAGCCGGGACGACGCCGGAGGGGCCTGGATGGCCGCGATCTGGCGCATGCCGTCACCCGATCAGCTTCTGCGTCGGACAGCCCGCGTCCGGATCGATCCGGGCACCCTGCTCGTCATCGATCCCGGCGGAACGAAATCCTCCCAGCGGGAAATCGGCGGGCGGTGTGCCACGGCCACGGCCGAGGTTGTGGCGCAGAACCTGCTGATCCAAAACGATCCCTGGGTCGAGGCCGCCGGGAGGATCTGGATCGGCGGAACGATCGGCGAGTCCCGCATCCTCCTCGGCCGTTCCACTCCCGCGATCCGGGCCGCTTATCTGCGCCGGACCGCTGATGCGTGCGGCCTTCTGCTTGCCATGCTGCTGCTGGTGTTCTGGTATCGCTGGCTCATGATGGACCGTGATCGATGGATATCTGTCCGTATAAAACTCATCCTGCTTTTTCTGTTCGCGACCCTCGTTCCACTCGTGGGGCTGGCGGGGCTTGCATCGGCGGCGGTGGCCGAGCGTTCCCGTGTCCTGATGGACCGCGCCTGGCAGCGGGGAAAAACTCTGCTCGAGGCCCTCGATGCAGGCTACGAAGCGGATCGCCACCGGGTTCTCCAGGCGTTTCGCAGGGTCCGGGATGATCCCGGCCTGCGATCCAGGAATCCGTCGGCGCGTCAACGACGCATCAAGACCCTGCAAAAGAGGCTCGACATCGTCAAGATCGAGCTGCGGGACGTGCGGGGGGAGCTCGTCGTTTCGACCGAACGGCCCGAGGCGCTGGCACGCATCGAAAACGTGTTCCGGGTCATGGCGCAGATCGGCCTCGAACGTCAGGCCCCCGAACTCATTCCGCCCGATCGCGTCGAGGGAGGGCGCCAGGTCGATCTGATGACCCGGATGGCCTTCGAGAGCCCGGTCATGGGCCTGTCTGCCGTCATGGACCAGCCCGATCGGGTGCACAACCTCGATTTCAGCATCATGCGCGGCCTCTGGTACTGGGATGTCATCCGCGATCCCGCGCACCCCGCCGCATTCATCAACATGGTGAAGGGCAAGCACGAGGCGGTGAAAGATTATTTGAACCAGTATTTTACCACCAGGCGGGGCGCGGACGACGGCTTCCGCCTCGCTGCCTACACCATCGACGGAGGGCATCTGCTCGGGAGGAGGGAAGCGCCGATTCCCGCCGATGTGCAGGCCCTGTTCGACCAGGCCCGCGTCGCCGGTCGCACGCTGATGGAACGGTGCTCGACGGCGCAGGGGGAGCAGCTCGTCACGGTGGTGCCCGCGACGTTCCTCGGCCGCTTCGTGCTCGTGGCGGCTATCCCGGTGAAAACGGCCCTGAGCGGATTGCAACTGTTCACGCTCGCCCTCTGGCTGATGTTTGCCGCCATCGTCATCGCCGCCGTCGCGG
>ENA-UOWO01003981-UOWO01003981.1-activated-sludge-metagenome-genome-assembly--contig:-NODE-3981-length-16650-cov-4.791142_pt1 | contig 16650 bp, 15 predicted proteins | sample MGYA00238148_ERZ761564 | MGnify/ENA primary metagenome ERZ761564 (study PRJEB28885, sample SAMN05720194) | activated sludge metagenome | isolation source: Anaerobic digester | place: USA...
AATTCGGTGGCGGGTATTTTGACAGTTAAGGAAGGGACCCCGCCAAAAGCTTCGCATTTAGGCGGGCAGGCTTGGTCGATGTTTCTGAGTGGAGATATGGAGAAAGAAACAGAACAAAAATTGGTTTGGAGAAAAATTTTAAATAAACCAGTAACGGTGTTGAAAGTGAGTCATCATGGGTCGTCAACGGCCACAAGTGAAGAATTACTGAAAATATTAAAACCAAAGACGGCAGTGATTAGTGTGGGAAAGGATAATCGGTTTGGGCATCCAACAAAAGAGGTTTTAGAAAGATTAAAGATGGTTGGAGCAGAAATTTTGAGAACCGATATTGTTGGCGATGTTACTGTTGGGGTTGATTGAGGACTTGGTAAACTTTTTGAGATATATTTTTTATAACTTGGCTGGATTTTTGCAAATCACCGCCTTGGGTCATAACACAGAGTAGATAAGGTTTTTTGGGGAGATAAACAATACCGCAATCATGAAACTGAGTTTCGCCGGTGTCAAGAAATTTTCTTTCACCAAATTTATGAGCAACGGCAATATTTTGAGGAACACCAGAAACAAGGGCGTCTTTATATTTAGTTTGACTTAACATGGCTAAGGCTTTTTCGGACATTTCTTGGTTGAGATATGAAGCGTTAAACAGAATACGATAAAATGAAGCATAGTCCTTGACAGTAATAATGTTACCATTGGGATTAGTAAAGGCTTTGGAGATATCAATATCTAAATCTTTATAAACCTCTAAGACTTCTTCGTTAGTCAGATTTTGAGAGAGAGTATTGTAGGCATCGTTATCTGATTCAATAATCATTTTTTCGAGTAATTCTTGGATAGAATATTCCTGATTAGGAGCAAAAGAGACTGATGGTTTGATGTTTTGAATGGAATCTCCTTCAGATGTGACAATTAAGGGTATTTTTGTTTGAAGGGTTTCCGGTTTCTTTTCGGCTTTTTTGAGGTAAGTAATAAGGACAGGAACTTTAATAAGACTAGCTGGGGCAAAATATTCTTTTTCATTAATACCGATCCAAGGTCCGTTATTAAGGTCACGAAAATAGATTGAAGCGAAGTTAATATTTTTCTTTTGAATTTCTTGGTTGATGACTTGATTGATGGAGTTTTTTAAGGAACTAAGATTGTTGTTTTGGTCAAGGTCGGGGTTACATTCTAGAATAGGATTAATATATTTATAGCTAAAATTTTTCCGAATAATTTCCCCTTCATTATTGCGGATTTGATGGAAGTCGTTTTGGATTTTTTGAGAGAGGAAAAAGCCGAGGCCGAAGGAAATTATAATACTAAGAATCCAGTGCCAAAGGGTTTTTGATGAAAACATTACATTATAATAACATAAAACAGAGTGAGAAGTGATAAAATAAATGATAATTTATGGCAGATTTTAAATTAATTGAAAATAAATGGCAGGAATATTGGGAGGAACACCCAGAGATTTCGAGAGCCGAAGATTTATTTAATAACGACCCCGCAGTGGCGGGGTTGCTTCGCAAAAAGTATGTTTTGGTAGAATTTCCATATCCGAGTGGGAGTGGACTTCATATTGGTCATGCGTTTAGTTTTACCGGAGCTGATGTTTACGCTCGTTTTAACCGAATGATGGGTTATAACGTATTATTTCCGATGGGATGGGATGCTTTTGGATTACCAACAGAGAACTATGCAATTAAAATGAAACGGAAGCCACAGGAAATAACTAAAGAAAATACAGATCATTTTAGAAGTCAGATGAAAAGATTAGCCTTTTCATTTGACTGGGAAAGAGAAGTTAACACAACTGATCCAAATTATTACAAATGGACTCAGTGGATTTTTATCCAATTATTTAAAAAAGGACTGGCTTATAAAAAAGAGATGCCAATTAACTGGTGCCCGAGCTGTAAGATCGGTTTGGCTAATGAGGAGGTGGTTGACGGTAAATGTGAAAGATGTGGGACTGAAGTTTCTCGAAGAAATATCTCTCAATGGGTAGTAAAAATAACAGATTATGCTGATAAGTTAGTGGAGGGGCTAAAGGAGACGGAGTTTATTGAAAAGGTAAAACAACAACAGATTAAGTGGATAGGGAAATCGGAAGGAGCGAGAGTGAGATTTCAAATACAAAACCCTCTGTCAGCTGATGCTGACATCTCCCTTAAAAAGGGCGACTTTAATTTTTTGGAGGTGTTTACTACCAGACCGGATACGCTTTTTGGGGCGACGTTTATAGTGATAGCACCGGAACATCCGCTGGTCAGCGAGATCTTAGATGTAAGATCTCAGATCTCAGAAGGACAAAAAAATGATATTCAAGAATATGTTAAAAATGCCAGAAAAAAATCTGATATGGAAAGGACGGAACTGGCCCGGGATAAAACCGGAGTGTTTTCAGGATTATATGCGATTAATCCGGTTAACAATAAACAAATTCCAATTTGGATAAGTGATTTCGTTTTGGCTTCATACGGAACCGGAGCGATCATGAGTGTTCCAGCTCATGACGAGAGAGATTTTGCCTTTGCCAAGAAATTTGGCTTAGAAATAGTTCCGGTAATAGAGCCGATGGATAAAGATCATGACTTTAGTAAGCAACCATATATAGATGTAGATGAGGGAAAGATAATTAATTCCGAGCCGATTAACGGCATGGCGCCATCAGAGGCATGGGAAAAAATGGTTAAGTGGTTGGAAGAAAAGAAAATTGGGGAGGCAGTTGCCTCCTATCATTTAAGGGATTGGATATTCAGCCGACAACATTATTGGGGGGAACCGATACCGATGATTCATTGCCATAAATGTGCAATGAATCAGATGCAAGATGTTAGATCTAAGATCTTAGAATATACAAAAAAACAAAATATAGATATAAATGTTTTAGAGAATAATCCAGGGTGGTATCCGGTAGAAGACGAGACATTGCCGATAGTCTTACCAGAGGTTGAAGCTTATGAGCCAACCGATGACGGTAAGAGTCCGTTGTCAAAAATTGCCAGTTTTGTGAAATGTAAATGTCCGGTTTGCGGTGAGGAGGCTGAGAGGGAAACCGATACAATGCCAAATTGGGCGGGGAGTGATTGGTACTTCTTGGGGTATGTATTAGCTGATAAAATGAAAGAAGTTCAAGCCGCCTCCGCTAAAGCTTCGTCGAGCCGCAGTGATGTATTTGTTGATATATTTAGTTCTAGTCAAAAAGAATTAAAATATTGGGGTCCGGTGGATATTTATATTGGTGGGGACGAGCATAATGTACTACATTTGCTGTATTCGCGGTTTATTTATAAATTCTTGTGGGATTTAGGAGTATTGCCAAAAGAATTTAAGGAACCTTATTTTAAGAGAATTTCTCACGGAGTGATTTTGGGGCCGGATAATCAAAGGATGAGTAAGTCCCGGGGAAATGTAATCGTGCCGGAAACCATAGCCGATAAATATGGAGTAGATGTGGTGAGAATGTATTTGATGTTTATGGGACCGTTTGATGCGACTATGGTTTGGAACGAAAAGACGTTGATGGGAGTAAAGAGATTTCTAGACAGATTCGAACGGTTTATTGGATCTCAGATTTCAGATGTCAGATGTCAGAAAGAAATAGCGAGTGATAGCAGTAAAGAAGTTAAAGTGATAATAAACAAGCTAATTAAAGGGGTAACTGAAGATTTAGGGGCTTTTAAATATAATACGGCGATTGCTAAGTTGATGCAAAGCATCAACAGTTTGTCAGATCTCAGATCTCAGATCTCAGATGAGGACATAAAAATATTAGTAAAATTAATGGCGCCGTTGGCGCCGTATACGGCCGAGGAGATGTGGAGCAAGATAAAAGAAGAAAATGATGCAGTTTCGGTCCATTTGAGTGATTGGCCGGAGGCGGATGAAAAATATTTAGTGGAAGATGAAATCAGTTTGCCGGTAGCGATTAATGGTAAGGTGAGAGGACAAATAAAAATTTCTAATGACAAATGTCTAATGTCTAATGAAGTAATTGGGTTAGCTAAAAAAGATGAAAAGATACAAAAGTGGATAGAAGGGGGCAAGATAATTAAAGAGATATATGTGCCAGGGAAAATGGTTAATTTGGTGATACAATGATATATTAATGTCTTTAATCTGATAATTAAAGACCGAGTTGAATGAATTAATTTTTTGAAATAGTACTTAATATGTCAAGCAGTTTTGTAGCATGACTGCTAATGATTATTAAATTGGTTGAAAGACCTAATAAATCATGAAAACAAAAACTTTGAAGTTAAAGAATGGGATAAGAGTAGCGATAGTGCCAATAAAGGGTTTGAGATCAGTGACAGCGGAGGTGTTTTTAAAGATAGGGTCAAAGTATGAGACTAAAAATGAATTTGGAATAAGCCATTTTTTGGAACATATGGCTTTTAAAGGGACTGAGAAAAGGCCATCAGCTTCGGATATTAATAAGGAGATAGACAGTAAGGGAGCGGGATACAATGCGGGGACGGGTCAGGAAATGACTTCTTACTATATTAATAGTACTAGAGAGAATGCCTGTTGGGCAGTAGAAATGCTGGCGGATATATTAACCAATTCGGTTTTTGATAAGAATGAAGTTTTAAAAGAGAGAGGAGTGATAATTGAAGAAATCAAGATGTATCAAGATAATCCGATGATGGGTTTATCGGGAGAGTTAACTAAGTTTTTGTATGGAAAATCGAAGATTGGTTGTTGGGATATTGCCGGTGAGGTTAAGGATATTGAAGGAGTGACAAGAGAAAAAGTGATGGATTACAGGAATAGATTAATTAATCCAGAGAATATAGTGGTGGTTTTAGCCGGAGATGTTGATGATATGGTCCTTGGTGAAGTGAAAAAATATTTTGGTGATTTTACTTTGAGGAAAGGGAACAAATTATCGGGGGTGGAAGTGGTTTTAAACAAGGAAAAAGAAAAGAAGATAATAAAAGAGGTAGAGCAAGGTCATTTTGCTATGGCAGTACCGGCTTTAAAGAGTCGAGACAAAAGGAGATATGCTTTCAGGCTTTTAGATATTATCTTGAATGGTAATAGTTCTTCAAGGCTTTATCAGAAGATTAGGGAGGATAAAGGATTAGCTTATTATGTTTATTCAGTTTCGGAAAGTTTTGAAGAAGTTGGTTTTTGGGGAGTTCAGTCCGGAGTAAAGCTAGATAGGATGGATGAGGCAATGGAGATAGTAAGAAAGGAGATTTTATCTATAAAAGAGAATGTTGACAATAATGAGCTTCAAAGAGCCAAGGACTATTTGGTAGGTAAAGTTAAATTGGCGATGGATAAAACCAGCTATTGGGCAAGTTTAATAGGTCAAAAGTGGTTATTAGAAGATGAATTGGTAGATATTGATAAAGAATTGAAAGAATATCAAAAAGTAGGTTTGAAGGAAGTGTCTGAGCTGGCTGGGGAGATTTTTAGACCAGAAGAAATCAGGCAAGTTTTAATAGTGAAAAGGTAAGTTTTTGGGTTGGAATGTTATTACAGGATAATGTAAGAACGGTTTAGCAATAAAGTATTTATTCTGCTAATTAGAAATGGGTGATTTTTTGTTTGGCTGGTTAGGGTAAAAGTTTATTTTTCTGATTTTTGAGATTGACTATTATAGGGTGTTTTTGGTTTAGAAAATTTAAGAAAAAGTAGTTAGCTTTTGATTTTGATTGATCTATTTTTGAAGGTGGTTTCTTGGAGGGAATAGTTTTGTTCGAGAAGTGTAATGAGAGTGTAGTTTTTGAAGGTAAAAGTTAGCCTGGTTTGGCCTTTTTAAGAGTAAGTGCGGAGAATAGTTTACTTTAAAGTATTGATTGATGTATAAAGGTAAGTTTTTATTTTGATTAGGTTACGGTTATTTTATAGGTAATTGTTTAGAGAGATTTGTGTAAATAAAAATGCGGAGAATAATAAAATATTGCGGTTAATTAATACTTTTTGTATTTAAAATATGCGGTTAATTTAGTTTTAGGAGATAAAATTGGAGGAAATGACTTGTTTTTGATTGAGAGAGGGTGGTGGTTAATGAGTTTAGCTTTAAAAGTTAAATTTTGAGGAATCTTTTTTAGAAAGAGATTAATATTAGAGGATATTTTTATTGAATTTTTAGGGATGAGAAAAAGACGGAGAAGAAGATGATTCTAAATGTTTTTGTTTATGTAGTATTTTATGTATATTGATATATTTTTAAATTTCGAAATTAGCAAAGTTTACTTTCATTTGCTAAATGAAAATTTATTTTAAAATAGACCTATTTTGGCGTTAAAAATTAGTTTTTATAGGGACTAAATGAATTTTGATTTAGAAACGAAGAGAAAATTTTCAAAATGCTGTTAATTTAAGCTGTTTTGAAATTGATATAGGGTGAGATATTTTTTGTATCCCCAGAAGGAATTGTCCCGCAGTTGCGGGATAGGAAACCTGTTATATATTTTTGTGTCCTCACTGGGAATTGAACCTAGATTTGCCACTTAGGAGGTGGCCGTTCTATCCGTTGAACTATGAGGACAAAATAAAAATGACTAAGATCTAATTTCTAATGTCTAAAAGAAGACAGAAGAAGAATAGTTGCTTTATTAAGATAATTAGTCAGGGATAGGAGATTCGAACTCCTAACCTCACGCACCCGAAGCGTGCGCGCTACCAATTGCGCCAATCCCTGCCAACAGCTTCGCAGTTAGGCAGGCTGGCCTGCCTTCGTTAAAACTTCGGCAAGGCAAGCCTGCTGAGCATTTACCTAGGTAAAACTGCTTTAGTTGAAGGTAGCCTTATTATATCTTACTTTTGTTAAGTGTGGTTTTGATATGGTTGACGATGGGAAAAAGAGTCTTTATACTGATTAATATATGACAGATAATGATAGAAATGTAAGAACTTTAGTAGTTTGTTTTGTTTTGGCTTTGGCAGTTTTGGTGCCTTTAAGAGTTTTGAAAAATGATACTGAGATGGTATTTAGACAGGCAGAGGTTTTGGGAGAAACAGAAATGGAGGAGGGGGATAAAATGGAGTTGATTTATAGGGATGAGGTAGATAGCGTCGGGGTGGATGAGGTGGTTTTGCCTGATGCTGAGGTATCGGTGGTGGTTGAATCGGAAGAGTAAATTAGGTTTACTTTATTTTTTGATGGAAAGTGAATAAAGGTTTTCAGTGGAAGAAAGGGAAAGGTTAGTTAAAATGACTACTTTACTACCGTCGGACCAAGGGTAGACACAGTTGGGGTTGAAGTTGGAGGTGAGTATGGTTTGTTGGTTGAGGCCGTCGTAATCAACTACTTTTAAATCTTGATTTTGAACGAAGATGAGATTGTTGGTGTTGGGAATCCAAAAGAGTTGAAAAAGATCTTTTTGAGAGCCGATAAGAAAGTTAGTGTCATCTTTGATATCGTAAACATAGTAATTTCCAACCTTGACTTGGCGGTTTTGGGTTTGAGTGCTTTTGGCTGGTGGCGGGGTAATGAGATTATCTTTAATGTCACCATCGATTTGGGCTAAATAAAGAACTTTGTCTTCTTTACTAGAGTATTGAATGTGTTGGGCGGAAGCAGTAGAAACTAAGGGTTGTAATTCTTTGGGAAGTCGGTCAATTTTATTTTTGGTAATAAGGGAGGTTTGAGTTTGCCAATCGGCATAGATTTCTTTGAGGTTTTTGGTGACATCGGTAAGTTTTTGAGAAGAAATAGGACTGTCAAGCGAGAGGAGGTAGTTGACCTTGGTCTTGGGGTTATTAGTTAAAATTTGGCGGGAGTTGGGGGAAAAAGTATAGTTAAATTCGGTCCAGTTGATGGTGGCAGAGTTGGTAGCTAGTTGACGGGTATCACTGCGAATAAATGAAATAGGCAGACCAGTGGATTCTATTATATAGAGGCCGTTATCTTTGGTGGCAGAAGCAGAAGCAACAGCATAGACAATTTTGGTATTGTCGATATTGGCGCTAGGGTTGATGGCTCCGGTGAGAGTGATAGGTTTTAGATCGGGGACGGAACTGAAAAGTTGAATATCAGCTTGATAGACGGTTTCCGGTTTAACGGTAATGGTTTTTTGCCAAGGATTGAAACCATCCTTATTAATTTTGAGAGTGTAAATTCCGGGTGAAAGGTTAAAAGTGTCATCGGTGGCGGTAATAAGTTTGTCGTTAATATAAACAGAGGCACCTTTAGGGTAGGAAACGGCAGAGATAATGCCGGTAGGGTTGAGAGTAAAGCCATTCTTGAGGGAAAATCGATAACCTCTGGCAAAAATAGAAATTAAGTAAGTTGAGCTGATGATGAAAAAACCAACTAGAGCGATAAGGGTTAAACTACGTCGGTTGGAAGAGTTTTCCATATGTTTTATTATAACTTAAGCGAACAGGGGGTAGTGTATCATATTTATATGAAGTTGTTGAAAAAGCTGGGTATAGATTTGGGTACAGCTAATAGTATTGTGTGGGAGGCAGGGAAGGGTATAGTTTTAAATGAGCCGACGATTGTGGCAGTGGGGATTGAGGACAGAAAGGTGTTGGCTGTAGGGAGTGAGGCTAAAAAGATGTTAGGAAAGACACCGGAGTATATTGAAGTGGTTTGTCCACTGGAGGACGGGGTGATTGCGGATTATGAAGTAACTGAGGCGATGTTGAGGTATTTTTTGCGTCAGGTGATGGGAAATAATTGGTTTATTGGTCCGGAAGTGATGGTGTGTGTGCCGGCCGGAGTAACCCAGGTAGAACAGAGAGCAGTGTTAGATGCGACTTTGTCGGCCGGAGCTAGAAAGGCTTATTTGATAGATGAGCCTTTGGCGGCAGCGATTGGGGCTAAGATTCCGGTGTCGGAACCGTTTGGGAATATGATTGTGGATATTGGCGGTGGGGCGGCGGAAGCAGCAGTAATTGCTTTGGGAGGGGTGGTGACTCATAAAAGTGTTAAAGTGGGAGGAAATAAATTAGACCAGGCGATTATGGATTTTTTGAAAAAGAGGTTTAATTTAATTATTGGAGAACAGACAGCGGAGACAATAAAGACTAAGTTAGGAAGTGCGATAAAGCCAAAAAAAGTAGAGACGTTGGAGATTAATGGTAGGGATTCAATTTATGGTTTGCCAAAAAATATGATAGTGGATAATGATATGGTCTATGAGGCATTACGGCCGATGTTGGAGACAATAATTACAGTGATTAGAGATACTTTGGAAATAACGCCGCCGGAATTGGTGGCAGATATTGTAGACAGAGGAATTGTTTTGAGTGGGGGAACGGTACAGCTGAAAAACTTTAACACACTGGTAACCAGAGAAATTGGGGTGTCGGCGCATGTGGCCTTGGAGCCGCAATTTTGTGTAATTAAGGGAACTGGGGTGGCGGTGGAGAATTTGGAAATTTATCGGCGGGCGATTAGGTGATACAGTCAAGATTTTATTCCTATAAGGAATAAAATGTCTAATTTCTAATATCTAATTTCTAAGTAAAAATAAGACTTATAATTGGTGATTTTAAATTTGATGATAAAAGTTGATATAAATAAATATTTTTCCTGATTTATCTTTATTTTTGGGAGTAAGAAAATTGTTCTAAAATTAATATTTGGGGGAAAGATGATTTTTTGAATTAAATCCTATAACTTGACAAGGTAAGAGGGGGTGATATAGTTAAAGTATCAAACTTATTTTTTATTAATATAAGATATATTTTTGATGAAATTTTGCCATTTTTTGAAGTTTTTAAAATGTTAAAATCAATTAGTGAAAAAAAGAAAGGTAAAAAAACAGGTAGTAAGGGCCAAAACTAGCGGGAATAAGGGGAACTCTGGCAATAGTTTTTTCCTAAGTTACTGGAAAATGTTTGATATATCGCTTTTTGGCAGAGAGAGATCTGATCTGCTAAATATTATAGGAAGAAATTTGGACTCAGGCACGAAAAAATATTGGATAGCCACGGTTAATCCGGAATTTATGATGGAGGCGGAAAAAGACAGGGTTTTTAAGGATATTCTGAAGAAAACCAGTTTAAATGTAGTGGACGGAATCGGGTTGGTATGGGCCAGGGAATTAGATGCCAGATGTAAGATATTAGATATTAGAAAGAAAAGTAAAATTAATAAATTATTTATTGCTTTTAAAGTTGGGGTGGACGTTTTAAAAGGGAAGTATAAAGATCAGGTGGCGTCGGGGGCGGATTTAATTTTAGAGTTGGCCAAAATGGCTAAGGAAAAAGAGAAGAAAATTTTTTTGTTGGGTGGCTGGGGTGATAGAGCAGAAAGAACAGCCAAATTTTTAATGTCCAAATTTCTAATTTCTAATGACCAAATAGAGTGGTCCGAGGGTGAGCCAAAAATTGAAAATGATGAAGTGGTAAAAAAGATTAATAAATTTAAACCAGATATTTTATTGGTGGCTTATGGAATGAAGAAACAAGAATTTTGGATTAATGATAATTTAGAGAGTTTAGAGGTGGGTTTGGTAATGGGGGTGGGGAGAAGTTTTGATTATTATAGTGGGGAGTTAAAGAGGGCACCTGAAATTTGGCGGAAAATGGGAATGGAATGGCTTTATTCTTTGATTAAAGAACCAAAAAGACTTAAAAGGCAATTGGCTTTGCCGAGGTTTATTTGGAAAGTAATTATTAATTAGATTTTTTATGGCAGAAAATAGAGAAAGTATATCAATCAAATTAAAAGAGACACCAAAAGGTGAGTTGTCGGCATTACGGGCGGAATGGGAAGCGAAAATGGCTGAAGAGGGATTGGCACCAATTGATAAACCGTTAACCGATGAATTAGGTGAAGCCGGTGTAGAAGCTGACAGTTTTGATGGATTAGCAACGACGGAATACGATATTAAAAATAGTTTAGATGATGGGGTAGAGACAGAAAATATATTTTCCAGCGAAATACCTTTAAATAAATGCGGTTTACCGCCTTGTAAAAGAGCCAAGCTAGAGGATGAAAGGAGAATTGTAGAGAAAGATACAAGACTGGGAGTGTAGAGTTTTGTGGTAAAATTCGGGGTACTTTGGGGTTGGTAGAGATAATAGGTAAGTATTGTTTGTGCCCACCCAAAATAATTTTGCTTTGGGTGGTTATTTAAACCTATAATATTGATTTTTGGGGAGTTTTTTGGTATAATGGTGGTTGTTTACGAATAATTTTGTTAAAACAACAAAAATTAGGAGTAGATAGAACTTTTAAATCTTACAAGCTATAAGTAAATTATTGAGCCTAAAGTGGTAACTATTTTAGTTGTTACTTTTGGCTCAATAATGAAGAAAAGGGGTGGCAGAGTATGTTTGTGCTGGATTCGGTGATTAGGGAAGGAAATCGGATCGATTTGTTGACCTGTGGAGTGACTGATTCTTCCGAAAGGAAGAAGAAGATCGGTACTCCGGGTTGCTTGTGGGATCCGACCCTTGGGGAGAATTTTCTGAACGAGGGCGAGTGGCTCAAAACTGGAGGTTTGGCCCGGGTGGGCGTGTCGGCGGCGGTGATTTGCACCGGTGGCAGTGTTGGTCCGCAGGCTGTCATGTCGCGGTTTGATTCCGGTCACCCGACGGCTGCAGGTAAACTGACACCGCCGGCAGGGATCTGGGAATCGGGGTCGCTGATGAGTGCGGCGCTGAAGGAGTTGGGAGAGGAAGTTTTGCCGGCAGTAGACGAATACATCGTACCTTGGTGGTATGATGATGGATCCAGTTACTGCGAGTTGGAGCTCAACCATATCCGGTGCTACGCCGATGATCACAACATGCAGGTAAGCCAGAAGACGGCTGTGTATGTCGAGGATTTTGAGGATGTCGGTCAGCTGGCTATCGAAGAAGCTTTCACCATCTGTGTCGATGGCGTGCGTCAGGGTCGGGCGATTTTGGCTTGCGAGCCGGAGAACGGTGGTATTGAGGTGATTTTCCTGCTTCGATGCCGCGAGGCCGTTTTCGCGAGGCTTCTCGATGGGGAACAGTTCAAAGGCGAATGGCTTCACCGCGAGGTGGGACTGTGGACGGCCGAGGCGCTGGAAGAAGAGAATCGGCGCGGAGCGCTGACGACCAAGGCCATCAAAGTGATGGAGGTAATAAACGACTTGTAAGAGAATGGGCGACCGATATCAGTTTTGCAGCAATGCACAACAAAATATCCGGTCGCCCTTCTTCGTTTTAAAATTGGCCGAGGAATTTGATTTCCGGTTCGAGAGTAATACCTAATTTTTCTTGAGCTTGGGTTTGAATAAATTTAACTAATTTAAAATAATCGGTGGCAGTAGCGTGACCATTATTGACAATAAAATTGGCGTGAAGGGGGCTAATTTGAGCGTCGCCGATAGAGTAGCCTTTGAGATTTAGTTTTTGATCAATGATCATACCTGACGGATCTTGGTTGGGGTTATTTTTAAAGACTGAACCCAAAGAATTCATTGATTGAACGGCAGATTTTTTTTGGATAATATCAATGACTTTTTGTTTGGCTAAAGTAGAGTCGCCTAAAGTTAATTGAATAATAGATGAAATTATAAAATTGTTTATTTTTTCAACAGAAACAATGAACTGGGAAAATAAATGTTTATCATCACCATGAATATTGCCGGCGATAGCACCGCCGACGGTGGAAGGAATATAGGCAAATTCTTCCAGACCGACAAGATTATTATCTAAAGTAAAATTAATTAATTGAGAAAGTTGAACGCCAGAGGCAGCTTTTACTTGATTGTTGGGTAAAATTTCTATTTCGTTGGAATCATTTTTAATGACAATACCACGGAGGCCGGAGTCAGAAATTAAAAGATTGGAACCGTTACCCAAGATAGTTATAGAGATGTTAGGTGTTAGATGATAGATAAAATCAATAATATTTTTGAACTCTTCCGAGGATTTGGTGTGAATGAAAATGTCGGCCAGGCCGCCGATTTTGACGGTAGTGTAAGAGGCAAGCGGGTGATTTTGATAAATTTCGGAGTCGGGGAAATTAGATTTGAGGTCGGAATAAAGTTTATCGGTATCCATAGAAGGATTATATCGTAATTCAGCTTTAAAATTCAAAAATCCTCGTCATGAATTTTTCCGCTGGCAAATGAGTCTGGTCGCCCAGGCTCAAAATCGCTTCAAAATTATGACTTCTGATTTTTTTTGCGAATTTTAAAGCTAAAGTTTATCTTATAAAATAAATAATTTGAGATAGTAAAAAAATATGGGTTGTTGATGTGGAAAAGTGGGAAAAATACAAATTATCCTATAATTTATTTAGCCTCGACTTAAATTTTTCGTCACAAATTTTTCCACTGGAAAATCAATGTGGTCGCCCACGTTGAAACACGTTCCAAAATTGTGACTTCAAAATTTATTGTGTTTATTGTTATGATTGGTTATGATTTTAGGAATTGATCCGGGATTAGCTAATACTGGCTGGGCGGTGCTTGAGCCTGTCAGCTCATCAGCTCATCAGCCTGTCAGCTCATCAACCTGTCAGATGGAGAATAATTCAGAATATAAGTTGGTGGAATGTGGGTGTTTGAGGACAAAAATAACCAGTACTTCGGCAAAAAGATTAAATATGATTTATGAGGAATTGGAAGAATTAATTAAAAAATATAAAGTTGAGGCTTTGGCTTTTGAATCGTTGTTTTTTGCTAAAAATGCCAAGTCGGCAATTAAAGTGGCCGAAGCGATTGGGGTAATAAAAATTTGTGGCCAGAGAAACGGAATTGAGGTAACCGGATTTACGCCATTGCAAGTAAAAATGGCTTTGGTGGGTTATGGACGAGCTGAAAAGGAACAGGTGGAAATTATGGTGAGAGAATTTTTGAGTTTGAAGGAAAATATTTCACCCTCGCATGCATCAGATGCGGTGGCAGTGGCGTTGACGTATCTCTTCACTAACCGACAGTTGGTTGGCTAGATCTTTGGGGGTTTGGTGGAGATAAAAGTCTAACATCTCAGAATCCTTTTCTAACAATTTGGAGTCTTTTTCGATCAAGATACCGGCATCTTTGAGGAAAGTTGTTGGACCAACTACAGGCTTGAGTATTTCCTCGATAGGATGGGTTAAAATGTGTTGACTGTCGATTGCTTTTTCGTAAGCAACTAATTTGAAATTAGGACTATTGGGAGTTTTGGGCCGGCATGGAATTCTAAAAATTGTTCCTGGAGTAATTACTTCTATAATAGAGTTGGCTAATCTAAGGTTAGATTGATGAATTTTTCTGGCTTCGATAGCTTCAATTTGTCTTTCAGGATGACTAGTTCTATTATTTCGATAATGTTGAATATTAATGCTGGCGGCATTTTCTTCAGCAATAGCCTTGCGTCCTCTATGACAATCCCATTCTTTCATCTAACTATTGTAACATTTGGATATTCTTCGGGTTTAGGATAAAATGAGTTTATGATTTCAAGCTTGAAAGGAAAAATAAATCGAATTTTGGGGAGTAATTGTGAAGTGGAAGTAAATGGGGTAGGGTATTGGCTTTTTGTGGGGAAAAATTTTTTGAAAAATCACAATGTAGATGAAGAAGTAACGGTGATGACTTATATGGCGGTGTCGGAAAATGATATTAATCTGTTTGGTTTTGAAAATTGGGAGGAAGTGGATTTGTTTAAAATGTTAATTTCAGTGTCGGGAGTGGGGCCAAAAACAGCGGCAAATATTTTGGGTGAGACAGAAAGTTTGGCAATTATAAAGGCGATTGGTGAGGCTGATGTGGGTTTTTTTCAGAAAATGAAGGGAGTAGGAAAGAAAACAGCTCAGCGAATTATTATTGACCTGAAGTCAAAAATTGGGGGATTAGGGGAATTGGATTTGTCTAAGGAAGAAAAAATGGTTGATGACGATTTGGTTTTGAGTTTAAAGCAATTGGGATTTGATAGAAAAGAAATTGATAAAGTGACAGGGAAATTACCGTCTGATTTGGAAACAACAGAAGAAAAATTGAGTTGGTGTTTATCTAATCTCTAATTAATAATTAAGAATTAATAATTAAGAATGAACAGTAAAAAAATCGAAGAAGAGGATAAGACACTAAATCCAAAGGCAGAGGTGGAGGAAAAAATTGTCGAAAAAAAGTTGCGGCCGCAGAGGTTGGCGGAATTTATTGGCCAGGAAAAATTAAAAGAGCAGTTGGATATTTTTTTGAAAGCGGCTCAATCACGAGGGGAAGCGTTGGATCATATTTTATTTTACGGTCCGCCAGGTTTGGGAAAGACAACTTTGGCCTGTTTAATGGCTCGGGAGATGAATTGTAATATTAAAATGACCTCTGGTCCGGCATTAACACGGGCGGGGGATTTGGCCTCGATTTTGACAGGGTTAAAAAAAGGGGATTTTTTGTTTATTGATGAAATTCATCGATTAAATAAACTGGTGGAAGAAATGCTTTATTCGGCGATGGAAGATTTTGCTCTGGATATTGTGTTGGGTAAAGGGCCGTCGGCAAAAACGGTGAGACTTAATTTGCAAAAATTTACTTTGGTGGGGGCAACGACGAGAATTGGTTTAATTTCCGGGCCAATGAGAGATAGATTTGGCTATGTCCAGCAATTAGATTTTTATGAAGATAGGGATTTAGAAGAAATTATTGAGAGGACTGGTGAAGTATTAAAAGTAAAAATAGAGCCAGAAGCGGCAGAGTCAATTTCTAGGCGGTCAAGAGGAACGCCAAGAATTGCCAACCGATTGCTGCGACGGGTAAGAGATTATGCCGAGGTAAAAAATGACGGAGTAATTACTTTGAAAGAAGTAAATGATTCTTTAAAAATGTTGGGGGTAGACTCTTTAGGTTTGTCTGATGCAGATAGGAGGTATTTAGATGTGGTTAAAAATCAGTATGGCGGAGGTCCGGTGGGGGTGGAGAATATTGCCGCCAGTTTGTCGGAAGATGTAGGAACGATTACAGAAGTTTATGAACCATTTTTGATGAAAAAGGGATTAGTTAAGAGAACGCCGAAAGGGAGGGTGACACTCTAAACCCTCTGTCCCTCGACAAGCTCGGGACATCTCCCTTAAAAAGGGCGCTGTTATATGATATTTTTAATGAATGACGATATTTGGGAGTCAAAATTAATTGTAAAGAGAGGCCATTTAAAATATTTAGAAGAATTAAGGACTTTATCAAGAAATAATAGAACTAATGCTACTCGAACAGAAAATATTGTTTGGTATGAAATTCTTAAAAATAATCGGACTGGATTTAAATTTTTAAGACAGAAACCGATAAATAAATTTATTTTGGATTTTTATTGTAAAGAACTGTTATTAGCAATTGAAGTTGATGGTAAATATCATGACAAAAGGATTAATTATGATGAGGCTAGGGATAAATTTTTAGAAAATTTGAATATAAAAACATTAAGAATTTCCTCGGAAGAGATAATAGAAAATCCAAAAAAGGTTAAAAAGAAGATTAATGAATTTATAGAGTCAAGAAAAGTTTCCCTTTTTAAGGGAAAAGCCCCGTAGGGGAAAGGGTTTAAAACAAATTGGGCAGGGATTGATTTATTCGGCTTGGATGCCTAACAGCCAGAGAACAGCTTCTTTGCGGTAGCGACGATCACCACGAGCATTGATACGGATAGCCGGAAGTTTACCCCGTTTGCCCCAGCGTTTGATGGTGAGTTTGCTGACACGAAGAAGATCGGCGACTTCGGCAACGGTCAAAAGATCAGGTAAGTTGTCGATAGAGACGCCGTTGATTTTTTTGGGGGATGATTGTTTCACAA
>ENA-UOWO01003984-UOWO01003984.1-activated-sludge-metagenome-genome-assembly--contig:-NODE-3984-length-16639-cov-6.956404_pt1 | contig 16639 bp, 11 predicted proteins | sample MGYA00238148_ERZ761564 | MGnify/ENA primary metagenome ERZ761564 (study PRJEB28885, sample SAMN05720194) | activated sludge metagenome | isolation source: Anaerobic digester | place: USA...
ACGCCAATATAAGTGGTATTTTTTGTGGCATTGCGTTTGATTTTGTCAATAATCAAATTAGGATCATTTAATAAGGTAATGGCCGCTTCCGCAATTTGTTTTCGTAATGGCGAAACATATGTATTGAGGTCTTCATTAATATTTTCAGTTTTAATTGGAGAAAATTTATTTAGACCAGCATTAAATTTAGCTTCAAGAATTTTTTTTACACTTTCAGCTAATCGAGCTTCCGTCAATTTTCCATTCATTAAAGCGGATCTAATTTTTTCGATGCCTGTTGGTACATCTTGCGAAAATAAAAGGATATCATTACCTGCCATAAATGCTTTCAAATCAATTTCACCCGGCGAATAATATTTGGCCACGCCTTGCATATTTAATGCATCGGTAATAATAAGTCCGGTGAAACCCATTTTTTGTTTCAATAATTGGGTGATTGTTTTATCTGATAAAGTACTCGGTGTATGCTCACGATTATCGAGGGCGGGTATCTGTAAATGAGCAATCATAATAGATTGAATGCCATCTCGAATTAATTTATTAAAAGGATAAAATTCTAATGATTCAAGTTGTGAAATTGATTTTTTAATTTCAGGTAGATCTTTATGTGAATCAACATCAGTATCGCCATGACCAGGAAAATGTTTAGCACAAGCAATTACACCATTATCCTGCAAGCCACGCATATATTGAATACCATAATTTGCAACCTTGTATTTGTTTTCTCCAAACGAACGAAAATTAATAACAGGATTATTAGGATTATTATTTACATCAATCACCGGAGCAAAATCGATATGAACACCCATTCGTCTGCATTGATTGGCAACCGCACTCGCCATCTTATAAACCAATAAACTATCTTGCATTGCTCCCATCATTAACTGACGAGGAAAATCGCGCACGCCGGTTAAACGCATACCTAATCCCCATTCGGCATCCATACCAATTAACAAAGGAACTTTTGATTTCGTTTGAAATAAATTACATTGTTCAGCCTGCGCAGAGGGAGTGCCTTGCATAAAAATAACACCACCAATGCCATTTTCTTTAATTAATTTTTCAATTAAGACTTGATTGTATTTTTCACCGCCCGAATAGGCAGCGATCATAAATAGCTGACCAATTTTTTGAGTTAGGGTAAGTGAATTATAAACGCTATCGACCCAGATATTTTTTTCTGAGGCAAGTGAAGGTAATTTTACACTTGTATTGGCAGTTTGCGCATAGGTGTATGAATAACAGAAAATGAATGAAAACAAAAACAAAAAAATCTTTTGAACCATGTGGAGGGGATTTGCCCAAATTTAGTTTTTATTGTTGATTCATCGAAGAACTCAACAATTTACCTCTTATAAATGAGGGTGTTTAACACATAGTTTATATTCTTTTAAATTTTGATAAAAAATTGGGTCTGTTTCAGAATAAGAAAATAATGAATTGAATGATGATGATGGTATTAAAAGTTTTACATTTGAAAAAAAATAAAAATGAAAAAATTACTCGTCTCTCTACTTTTTAGCTTGAGTTTAATGTCGGTACTTGCTCAATCAAGCAGTTCAATTTCAGGGGAAAGAGCAACTAAAAAAGATTTCGGTAAAAATATACTCGCGTTTAATCCAATGCATTTAATTGCAAGCGATTTTGTTGGCGTTGGACTTTCGTATGAACGTTTGGTAAATGATTATTTAGGTTTGAAAGTACCTGTTATGGTTGCCATTAATAATAATTATTTTAATATTGGTTTGGAAGCAAAATTATATCCTACAAAAAATAAAGGAGCGGTTAAATATGCTATTGCACCCACCATTATGGTCGGCATAGGTGAAAATAAATGGACTGAGCGTGTTTATAATGGTAATGGATATTATGTTTTAAAAAACTTTACAGAGCCAGCTTCGCATGTTGGATTTTTATTAAATCAAACATTGAATGTAACGGTTTCGCGTCAATTTTATATAGGTTTAGATGGAGGGATTGGAATTAACTATTATGATGAAAAGGTAAAGTATAATAATTATAATAATTCCAATTTAAGTTTTGCGGCTCAATTACATGTTGGCTTAGGCTATCGTTTCTAATTCGAAGAGCCGAGGCAATAGATTTTCAAAAGAACAAGCCATCAATAATTTTTTCTGAAATCAATCTGATTTTTAGTGGTTAAAAAGAAAGCAAGCTCAACATTTTTTCAAAAAGTTAAACGGTTTTTCCTTTTTCTTGTCATTGCGAATTTGGTGTTTATTGTATTGACTAAATGGATTAATACGCCAATTACAACAGTTATGGTAGGCTCGCTTTTAAAAGGCAATGGTTTGTCGAGAGATTATATCAGTTTCGATGAAATGGGTAAGAATTGTAAGTTGGCTGTGATTTGTAGTGAAGATCAATTGTTTCCTGATCATAATGGATTTGATTGGAGTGCCATTAAAAAGGCGATGGAATACAATCGTAATCCTAAACATAAAAAAACAAGAGGAGCAAGCACCATTTCGCAGCAAACCGCAAAAAATGTTTTTCTTTGGAATGGCCGCGATTGGTTTAGAAAGGGTTTAGAGGTTTATCATACATTTATGATAGAATTGATTTGGCGAAAAAAGCGAATTTTAGAAACCTATTTAAATATTGCTGAAATGGGGAAGGGTATATTTGGTATTCAGGCTGCTGCACAATACTATTATCATAAAGATGCTAAAAATTTAACCAAGTCTGAAGCAGCGTGGATTGCTTCAATACTACCTAATCCAATTGTATATAGTATCGAAAAGCCATCATCTAATATCATTCGACGTCAGAGGTGGATATTATCACAAATGAATAATTTAGAGGATGACCCAGAAATTATGAAATTGATAAATTAAAATTACCTTCGCACAACCTTAATTATTCATCATTAAAACACGAGAATAAAATTATGAAAATAGCTGTAGTAGGTGCTACCGGATTAGTGGGCACCAAAATTTTGCAAGTACTAAAAGAACGAAATTTTCCTGTTACAGAATTAATACCTATAGCATCTGAAAAATCAATTGGCAAAGAAGTTGAGTATGATGGCAAAAAGTATAAAGTCGTTTCGTATCAAGATGCGATTGCCATGAAGCCTGCCATCGCTATTTTTTCGGCAGGTGGAAATACATCCTTACAATTGGCGCCTTTATTTGCAGCGGCTGGTATAATAGTAATAGATAATTCATCGGCCTGGCGAATGAATGAAAACAATAAATTGGTTGTTCCTGAAGTCAATGGTGATGTGTTGACAACGAATGATAAAATTATTGCCAATCCAAATTGTTCAACCATTCAAATGGTAATGGTTTTAAAGCCTTTACATGATGCATATAAAATTAAACGTGTTGTGGTTTCAACTTATCAATCGGTAACAGGCACAGGGGTTAAAGCGGTTGAGCAATTACATAACGAAAGGAATCAAATTGATGGAGAAAAGGTTTATCCTTATAAAATTGATATGAATATCATACCGCAAATTGATGTATTTACCGAAAATGGATATACCAAGGAAGAGATGAAAATGGTGAATGAGACGAAGAAAATTATGCATGATGATTCGATTTTAGTAACGGCTACCTGTGTACGTTTGCCGGTAATGGGCGGGCATAGTGAGAGTGTGAATATTGAATTTGAAAATGAATTTGATTTAGATAAAGTGAAGTCTTTATTAAGCGAATTTGAAGGAATTACGGTGGTTGATGATATTCAAAATTTACGTTATCCAATGCCATTAGATGCACATGATAAGGATGATGTTTTTGTTGGTCGTATTCGAAGAGATGAAACTCAACCTAAGACATTAAATTGTTGGATTGTTTCTGATAATTTAAGAAAAGGTGCTGCAACCAATGCCATTCAAATAGCAGAATACTTGTTGAATAAGGGGATGGCATAAATCTAGTTGGAAATAGAATAGTTTTTGTTTCTTGGCTTAATATGCAAAAGAGGCTTTTTAAAAGATGATATTTTAGGTTGCTTCAAGCAACAAAATAAAGCTACGAAGCGAAAAACGCTTCGCAGAACAGCAGACTTGTAGGCAGCATTATTTTTAATCCTGAAGGGATTAAATGTCTATAGAAATTAATGTCATAAAGGGTTCTACCCAGAAAGGGTCGCATAAAATTTCACATTCAAGATATGAATCCTTCAATCTATTCTTATCAGTTGGGTACTTACGTAAACGATAATTAAAAGTCCTTTTTTGTTGACACGAAAAATAATCTATTAATTAACGAATGATCACAATAGTCTCCACTTCTCCCAAATGAGAAGAATATCATTCAATGCATGATAATTTTTAGCGTATAACCAATCTAAATGTTCTTTATTATCTTTTGGAATATCGAAATTTTGAATGACTGGATAGACATCTAAAAGTTGGGGTTTTAATTTTGGAAATTGAGGATCACTATAGCCAACAAAGGTTTTGTCGCCTTCAAGTACAAGAAACATATTTAAAAAATAACTTGATTTATTTCGAACAAACCAGATCAGAATAGGTGAAAATAAAATGAAAAACAAAGCGAATAAAATATCAACCATACGTTTATTTCGTTTCGAAGTTGAGGTGGTGATAGAATAAATAAGTTCAGTGGTATACAAATCGCCTGCAGTGTTTTTACTATTACTTCCTATTATACTATCTGTGCCAACACTATGTATTTTATACTCTAGTTGATTTCCACAATTTTGTAAGCTTTCAATAATTTGTTTAAAGCTTAAATGATGTTGTGCATATATGATTTCTGATGCTTTGTATAATTTACTTAAGGGTTTGAGTTGTGCGAAATGGCCGAGGTTGAAATTTTCTTTATATTCGAACGGGCTGATTGTTCCAACAATATTTTTTTCAACAAAAGCTTGATCAAGTAAGTTTCTAATTTCTTTTTCTTCATCAGCAGTGCCAACAATAATTACTTGCTTATTTTGTTCGTCGCCCTCAACACTCGAAAATTTTAAGAACTGCATGATATGTCGCGATACTAATATCAGTATAGTGCCTAGTAAAGCGCCCAATACAGTGATGCCGCGCGAAAAACGAATTTCTTCATTTAATAAACCATACATTGCCAACGTAATTATACCGCCGATAAGCATACCTCGCATTACCCTGCTTGCCTTATAAGGTTTGTCGTATCCTCCATTAAAATACATTGAGCTTATCCAAATAATAATATAGGAGATGAAAAAACCTGCAAGCAAGGAGGAAGAATAATGAGTTTCGGTTTTTACATTTTTAATCCAAACTGTTTTCATTGTAATTAAGGAGGTCAATAAAATTCCAGCATCAATCAAGGGTAGTTTAATGATAGAGAAAAGCCGACCAATAAACGCTAAAATGGCTTTCATATAAATAGCCATTTTAATTAAAACGACAAATGCACCTTTGTTTGATTTTTGAAAATGCTTACGAGCAAATATGATCATGGCTTGATAAAAGAGTTGCACATAATTCAGACTTCCTTTTTTTGTGCTTTCGCCTTTATAATGAATGACGGTGGTTTCAGGGAAATATATATTTTTAAATCCGGCCATTTTAATCCGGTAACTCAAATCAATATCTTCGCCATACATAAAATAATCTGTATCAAAACTACCTACTTGATCGATCACCGATTTTCGACAAAACATAAAACATCCTACCAATACCTCAACCTCATTGGTTTGAAATTCAGGTAAATAACCCAAATGATACTGATTAAATATTTTAGAGGTTTTAAATATAGATGACAATCCAATTATTTTAAAAAAGGCTACTTGTGCATTGGGAAAACCTCGTTTTGATTCAGGCAAAAATTGACCTTTCCCATCAATCAATCTACAACCCAAGGCACCAACATTTTCGTTTGCATCCATATATTCAATGCACTTCGAAAAGCAATCTTCAGGAACAATTGTATCGGGATTTAGATATAAAATATATTTTCCTTTGGCTCGATCAACGGCTTGGTTATTGGCCTTTGCAAATCCAATATTATCTTTATTTGCAATGAGAATGATATTGGGAAATCGTTGACTCACCATATCTACACTTCCATCACTCGACATATTGTCAACTACAAAAATTTCTACTTCTAAACCTTCACTTGCACGCACAACGGAGAGCAAGCAATGCTCTAAAAAATATTTGACATTATAATTGACAATAATTACACTTAACTGCATCAAGTATTTTTCGCTTTTATATTTTGCCTAACTATTTCGTATAATCACGATATATGGCGAAACAAATTAGGATAGGCCATCGGTATACGAGAAAAAAGAAGGTATATTTGCGAGGCTTCAAAAATAACCGAATATTTCTAAAAATGACAAACGAATTATTGAAAAATACCTTATTGCGTGCTATCCATTCGGGTGCCGAAATTCTACGTCACTATTTTGAAGGGACATTTGAAATTCAAAGTAAGGACACACTCAATAATTTGGTAACAGAAGTCGATAAAAAATCAGAGGATGCAATTATTGATGTCATTAAATCGGAGTTTCCTGAGCATTTTATTTTAAGTGAAGAAGTGGGCGAATTGAGCACTGCTTCGAATTATAAATGGATCATTGATCCGATTGATGGTACTGTAAATTTTGCTCATGGTATTCCAATTTGCTGTATCAGTATTGGTTTAGAGCGCGATGGTCAAATGTTGATGGGTGCTGTGTTTAACCCTTTTATGAATGAATTGTTTTTTGCCGAAAGAGGGAAAGGGGCTTTTTTAAATAATAAACCATTGAAAGTTTCTTCAAACGCGAATATGGAAATAGCATGCTTAGTTACAGGATTCCCTTATCGTTGGGCTAGTATTGAAACAGATCCAATTCCAGTTTTTGAAAGATTTGTAAGATTAGGTTTGCCCGTTCGCAGATTAGGGAGTGCTGCCATTGATTTATGCTGGGTAGCGGCTGGCAGATTTGATGGTTTTTGGGAGTATAATTTAAATCCTTGGGATATTGCTGCAGGATATTTAATTATAGAGGAGGCTGGAGGTAGAATCAGTAATTTTAAAGGTCAACCTTATAGCGTTTATGATAAAGAGACCTTAGCAACGAATGGTAAGATTCATGATCAAATGTTAGAATTAATTTCTAAATAGTGTTTGAAAATAATGTTCGGTTTCTTCGTTGATCTTGATTGAAATATAGTCAAACGCATGTTTACAATAAGCACTTCTGAATTTTAAGTCTTAAATCGCCTCGAACTCAAACACTCTTTACTGACTCTCGAATGTTTGATCAACGTCTATTAATCTTTCCCTCTCAATACCATCACAATTTCACCTTTTGGCGGATGTGCTTCATAGTAAATAGCAATATCATTTAAGGTACCAATTTTATGTTCTTCAAATTTTTTTGAAAGTTCACGACATACACAAACCTCACGTTCGTTACCAAAATAGATTTTTAACTCATTTAAAGTTTTTACCAATCGATGTGGACTTTCATAAAACACAATGGCACGTTCTTCTTCTTTGAGTTTATTAAGCAAAGTTTGTCGACCTTTTTTTTGAGGTAAAAAACCTTCATATACAAATCTATTAATTGGAAATCCACTATCAACTAAGGCAGGTACAAAGGCTGTAGCACCAGGTAAACATTCAACTTCAATACCATTTTTGATACATTCTCGAACCAATAAAAAACCGGGATCTGATATAGCTGGTGTGCCGGCATCAGTAATTAAAGCCAATTTTTTGCCGCCTAATAATTCAGAAATTAAATGTTGTAAAACCTGGTGTTCATTATGCATATGGTATTTCCACATAGGTTTTGAAATCTCATAATGTTTTAAAAGTACACCTGAAGTGCGCGTGTCTTCGGCTAACACAGCATCTACTTCTTTGAGTATTCTTATTGCACGTAAAGTAATATCTTCTAAATTTCCAATAGGTGTAGGAACGATAAATAATTTCATTGGCATAAAGGTAATTGATATGAAATTAATTATTAGAAATAGGAACTGCTTTTCAAGATATATTGTATTTTTACTCAAGTCGCATTTTTAGAATATGTTAGAAGAAGAAAATAAAATAATTGCAGAGGAAGAGGAAAAAAAATTAATTCTTCGTGAGTATCGATCTTTATTAAGGGCCTTGAAACACCGGCTAAAAAAGGGCGATAAACGATTAGTACGTCGCGCTTTTGAAATTGCCGCAGATGCTCATAAAGATATGAGACGAAAATCGGGTGAGCCCTATATTTTTCATCCTTTAGCAGTTGCGAAAATAGTCGTTGAAGAAATTGGATTGGGCGTTACCTCTGTTATTTGCGCCCTTTTGCACGATACAGTTGAAGACACGGAGGTTACATTGAACGAAATTGAAATGGAATTTGGTATTTCATGTTCAAAAATAGTGGAAGGACTTACAAAAATTTCAAATGTTGTTGAAACAAAAAATACAACCCAACAAGTTGAGAATTTTAAAAAGATATTGCTTACGCTTGCAGATGACCCACGAGTAATACTTATTAAAATTGCTGATCGTTTGCATAATATGCGCACCATGGATAGCATGAGTCGTGATAAGCAATTAAAAATTGCATCTGAAACAACGTTTTTATATGCACCTTTAGCTATGCGTTTAGGTTTGTACGAAATAAAATCTGAACTAGAAGACCTCTCAATGAAATACACTGAAAATGATGTATTTGAGGAAATAACACAAAAATTAAGAGACACTAAACGTGAACGAACAAAGTATATCAATGAATTTATTAAACCCATTAAAGAAGAGTTAGAACGGAATCATTTTGATTTTGAAATTTATGGCAGACCAAAATCGATTCATTCAATTTGGAATAAAATAAAAACCAAACATGTTACTTTCGAAGAGGTATATGATTTGTTTGCGATTCGAATTATTCTCAATACCAATACCGAAAAAGAAGATTGTTGGAAGGTGTTTTCAATCATTACAAATTATTATCAACATAGTTTAGAACGTTTGCGCGATTGGGTAAGTACACCAAAAAGTAATGGATATGAAGCGCTTCATACCACCGTAATGGGGCCAGGAGGAAAATGGGTAGAGGTGCAAATTCGTACCAATCGAATGAATGAAATCGCAGAGAAAGGTTTAGCGGCGCATTGGAAATATAAAGATGGTTCAAGTGGACAAGAATCAAAATTAGATGAATGGCTTAAACATATCAAAGAGCTTCTTCAAAATCCGGATAGCAACGCGATGGATTTTATTCAAGATTTAAAGAAAGATATTTTAGGCGATGAAATTTATGTGTATACACCACAAGGTGATATGCGCATTTTACCTACCGGCTCAACCTCTTTGGATTTTGCATTTGATATCCACTCTGAATTAGGTAAGACATGCATTGGCGCCAAGGTAAATTATAAATTAGTGCCTATTGGACATGAATTAAAAAATGCCGATCAGATTGAAATCATTACTTCGAAAAAACAAAAGCCACAACCCGATTGGTTGAATATGGTGGTGACCGCAAAAGCAAAGTCACGTATTAAATATTATTTAAAGGAAGAAAAACGAATTATTGCTGCCGATGGAAAGGAAATGCTCTTTCGTAAACTCGACAATATGAAAGTTGCCACTCATTCTGATAATATTAATGAGATGGTTAATTATTATAAATATACCTCCGCACTAGATCTATATTATGCGATTGCTGTTCATACTATTGAATTAAAAGAAATTTCTAAATTTACGGTTATTGGCGATCGGTTAGAAGCACCTAAAGAAGCAGAAAAAAAGGTTGTTGCCAGAGAGGATTTTCAGCTCGACCTTTCAAAGGAAATGCCTGCCAAAGGATATGAATTAGTTTTATTTGGAGAGAGTAGCGATAAGATTGAATACAAATTAGCAACCTGCTGTCAACCGATACCAGGAGACGATGTTTTTGGATTTATAACAAGTAGTGAAGGACTAAAAATTCATCGAACCAATTGTCCCAATGCGTCTACATTATTAGCAAATTACGGGCACCGCGTTATTAAAGCGAAATGGGCAAAAAATAAGGAAATTTCATTTTTAACGGGTGTAAAAATTAATGGTATAGATGATGTTGGTATCATCAATAAAATCACGAATGTTGTTTCGGGCGAATTAAAAATGAATATGCGGAGTATGAGTATCGATTCGGCAGATGGATTGTTTGAAGGAACAATAATGGTGTTTGTCAACCACAAAGAAGAATTAGATGATCTTTGTACTCGTTTAGAAGAATTAGAAGGAATAAATAAAGTACTACGACTAGATATGGAAGAACGTTAGATTTTTGCTTTCACATCCAAAGCATCTCGTAGGGCATTTCCTAATAAATTAAAAGCCAACACCACCAGCATAATAGCTAAGCCAGGTATGATGGCCAACATAGGGTGATTGGTAATAATAAAATTATAATTCTCCTTAATCATTAAACCCCATGACGATACTGGCGGTTGAACACCAATGCCTAAAAAGCTTAATCCTGCTTCAATTAAAATAGCGGTAGCAAAATTACTGGCAGCCATCACTATGGTAGGTCCTAATACATTGGGTAAAATATGTTTGCGAATAATTCGAAACGACGAAAAGCCCATCACCTTTGCCGCTTGAATATATTCGAGTTCTTTGAGTGCCATTACTTGTCCGCGAATTAAACGAGCAGTGCCGACCCACATGGTAAAACCAACCGCAATAAAAATTTGCCAGAATCCTTTGCCTAATGCAAATGTGATTGCAAATACTAATAATAAAGTAGGAATTGCCCAAAGTACATTAATAAGCCAAGTGATGATTTGATCAACCCAACCACCAAAGTAACCACTGAATGAACCTAGTAATACGCCAATAAAAATAGAAATGAGAACTGCTATAAAACCAACGGCCATGCTTACGCGAGTGCCTATTATTAAACGTGATAAAACATCTCTCCCATATCGATCTGTACCCAGAATATAGGTTCGATGTACGATGAGTTTATCTTCAATAGTTTCGGCATTTAATTTTTCATCTGAAATTTGATTGAATGAAAATGAAATTGTTTCGGTTAATTTTTCATCTAAAATATGTTGAGCAAATATGCTATCATGTTTTATTTCATAAGATGAAATAGGAATATACTCATCTGCATTGTTTGATCCATTAATTAAAAATTCAAGAAGATTTGTTTTCGTATTAGTCCTTATTGATTTTTTTTTCAGTAATAAACATGAAAATCCTGGTTTTCTAGTGCCTAATTCAATCATAATGGTATTGGCATCTGTTGAATGATCAGGCGAAAGTGGATAAGCAAAAATAGCAATCAAAACCACTACAATGATAAAGATGAGAGAAACAAAAGCAATTTTATTTTTACGAAATCGTTTCCAGAACCGAGATTGGGATTGGCTATTCATTGATTATTTTCATTACTTATGGTCAAACTTTATAATGTGAAATACAATTTAAGGAAATATAGTTTTTATTTTAAAATACAAATATGTGAAGAAAAAATTCGATCTCATAAATTATCTGAACTCATTATTTCACTTGTCGTTCTTTCCATTCATATAAACCCATTTGTCCTTTTAAGCCAGAATAAATTATGTATGGAATGTGAATGAATTGAAGGAGTATAAAATAAATGAGTTCTCTTTTTTTATGAAAGAAATTACTTACGGGATAGAGTAATAAAAGTTCAACACCAGTTTTTGCAAGCCATAAAAGTATAAAAACACCTATTACCTTATAATTAAGCAACGCAAGTAAAATTAATATCGGAAACATCAAATTAAAAATATAGACCAATCCTAAAACGGCTTTGATTCGTTTGTCTTCAAATTTATTTGCTTTTGAAGCCCATCTTGTACGTTGTTGTAAAAATGATTTTATATTGGGCATCGGTTGGGTATACACAATTACATCTTTGCACTTTAAATAAGTGGTTCGTTTAGGAAAATGCTTTTCAATTTTATACATCAATAACATATCATCGCCACTTGCAATATCATCAATGCCATGAAAACCATTCACCGCCTCAAAAGCCTTGCGGGTATAAGCCAAATTAGCACCATTGCACATGGTGCCTGTTTTAGTATGAGCAAGCGCGCCAGTTATTCCTTGCATGGTCATGAAATCGAGCGATTGAAAATTTTGAAACCATGAATTGTTTGTTGAGAATAAAACGGGCGACGCAATTAATTCATGATGATAAGTTTCGTAATAATTGACAATGCCTAATAGCCAATAATTACACATCTTACAATCGGCGTCTGTTGTAATTATAAGTTCACCAGTGCTTTGTTGGATAGCCACTTCAATGGCTTTCTTTTTATATGCATTCAATTTTTGACCATGAGTATAATCCGAAAGAGTAATGCATTTAACCCGTTGATAAGAGGATGCTATTTCAGCTGTCTTATCGGTTGAATGATCGTCAACAACAATAATTTCGATGAGATTTGGTGGATAAAATTGAACTAGAATATCTTCAAGTAAAGCTTTGATATTGGCTTCTTCATTTCGAGCAGGAATGATTACGCTGACCTTCGTTTTTGGAATAAAATTTCTATTAAATTTATGTTCATTCAAATGCAACCAACCAGCTCGGTAGTATAATATGAGAACTGCATAAAGCAGAAAAAGAATAAAAATTAGAAATAGAAAAAAATTGAGCATTTATAAATGAAGTGAGATATCATCAAATAATTCTTTATCTAATAAATTATGACCTTTGTTTAATAAAACAATTTTGCAAGAAGGTATTTTTTTTGCTAGTTTTTTCATACTTGCTTCTTTAATGATATGATCATGTTTTCCAAAATAGGCAATCATTTCAAAAGGGTGACTTATTTTTTGTTTATGAATTGTTTTAATATTTGGAATAAGTTTTTTCATATTCAGCCATGAATTATAAACTTTTTTTCGCGAAGCAATGTCACGCATATGCCATTTCGAAAATGCATACATCGACTTTGGCATTAATTTTATTTTATATAAAATTGTAATGAAATTTAAATATGCGTTTTCACTTTTTACTAGATAGCGATAAATCCAATTCCCAATTATAGTTGACGAAGCAAAGCGATTCCAGGCACGAATTTTTATACCATCGGGCGCCATCAGTATCATGGTTTTGAGTTTGTCGGGTAGACATTCACCTAATAGCAAATTAAAGCGGCTACCCATACTATACGAGATGCCATTCACTTCTTTTATTTTATAAGTGTTCATGATATCTTCAATAAATGATTTGAACTGGTTTTTATCAATTGGTTTAGTTACATCTTGATAAGGTAAATCAATGACTAAAATATTATATTTAGATTTAATTTTTTCTGCCAGCGGTTTAAACACATTTGCATCTTGACCATATCCATAAAAAGCTAATATCCATTGACTCGCTTGATTTGATAATATTGAAAATGAAAGATTCATGAAGTGGGTAAATATACAACTTGATCATATAGTTTCTTCTTTGTTTTTTGAATTTATATAGGTTTTGATAGAGAGAAATTCTACTTTGGTTTGAATTAAATTTTTATTGACCTATTAAATAGTTTAGCTATTCAGGTCAATATTATTCTAAACTTTAGGATTTCCTTTTAGTGGTATTAATAAATTTGTTTGCAATTGATTGTCTTGCTTTTAAGACGCTCAATCACAAATTGACCTATGATTTAGATTTGATAATTTGTGCTTTAAGGGATTGACAATTTTGGAATCTTTACTTTATTTAAATGAATAACGCTATGATAGCAATTAAAATGGCTAAAATCAACACTTTATACAGGTAAAATGGTACATTGCTCCGCCTTAAAATTAAGTTCATCGATATTTTAAGACTAGAAACATAAACACTACTAATTTTAACATTTATACTTCATTCAATGAATCAAAATTTTATTTTGAAAATTTTATTTGTGGTTTTTCTTATTTGTTCTGCGAGTCATTATATGGTTGCGCAAAATAAAACACAAGCCGAAAGTATCAGTCAAGCCCATTTTAATAATATGGATGCTGAACATCAAAGAATATTATTTCATCAGTGGGTAAATAAAAGTCAAATGTCTGTATTGCCTGATGAATTTGAAAATAGAGCCAGAGATTATTTTCAGTCAAGAGAGAATTTAAATGATTATAAAAAACAACGTGGTATATTAAAAGCAATATTTAATGAAGATATTCATTTGATAGATCGAATTAACTTCTGTAATTATCTACTCAAATTATTTTCAGAAGAAGAAATGCCATTGTTTTTAATAGAAGAACAAAAGGTTTTATTCATGAAAAAATTGATCAAGCCTTAATATGAAAAAATTATTTATTTTTATTGTTTCGCTTATTGTATTCAATCAATTACACGCTCAAGTTATAACCATTACTGGTGTAGGTGTAACTGGTCGATTTAATTCTTGTAGCGGAAGTAATACGCCAACGGTTACTGCACAATTAATAAGTACAAGTGGAGGGGCCTCTGTAAGTGGTGGTTTATTTACATGTCTTGATCCTTGCGACTCTTCAACCATTCGAGTCAATATCTCAAATATTCGTTGGAATAAAAGTCCAAATAATGAGTGGCTACATGGCTTATTTTTACCAGCCAATTTAGGTTTTAGTGTATCACCTGTTTTTATACCCTCTGGTTTTATTGCTTATAATGTTGGTTGCGTAGGACAGTGTCCATCAGGATCTGGTACAAATGGTGGACCAGGATTTTATTTCGATGCAACCAATCAAAATACGGCTTCATGTTGTAGTCCAGTTCTTGCCAATGATGGTGTGCCATGTAATAATTTTGGCGATGTAACCATAGGTTGTGGTGCATCATTATCGCTAATATTTGATATTACATTCTGCAATAGTATTATCACAGCTAGTAGTTATCAGTTTGTATTCACTGGAAGTTCTGATGGCGAAACAGGCTGTTATAACTTCAATAGTAGTTTAGCGCATTATATCACTTTCACTATTCCAACCGTGCCTTGTGCAACTCAAATAATTAATCCATCTGGTTCAACACCAGTAAGGACTTGTATAGCTGGTGTGCCGAATTACACTTCTACACTAACTGGAACTTGTAACGCAAATAATATCAATTGGTGGACTGCTGCAGTTGGTGGTACCTTAATAGGTACAGGATCTCCATTCACTTATGATCCAGCAGGATCGGCTTGTCCAGCTGGCACAACACTTTATGCAACCTGCTGTAATGGCGGTAATACGACTTGTGTGCCACGCACGCCATTTACCATCCCTGGTACTTGCGATCCATTACTAATGTCAAGTGTAACAACAACCAATTCAACTTGTAGTGCTTTTGGATCAATCGATATCGTAAATGTATTGAATGCTCAAGGAGCGATTAATTATGTTTTAAATCCTGGCGGTGTTTCAAATACAACAGGTGTATTTACTGGACTTAATCAAACAAATTATACCGTAACAGCAACAGATGCTGGAGGATGTAGTGTTACCACCGCAATTGTGATTTCACAACCACCTGTTATTACGTTTTCGACCCCTACCATTACAAATGTTACGTGTACATTACCCGCGTCAGGTCAAATTAGTATCACTGCATCGGGTGGCACTGGTGCTTTATCTTATTCAATTAATCCGGGAGCTACCCAAATTTCGCCCGGTGTATTTACAGGATTAACAGCACAAACATATACTATTTCAGCAACTGATATTACCACTTGTAGTAATTCAACAATCGTTACTTTGGTTTCACCTCCTATTCCAAATTGGGTAAGTACTAGCTCTTCAAATATTTCTTGTAATGGTTTGAATAATGGTTCGATCAATGTATTAGCCAATGGAGGAACGGGTGCTTTCAATTATACTTTATTGCCTATTGGAACAATCAATTCAAGTGGTCTATTTAATTCGCTGGGTGCAGGCATCTATACAGTTCAAGCGGTGGATGCAAATGGATGTTCAATAACCACATCATTCACAATCGTCAATCCTCCACTTTTAACATGGACATCAGTTTCATCAATAGGAACATCATGTAGTTATTTAAATAATGGAAGTCTAAATGCGGTAGCAGCTGGAGGTACCTCTGCCATACAATATCAACTTCTTCCATCAGGTGCTATAAATGGAACTGGGAATTTTACTTCATTGTCTTCAGGAAGTTATACCGTCATTGCTAGTGATGCAAATAATTGTAGTGTGAGTACGAATATCAATATTTTACAGGCGCCACCAATTAATATTTTACCTGCAATAATTTCTAATCCTCTTTGTAATAATGGAAATAACGGAAGTATTAGTATCAATGCAAGTGGCGGTACTGGAGCGCTCACCTATACATTAACCGCACCAACAACGACAAATAGTTCAGGCGTTTTTAATGGATTAACTGCAGGAAATTACACGATCACAGTTTCAGATATAAATGCTTGTTCAAGTACAATTAATGCAGCAATTCTTCAGCCTTCGCCTATCATATTTTCAGTTGCGAATCCAACAAATTTGCTTTGTTATAATGGTTCAAATGGCACACTATCTGTATCGGCTACTGGTGGTGTTGGAACTTTTAATTATAGCTTGCAACCGGGAGGGATATCAAGTTCTACTGGAAATTTTTCAGGACTAAGTGCACAAACTTATACTGTGCTTGCAACAGATGCCAATAATTGCACAAAGAACTGTTGTCTTTGTGCAATTATTGGCATCTGTTGCAAGCACAGTAT